>ENA-OSET01000483-OSET01000483.1-sediment-metagenome-genome-assembly--contig:-NODE-483-length-44595-cov-6.513410_pt1 | contig 44595 bp, 26 predicted proteins | sample MGYA00237882_ERZ534229 | MGnify/ENA primary metagenome ERZ534229 (study PRJEB26408, sample SAMN06266212) | sediment metagenome | isolation source: Hudson Canyon methane seep mesocosm | place: USA:Hudson...
CCAATGCTGGATGAGATTGCCGCGCTAACGCTCGCAATGACTGAGCTTGTTAGTTTATGGATAGGCACTAGTTAGCCGACCGTTACGCTCCGTCATCAGATCCATTGGTGCTAACACGCCTCTATTAGAGCAACTCTTTCAACCGACAATAATGGCAAACACCCTGCCGGCTTTAACCTATAGAACTTACCTTCGCGGCCTCTGTTTTCTGGTCCTCCGCATTGAGCTAAATGGAATTCCTTGAATGTACTCTTGCTAGATGCACCTAATTTTAGAAACGGCGTAATTAATTAGTGACAATTTGCGGGTTAATGAGTATCTTAAATAGACTACAACAGCAAATAAGGAAAGAGGCTAGGTTTTGACTGCAACACGATTCTCAATGTTCAGTGATCGCCGCAAATCCCGGAGTCGTCGGAGTCAAGACTTGTCTATGCCTAAAACCCTCAACAGACGAGCAGATGACGACCGCCGACAAAAGGCATTTCAAGCAAAACCCTGGTGGCTCAGCATCGGTTATTGCGAAGAGTTAGTCAGCACTAAAGAATTGCCTCATAACGACGGACCCAAGACAGAATCAGAAAAAGATGGCTCGCTGTAGTAAGAGGGTTATCTGCCAGCATTATAAATCAAATTAACAACCGATCCCAACTTATTGATTCCTTTCAATATAGATTTTGCCTTTAAAATTCCCCTTAATTTTTGCCTTTAAATCTCTTCCATTTTCTAGATTATTTTGAAAGTAGACTTATACTTACCTTTCGGATAATGCAAAGTACTAAAAGGTAAGTGCCCATGGATAGGTTTAATAATCCCTTTGAAGACCGAAGATCTGCAAACTCATCACGCAGACACCAAAACATATCCTCAACAATTTGCCGAAGGGCTTCACGGCGACGGACGCAAAATTTTAAAACGGCGTCGTGGTGGCTAATGACTAACTACTTGGACGAGAATGCAACGAAAGAAATACAACCGCTAGAAAAGCAAGCGAACGACCGTTCTTTTGAATGACGTTATTAGCGTGTTCATGCCAATTTAGCAGGACTCAGCTCAGCTCCCTACGCCCTAACACTCCCCTAAACAAGCCCCTAAACAAGCTTGCGCAAACTGATAAAATCAATAACTAAGCCGTTTACTTTGTTAATTCACTGAAGAGCTTTTCGCGGCTGTGGATCATTTCTCTATAAGTTTGAATCATCGAAAAATTCACACCATCTTCAGTTAACTGTAATCGTGCCGCTTGCTTTTCTAGCTCCCGCACTTCATTGAGCAATTGCTCTTTCAATACACCGGTATTTTGTAGATTCCTTCTGTTTGTTAATTCTTCTTTTTGCCGACGCTGATTAAGCGCTAACAACTCCATCGTTTTTGTCATCACATTTTCCTTGCCCATTTAGGCTAACTGTCGAGATTAAGAGTCACACAGTTTTCGACAGCTTCTTTAACCATAGCAAAATTATCGGAATATAAAGGACAAAACAAAAAAAAGGTTCAATTTCTATCACCAAGGGTCAATAAGGCCGCCGCTTAAGCCAAACTATCGCACGAGATATAATGATAAAACCTACGTCAGTTTTGACTGCCATTCGCTGAACTGTCCACCTATCGCATAGAAATGAGGGTTAATGACGGATTCTTTTTGGTTGTATAAAAAGCGCTGAAAATCAATCGTTAGCAACTCGCCTCCCGCCCCTTCGAGGACAGCTTGTCCCGCTGCTGTATCCCACTCACAACAGGGTGAGAACCTCGGATAGATATCTCCTCGCCCTTCCGCTAACCGGCAAAACTTTAAGGCACTGCCCGATTCGATTCGCTCCAGGTCACCAAAATTCAACCGTAATTTACGAACACACGCGTCCATTTCCTTGCCGCGATGACGACTACTCATCAACACTCGAACACGCCCTTCTGGAACGCCACTGACGTGCAATGGCGTTTCTCCATCGGGGTTTATTTTCCATGCACCGCAGTTCTCTGCTCCGCAATAAGCACTCTCCTCCAGCGGCACATAAACCACACCAAGTACGGGCCGACCACGCTCTATGAGAGCAATATTTACTGTGAACTCGCCGTTGCGGGAAATAAATTCCTTGGTTCCGTCCAGCGGATCGACGAGCCAATATTTCATCCATTGCCGGCGCTGTTGATAATCGGGAATATCCTGCTCTTCTGATAATATTGGTAAGCCGGGGGTCAGCTTCGAAAGAGCGCCAACAATGGTCGTATGGGCGGCTTTGTCAGCTTCCGTTACCGGAGATGAATCGCCTTTATACTCGACATGCAGAAATTTATCGTCGTAGTAAACCTCCTTAATCGCATCACTCGCCAATTGACAGATACTCACTACCTGAACTGCCAGCTCACGCAAATGTGTGCCACTAACACTCATTGACCTAAGCCCAATCGATCGCGAACCATATACAAGGCCGCAACCGCATACGCTTCATAGAAATCAGCATTGAGGATCAGCTGCCCTAACTCTTTAAGCGGATACGGCACTAGCTCGAGTGGCTCAGGCTCGTCACCGACCAATTTCTCTTCATACAACTGTTCTGCCAGAACAATATTAATCCGATTTCCCATGTAAGAGGGAGACAGGGCTAGTTGCTTTAAGACGGTCAATTGTCGCGACCCATAACCCACTTCTTCTTTTAGCTCTCTGTTTGCAGCTGTAATTGCATCTTCACCGACATCCATTGCACCCTTTGGCAAGGATAGATAGTAATCGCTTACTCCTGCTCCATATTCACGAACCAAGAGTACTGTTTCAGCATCGAGCATAGGCACCACCATAACCGCCCGGTCAAACCCTGGATTAATTCTCTCGTAGCTTCGCTCTTGCCCATTACTAAACTTCAAATCCATTTTTTCCAAATGAAAAAAACGACTGTGATACAACCATTCAGTCTCAAGAATACTCGGTTTTTCTTTCACATTGCTCATATTACGCCTTACGACTCTGGGTGCGAGGAATCGGGATTCGGTGATCCGGGATTCGAACGCTGTTCATCTGATCGCCAAATCTACCCATTATAGAACTGATCCCATTCCGCGTTTCATATTTATCGGTATATTCGAAATATCAAACGTTACCGTCACCCTCAATTTTGCACTCATTCTTCTCCCAGGTAATTCGATATCTTTGAAGAACATTCATCAAATACGCGCCATTTGCTTCGGAGAGACTATATTCGGTGCAGCGGGATTATATTTGGTTCCTCTTCTTAAGGAAAAACCTCATAATCTGGACCCAACTATCCTTCTCAGAAGTACAAAGTTAATTATGATCAATTGGCAGGAAATCGACACCGTTTTACTCGACATGGACGGCACCTTACTGGATCTTCATTTCGACAATTATTTTTGGCTCGAACACCTGCCTAAACGTTACGCGACGATTCACAGCAAAGACGAAACCTCAAGCCGCCAATTACTCGCGAAACACTTTGAAAGTAAACGCGGGACCTTAAACTGGTATTGCCTCGATTACTGGGCTGAACAACTACAATTAGACATACCCGAACTAAAACGTGAAATACAACATATGATCAGGATTCGCCCGTTTGTAATGGAGTTCCTGCAACAATTACGCGAGAGTCCAAAAAGGGTAATGCTTGTCACCAATGCGCACCGTGCTAGCCTCGATATCAAATTGAACAGAACCGGTATCGCCGACCTGTTTGATGATATTATTGTCTCTCACGACTATCGCGCGCCAAAAGAGCAGCAACAATTTTGGTTACAAATGCGAATAAACCATCAATTTGATCCGGCGCGAACATTATTAATTGACGATACAATGAGCGTATTAACTTCTGCACAGCAATTCGGAATAAAACATTTACTTACTTTGCTGCAACCGGACAGTCAACAGGCAAAACGTCAAGAAACGGAATTTCCAGGCATTTTGCATTTTGACGAAATCATGCCAGTGACTATTTTGAAGAAATAAAGAAGGACCATCAATGTGACTGAACACCCTTTTCCAACTGATAAAGTTCGCCTTGACAAGTGGCTATGGGCGGCACGTTTTTTTAAAACACGCAGCCTGGCCAAGCAGGCCATTGAAGGAGGAAAAGTTCACTATAATAATGCCCGAAGTAAAGTCAGTAAGGACGTCGAGATGGGAGCAACAATTACGCTCCGGGCGGGATGGGATGAAAAGGAAGTGGAGGTCATCGCACTCTCGAGCCAGAGGCGAGGGGCTGTCGAGGCAAACCTACTTTATCGCGAAAAAGAGCAAAGCATCGCGAAGCGTGAAGCTGCCGCCGATCAACGTAAAGCCCTCAGAGGACTAGGCTTACAAAGCGACGATAAACCCAACAAAAAACAACGCCGACAAATTCATCGGTTCAAGCAGATACCACAAGATTAAACGGCTAGCTCCGCATCAAATTTGCTATTTTTTTCATGAATATTTGAGGGCCTTTTTGTAGAATCAGCAACCTTCGATTTCTGCGGACCAGTCACCCTCAGCTTTCGTAATAACCCGTAACGGCTATCTCGAAAAAATTAACCGATCAAATCTACAAATGCAGCACAAAGGACAATCGATAAATAATTTTAAGCCCCCTCTCATAAACCTACCTCGCACCAAGCTGTCAGTGTAGGTATAATATTACCCTATGAATGATCAACTCCAACGTTTCCTCTTAGACAATACCGATATTCGCGGCGAACTCGTGCAGCTGAATAAAACCTATAAAGACACGCTCGCGGCACATAGATATCCTGAGGCCGTCGGTCGTCTACTCGGTGAGTTCTTAGCTGCGGCGGCGCTACTTAGCGCTACCTTAAAATTTGACGGCATTATAAGTTTACAAGCACGTAGCGATGGCGAAGTGCCGTTAATCATGGCCGAAGCCACCTCGGAGCATAAATTGCGGGGCATAGCCCGCGGAGCCGATCTCGCTGCCAGCGACGAATTCAAAGACCTGCTAAGCAGCGGACATATGACAATTACCATCGAACCTAAACAAGGTAAAAGATATCAGGGAATTGTGTCGCTGGAAGGGGACAATCTTGCCCAGTGCCTGGAATCGTATTTCCGCCAAAGTGAACAGCTATCGACCCGCATCTGGCTGAGCAGCAGTGACGAGCAAGTAGCCGGAATGATGCTGCAGCAATTACCTGCAACCGATAGCGCGAAAGGAGAAGTTCGGACGGCAGATTGGGAGCATGCAACACATCTGGCAAATACCCTGACCAGTGATGAACTACTCAGCCTCGACTTCAACCAGTTGTTATACAGGCTCTACAATCAGGAACAAGTCAGACTTTTTGAACCGGCAGAGCTTGAGTTCAGCTGTCATTGCTCCCGTGACCGAACACTGCGAGCATTAATGACCGTCGGCGAGACGGACCTTTTGGAAATTATTAACGAACAGGGAGCCGTCGAAACAAATTGCGAATTTTGTCATCAACACTATCAATTTACCGGCAAAGATATTAAATCCCTATTCGAACCCCCGCTGCACTAAGACCTTTATTCATTTCGATGATGTTGTAAATAGCGAACAAGATCATTTCTTGAATGGCCAAGGTATCACTTTATTGCCATAATACCGCCCTAAATAGTACGGCAATTATCTCCACATCAGCATTCAAATTTGTGTAACGTGACCCGCGAATTCGATATTTTTTCGATCGACGCTGTATTTAGCGCAAACTTATTTGATGTTAAAAAGTACGACATATTGAGAACTATCCAAGAGTAAGAGCTTAGGTCGGCTACCCGCTTCCAAAACAGGACATTAGAATGAGCACTACGACATACTCAAATTTAACTCACGCCCAGCTTATCGAGCAGTCACTGGCACGAAAAGAAGGCCAGTTGACTGATAGCGGAGCGTTATCAGTTATAACGGGTAAGCGAACTGGTCGCTCGCCTGCTGATCGTTTTATAGTACAAGAGCCCTCGACTGCCGATGTTATCGATTGGGGCAGCGTCAACCGCCCTGTAGAGCCAGCGATCTTCGACGCGCTATGGAATCGGGTTGAAGATTACTTATCGGCAAAAGATCGTTTTGTATCGAATCTTCACGTCGGTGCTCATATCGACCACTACCTGCCCGTTGTCGTCAATACTGAAACAGCATGGCAATCTCTCTTTGCGTACAATATGTTTATTCGTCCCGAGCAAGGCAAGTACAATTCCAAGGGTAAGGAAGAGTGGACTATATTGAATGTGGCCAGTTTTGAATGTATTCCGGAACGAGACGGCACTAACTCCGACGGTGTTGTGATGATTAATTTTGCACAACGCAGAGTATTGATAGCAGGTATGCGCTACGCCGGCGAAATGAAAAAGGGCATGTTTTCTGTACAAAATTTCCTTTTACCGGAAAAAGACGTCATGTCGATGCACTGCTCCGCAAACGTTGATGAAGACGGTAACACGACGTTGTTTTTTGGACTGTCTGGAACAGGTAAAACCACATTATCAGCTGACCCCAGTTGCTACCTGATAGGCGACGACGAACACGGCTGGGCAAAAGGTTCGGTCTTTAATATTGAAGGCGGGTGTTACGCAAAAACGATCAATCTTAGTCAGAAAAACGAGCCGATTATATGGGATGCCATTCGCTTTGGCTCTATTGTCGAAAATGTTGCTGTAAACGACTCCACGCGTACACCTGATTACGACGACCTCACTCTATCTGAAAATGGTCGCTGCTCTTATCCGCTGGAGCACGTTGAAAAAAGGATCGTCGAAAATGCTGCGGGCGAGCCCAAAACAGTCATTTTTCTCACCTGCGACGTTTCAGGGGTCCTTCCTCCTATTTCTATTCTTTCCAAAGAAGCCGCCGCCTTCCACTTCCTTTCCGGGTATACAGCGCGCGTTGGCTCGACTGAGATTGGTGCTGAAGCCGGTATCCACCCCACCTTTTCAACCTGTTTCGGCGCACCATTTATGCCTCGGCCAGCCGGTGACTATGCTGAATTGTTGATGAAACGAATCGCGGATTTTGATTCACAGGTTTATCTCATCAACACTGGCTGGACTGGCGGTTCCGGTGGCGAGGGTGGCAAGGGTTCGCGATTCCCGATTCCCGTCACTCGAGCGGTCGTTTCTGCAGCTCAACGTGGTGAATTACTTAATGTGGAGACGGAACACCTGGAAGCCTTAAACCTGGATATCCCAACAGCGATTGACGGAGTTGCTCAAAAGTACATTAATCCCCGTAAAGCATGGGAAGACTCTGAAGCTTATGATAAACAGGCTGCCAAATTGGCCGCGATGTTTCAGGATAACATTACAAAATTTGATGTTTCCGATGCTATCGTTAAGGCGGGGCCTAAAAAAATCTAAGGTCACTACAAGAGAGTCAAGCAAAGGGGTGTTTCGAATGAAACAGCCCTTTTTTTTGGACACTCATTGGCGCTCTATTCATACTAAGGAATTTCTGCGAGTTAATAGACTGTAATCGCAGACAGCAGTCATAGGCGCAAAGCACAATCATGCAGTATCCTAGCTATAGGCACGGATGTTAGTAGCTATAGGTGTTAGATATAGCTACGCGAGAAAGATTGTTCGAATTCATACTAAACTTACTGTGTTTAATTCAATTTAGAATAGAGTAAAAAACCGAGCGCCAGCCAATTAATCATCAAAAAGACTCAACCTATGTCAACATTTTCACCTCCAACGATTACTGACATTGAAAACGCGGCGACGCGTATTAATTCAATTGTCCACAAAACCCCTATAATGAGCAGTAATCTAATCAATACTGATGCCGGTTGCGAGATATCCTTTAAATGCGAGAATTTGCAGAGAGCAGGTGCTTTTAAAATACGGGGAGCCTCCAATGCCGTCATGCGCCTAACTGATGACCAAGCCGCCAAGGGCGTGGCGACCCACTCCTCGGGAAATCATGGCGCAGCGCTGGCACTCGCCGCCAGCAGCAGAAAAATCCCCGCTTATATCGTCCTACCTGAAAACGCACCGAAGCCAAAAATACAAGCGGTGGAAAGCTATGGAGCGCAGAGCATATTTTGTGACTCGACTCTGGAGGCTCGAGAACAGGCGGTTCAGCAGATTATCGATGAAACAGGTGCTCATTTTGTTCCACCTTACGATCATTTCGATGTGATATCGGGCCAGGGAACCGTTGCGCTCGAAATTTTAGACCAATTGGCTGGAAATAAACCGAGTGTGATTATTACACCTGTCGGTGGAGGTGGTTTGTTATCAGGTACAGCCATAGCCACAAAATCAAAATTGCCTCATTGCGAGGTCATTGGCGCCGAGCCAGAAGGCGCGGATGATGCATTTCGCAGCTTTAAATTCGGCACGCATATTACACACCATGCACCCCATACAATTGCCGATGGATTACTCACAACCTTAGGGAAAATCAATTTTCGTGTTGTACAAAGCCACGTCGATGATATTCTTCTGGTAAACGACCAGCAAATTATCGACGCCATGCACCTCATCTGGTCACGAATGAAATTAATCGTGGAACCATCAGCGGCGGTGCCCTTAGCATCGGTCCTCGCCAATAAAGAGCGCTTTGCGGGCCAACATGTAGCCATTGTCTTAAGCGGCGGTAATGTCGATTTGCAGCGACTTCCCTGGCAGGGTTGACACAAATAATGCCTTGATTTCTAATCGACCCAGTCAAATAAGCAAAAGTCGGAGAGTTATGGAACCATACGATGACAAAAACTGAAGACATTCAACGCATCGACTGTAGCAATCTCAAAAAAGGCATGAAAGTCGTCGAGCTTGACTGTCCGTGGATCGAATCTCCTTTTACTGTTAAGGGGTTCAAAATCACTTCAGATAGCGAAATCAAGCAACTCCAGTCCCACTGCAACTATGTTTATGTGGCGATGGCTAAACCCGTTAGGACAGGCAAAAAAACCTATAGTGAGCAGAACCAACCTTATAAAAACACCCTGTCATTTGAACAGGCGCTCCCGAAAGCTATCAGCACCCACCGCATGGCCCAGACCGTCGTAAAAAGTTTCCTAAAGAACCAGCGCTTAGGCCAGGGGTTCGACACCGTCGTTGCAAAAAAGGCCGTGAAACAATGCGTCGAGAGCGTCATTGCCAATGAAAATGCCATGTTATGGCTTAGCTTACTCAAAGATGTCGATGAATATACCGCTCAACATAGTCTCAATGTGGGTTTGCTGTCGATTGTGCTTGGTCGCGCAGAAGGATTGTCACCCACAGATCTCGAAACGGTAGGCTTTTGCGGCATGATGCACGACATGGGAAAATCGGAAATTCCGCTGGATATCCTCAATAAAGAAGGGGCATTTTCAGAGGAAGAATTTGAATTGATGAAACTGCATACCACTAAAGGGTTCCATATTCTCAACGATAAACCTGATATCGAAGATATCGTCGCAGACGTGGCTTACTCTCATCACGAACGACTTAACGGGAAAGGCTATCCCCGCCGGCTTCCCGCCGAGGAAATATCCTATTTTACTCGAATCGTTTCTATTGCTGATACCTATGATGCCATTACCAGTAAGCGCATTTACAGCCCTGCCAAAACGTCTCTGGAAGCGCTGACGATATTAATGGGAGCCAGAGGCAGCCATTTTGATCCCGACCTCGTTCAACGGTTTGTCGACTGCATAGGAGTGTATCCTGCCGGTGCCATTGCTGAGCTCAGCAGTAAAGAAGTAGGCATTATATTGCCGACCGCTATAGAATATCAGAACACGCCGAAGGTTTTAGTGGTTCGAGATAAAGATAAGAAAAAATGTCCCGCAAAAGTACTAGACCTCCGTCAAAAAACGGCGAATGAAAGCAACAAGGCTCTACGAATAAACCACTTGCTGTCCGAGGGAATATTCGGCATTGAGCTTGGGCACTATCATCAACAAATCACTGGCCTTTCTGGCTAATAAACAAGCTCTAGCACCTTACTTTATCCCATACCTAGCAAAAAAATAAATCCACCACAAGCTGCCAACTTCAGAAATGTTTTTGCATAATAGCGGCCCCACAATTTCTTCGATGGCTATATATCAATCATGAGCAACCTTTCCCAGAATATCGCTTTACTCATTTCCCAAGAACTCAATGTAAAGCAACAACAAGTCGACGCAGCAATTGATTTACTAGACGAGGGAGCAACGGTACCTTTTATATCACGTTATCGAAAAGAAGTGACCGGCGGTCTTGATGACAGCCAGATGCGCGCACTGGAAGAACGTCTCCGGTATTTGAGAGAGCTCGAAGATCGCCGCAAAACAATCTTAAATAGCATTACCGAGCAAGAAAAATTAAGCCCTGAACTCGAACAGTCGATATTGAACGCCGATACTAAAACGCGCCTGGAAGATCTATACCTGCCATACAAACCCAAACGCCGGACTAAAGGCCAAATAGCTATCGAAGCGGGTCTCACGCCGTTAGCTGATGATCTCTTTAATGACCCGATGCTCGAACCAGACAATGAAGCCGCACAATACGTTGACTCGGAAAAAGGGGTCGCAGATGTCAAGGCAGCACTCGACGGGGCGAAATATATTCTGATGGAACGTTTTAGCGAAGACGCAAACTTGTTAAGCAAGCTCAGAGATTTCTTGTGGCAAGAGGGGTTAATGTCGTCCCGGGTAATCGAAGGAAAAGAGAACGAAGGTGCAAAATTCAGAGACTATTTTGAACACGACGAATTGATAAAACAGGTTCCTTCTCATCGAGCTTTAGCCATGTTTCGCGGGCGCAATGAAGGCTTCATGTCTTTGTCGATCATCACCGAAAAACCCGAAGAGGTCATCCAGAAAAGCAGTCCGGCCGGAAAAACCAGCCCCTGTGAAATTATGATTGCGCAACACTGGAACATAAGCGACCAGGACCGCCCTGCCGATCGCTGGCTTAAAGAAGTCGTTCGCTGGTGCTGGAGAATAAAGCTCTATACCCACATTGAAACAGATTTGATGGGACAATTGCGAGAGACAGCAGAGGCAGAGGCAATTAATGTGTTTGCCGGCAACCTAAAAGATCTTTTGTTGGCAGCTCCCGCGGGCCCCAAAGCGACTATTGGGCTAGATCCAGGCCTTCGCACAGGAGTCAAAGTCGCAGTAGTTGACGGCACTGGAAAAGTTTTGGACCATTGCGCTATTTATCCCACTCCGCCCCAAAACAAACTCGCCGAGGCGTCTGCAATAATCGTCAAACTTGCGAAGCAACACAACGCAGAGTTAGTGGCCATTGGCAACGGCACAGCCAGCCGCGAAACCGATAAGTTTGTGGGTGATGTCATTTCGCAATACCCGGAACTAGGGTTGCGCAAAGTGATGGTCAATGAATCGGGTGCTTCCATTTATTCCGCCTCAGAGTTTGCCTCAAAAGAATATCCCGATCTAGACGTGACCATTCGAGGAGCAATTTCTATTGCTCACCGCTTACAGGACCCCTTGGCTGAGCTCGTCAAGATCGACCCAAAATCTATCGGCGTAGGCCAGTACCAACACGACGTTTCACAAACACAATTGGCGCGTTCTCTCGACGCTGTGGTCGAAGATTGTGTTAACGGCGTCGGGGTCGATGTGAATACTGCTTCCAGCGCTTTATTGGCGCGGGTTTCAGGACTCAATCAAACAATCGCTACCAATATCGTTGACTATCGAGACGACAACGGAATCTTCAAAAATCGAAAAGACCTGAAAAAAGTAAAACGATTTGGCGATAAAACATTTGAACAAGCCGCCGGGTTTTTACGCGTAATGAATGGCGACAACCCACTCGACGCTTCAGCAGTACATCCTGAAACCTATTCGGTCGTTGAGAATATTAGTGCTCAGCACGCTCGCAAAGTTCACAACATCATTGGCGACAGCCAATTCCTAAAAAGCCTGGACGCAAAGTCATTCACAAACGAACAATTCGGCCTACCCACTATCACAGATATCATCAAGGAATTAGATAAGCCGGGGCGAGACCCCCGCCCCGAATTCAAGACCGCCGAATTTAAAGAGGGTGTCGAGAAAATATCCGATTTGGTTCCCGATATGATACTGGAAGGCACTGTGACTAATGTTACCAACTTTGGTGCGTTCGTGGATATCGGTGTTCACCAAGACGGACTTGTTCATATATCGGCCCTTTCAGACACCTTTGTCAAAGATCCGCGCACCGTCGTCAAAGCTGGCGATATTGTCAAAGTAAAAATAATGGAAGTCGACCCGCAACGAAAACGTATCGGTTTAAGCATGCGTTTAAATGATAAGGCAGAGGAAAAAGAGGAAAACAAGTCACTTTCCCGGCAAAAGAAATTTACAGACACCACTAAGAATCACGGTAAACGCAATAGCAACAAGAGCGCCGCGCCACAAAAGAGTGCTCAAAATGGCACTTTTGCCGAATTGTTTGCGACCGCTGGAACAATAAAAAAATCAAAGTAAGTAACGGGATTAGACTTGCCCAAGATACAAAGAGAAACACAATGCCACAAACAAAACTGCAGAGCATGCCTGCCAAAAAAGCAGAGGGTTTTTATCCAGCAACGCCGTTTTGTAATGTTTTTTGTATTTGGGATTGGGATGCTGGAGTTGGTATAAGAATTCCGATACATCCTCGTAGCGTCGCTTCGGATCGTAACGCAGTCCTTTCTTAACGGCGCCATCAATCCAAATCGGAACAAGGGGGTTAATATCAAAACAGGGTGTGTATTTAGTGCTCAGATACTCTTTGGCATTATTGCACTCTTTGAGCTTCCCCCCGAAAGGTTCGGCACCTGTCAGCATCTCAAACGCAATGGCAGCCAGTGAAAAAATCTCAGACTGTATGCTATTCTCTCCCTCTAAAACAACTTCCGGAGCAGAGTAACCAGCGGTACTTCGACCGCCCTCTAAGTCTCTCGGACTGGACATTTCGGCAACGCCGCTAACGAAGCATGACCCGAGATCAATAATTTTTATCTCACCGTTAGTATCGATCATAATATTGCTAGGGTTAATATCTTGATGCAAGGTTTCTCTACGATGCATCGCTCTCAGCCCTTTGACCAATTGCTCCATTAAATAGATGACACTTTGCACAGCTGGCTTAGGATTTTCTCTTATCCACTGGGACAAAGTCATTCCATCGATATATTCAGTCACGTAATAAAGGCTGGACTTTGGTTTGTTGCTCTCGATGACTTTGACCACATGAGGGTTATTGATTCTTGTACCAATCCAGCTTTCCATAACAAATCGTTCAATATACGCCGAGTTTTTTTCGTAGTATGACGACGGTTTTTTTAAGCAATAGCGTTGCCCACTACTCACTTCAGTGACGCGGTAAAACTGACAGTAATTATTACTATGCAACTCCTTTTCAATCTGATAACCATCCAATACCATTCCGGGTTTCAATTCAGGAGGAAATGGCAACTCGGTCAGCTTTTGAGAAACATCTCCGATACTTTGCGCCGGCAAACTATCCACTCGCAGAATCTGACAACTAAGATTGTCGTTACTCTGACAGTCCAATGCATTTTGTAGCAACGACTGACAGCACCGCTCGTAGTCCTCGTCTGTCTTTTCTGTTGAAACTGAACATAAACTTGCCTTGATATCCGCCTGTTTTAGAAAATCATGGACCCCGTCCGTACTCAGGAAAAAAACGTCACCCAACTCCACATCGATCGCTCGATAATCCACATCCAAAGTAACGTCCAAGCCCATCGCTCTCGATAAATACGACTGCTCTTCGCTAATGAAAGTGGAGTGGTCGCGCGTCAATTGCTCAAGATCTCCACCACGGAGCCGGTAAATACGCGTATCGCCAATGTGAAAAATATAGGCAGTGTGGGATTTAAAAATAATACAACTGAAGGTGCTGACAAAGCCTTTCTGGGCGTCAGTAAAATGCCTGCCTTGACCAAACAACCAGCGGTTTAGTGCGGTTAGTACTTTGGCAGAAGACTTTTTTACGCTCCAGGTGTCGGGCGTTGAATAGTAATCTGATAAAAAATTATAAACGCATGTTTCACTGGCTTCCTTTCCGGCTTCCGCGGCACTAACGCCATCGGCAATGACTGCCACAGCGCCCTTTGTGGCCAACAAATTACCTTTTGGAATCCGGATTCCAATCGCATCTTCGTTGTCCGCCTTGATACCCGCTATCGAGCGCTGGCCTACGGTAAAGTTCAACTCAGCCGACGATTCTCCCTCAGACATCAATAATCCTCATACAAAGAAAAAATAGAAGCATACATCCTCGCGGGCCTATAGGGAAAACTTCTGTGACTTAATACGCGTGATGCCTGAGGTACAAGCCGACCTATTCAAAAAATCTGACAAACACCCTCAGTGAAATTCTTTTCCTCTTTCCCTGAAACCGCATGATCGTTGAGAATGTGGATACCCTGTAATCAAATAGGGATGTTTTTTTCCGACCTACCTTGTTAGCCTTAGTGCCCGACTCGAAACACTCATTCGCAAAATGGCAGTTTCTCAAAATAATTGTCTCGCAAAATAGCAATGTCGCAAAATAACAGTGTCGCAAAATAAAAGTATAAACCGTTAGGTAAGGAACAAGTATGGATCTTTCATTTGGCAGCGAATACACAATCTTCCGTGAGGAAGTTCAAGATTTCATCGAGAATAACAAAGAAAAGCAACCCTCTCGAGGCGCAACAGGTGGAAAAGAAGCACTAGCGTGGCAGAAAATACTTATCGAAAATGGATTCCATTCCAGAACGATACCAAAAGAGTATGGTGGCTACGGTGCCGAACCGGACATCATCAAATCGCGAATCATTAGCGAAGAGTTTAGTAAAGCACAACTCAATACCGGCATGGGTGGTCAAGGCATTTCGATGTTAACACCTGTTTTACTGGAAATGGGCACGGAAGAACAAAAACAGCAATTTGTAAAAGCGACGATCCAGGGTGAGCTCGTTTGGTGTCAGGGATATTCCGAACCGGGTGCCGGTAGCGACCTTGCCAGTTTATCGACTAAAGCGGTTTTGGATGGTGACGACTGGGTTATCAATGGTCAAAAAATTTGGACTAGCACCGCGCATCTGGCCGACTGGATTTTCTGCCTGGTTCGCACCGAACCGGATGCCCCCAAGCACCAGGGGATTTCCTTCCTGTTATTTAGAATGGACACGCCGGGGATTGAAATTCGACCCTTAGTCGACATGACCGGTGCAGCCAATTTCAATGAAGTTTTCTTTACCGATGTACGCGTGCCAAAAGATCAAATAGTGGGTCAAAGGGGTCAGGGATGGTCGGTAGCAAATGCCATATTGGGCCACGAAAGAGGCTCTCTTGCACCCCCCGACGCCGCTCAGTCGCGTCTAAACGGCATTATCAGGCTCATGCAAACCGAAACCATCGGCGGGGAGAAACTCATCGACAACGCGATTTTCCGCGACCGTCTAATGAAAATCCAGGGCCGGGTGTTAGCACTGAGCTTCAATGATATGAGATTACTATCCGCACGAATCAACAAAACGCAGGACACAAAACTTGCGGGCATGATAGTCAAACTAACGGGAACCGAACTGCGTCACGAACTCGAAGCCCTGGCGATCGATGTCATGGGAGAGATTGGCCTGTCCTATGGCGACAATCCTTATACGCGAGGTAATGGCTCCTGGCAGTATTCTTATATGTTTTACCTTGGCTTAATTATTGGTGGCGGAACGTCGCAAATTCAAAAAAACATCATTAGTGAACGCGGCCTTGATATGCCGAAAGAACCCAAAGTCGCAGCGAAGTAGGAGGATAAAAGATGGAATTCGGATTATCGCAAGAACAGCGCCTCTTGCAGGACATGGTCAACAAATTTTTGAACGAACAAGTCACTCTCGATCGTGTTCGTCAAGTTGCAAATGGAGAAAACAACGATTCGTCGATCTGGCAAGGTCTCGCTGAATTGGGTATCGCAGGGCTTATGGTCCCGGAAGAATTTGGCGGCGTCGGTTTGAATGCGCTGGACGCGATCGTCATAGCAGAATGCCTCGGCTATCACGTAACTCCTACACCGTTTATCTCCACGGCAGTGATCGCACCCTGCGCCTTACTGGCAGCTAATAAGGGAGACACGCTGGCTGCCATCGCCTCCGGTCAGCACCGAATTGGAATAGCATTTGGCGAAGCGATCGGCGCAAGAAAAGGAGCACGAGTTTCGACCAATGGCGCTACAATAAACGGTAAATGCCTATTTGTGCTCGATGCTGAAGCCGATGAATACCTGATCGCCGATACCGATAAAAAGCTTTATCTTATTGCCGCTAATGCCACAGGTGTCGAACGAAATACGCTCACCACAGTGGATAAGACCCGATCGACTTGCGAACTCATTTTAACGAACGTATCAGCCGAGTTAATTTCAGAGGACCCGGCGATTTATACGCGATGCTTAGATCTAGGGCGCGCAGTGCAGGCTGCAGACACTTTGGGTGCCGCACAAAGCATGTTGGACCAAGCGGTCGCCTATGCGAAAGAACGCGAACAGTTCAATCGTGTCATTGCCTCTTTTCAAGCCGTAAAACATATGTGTGCGGAAATGGTAGCGAGCCTCGAACCGTGCCGATCCATGGTTTGGTACACCGGCCACGCTATGGACGAGGTTCCCGACGAGGCGCGGCTAATGGCCTGCCAGTCAAAATCACATTTGTCCGAAGTGGGACAGTTCGTCGCCAAAACATCGACTGAAGTCCACGGCGGCATGGGTTTTACTGATTTGGTGGGATTGCACTATTGGTTTAAGCGTATCGGAGCCAATAGACAGCTTTTAGGGTCACCGGAACTCGTCCGGGAAGAAGCCGCGAGGGTGCAGGGTTTAATCGGCTAACTTACTGATCCGTGCTAAACGGAACTAGCTCGATACCAGGAAGAGGGCATCAGCGCCGGCCAAAGAGACTACCGGTCTCTCCCCGGTGCGCTGTCCTAACAAGCGCTGGTACCAGAGGAAACTTTGAGCTATTTTCGTTTCCCACGCAAATTCCAACGCTGCAGTTCTATCGCTTAATTTTTACTGAACGTCTAACTTAATTTCTGCTGAACCTCTGGCTTAATCTCTACTGACCTTCTAGCTTAACTTCTATTGAACTCCTATCTATTGCACTCCTATCTATTGAACTCCTAAAAAGACCTGTATTTCCCAGTCCATCTGCGAGGAATTTCAACGAGATTGTTGTCCTATTTTCCATATTGGGTCACATAACTATCCTCACTGTGTAAGTCAATGCCACGGTTTGTTGGCTCTCTTCGCGTACAGAGTCTACGATTACTATTAGTAGTGAGGTCTTTGTCAAAACCGATCGCTAACAATAGACTCATGACATTAATCTGACGAAGATCCACAACGCTGAAAACAGACAATCAATCTATAGCGCTCGAAAGGGTTATTGGTTACGATCTGTTCACATCAATTCGTTTTCTGCCCGCTGGAGAATTATTGTGCCAAAATTTTATTTATCTCTAATGTTGACTTTGAGCTTATGTAACCTGACTTTTTCTAAGCTAAGCGTTGCCGATGAACAAGAGAGTGGCTGGCTAAAAAATAAGGCAGGGGCAACCGAAAGCAATCTAGGGGCCAGAGTTGAATCTGTAGAAATCAAGGGCGAAAGACAACGTATTGAAGTGTCACTACCGAAAGGTAAAAAGTCGATGGAAGAAGTTGTCGTCATAGGCAAAAAAGAAAAGAAAAACGATTCAATACCTCCGCTGATAAAAATTCAGGACATCCAAGTGATTAACGATCTCGACAGTGGGCGTAACGGTATTATATTTTATCTTGGTGAGCGTGGTGATTTTGTATTTAAATTCAACTATCAGGACGCCGATCCCATCTACCAACAAAGACCATAGCAGACAGTTGAAGATTGTTTAATGACAAAGCCAATCCAGCTGTGAAGCTGTACTAATGTTAAGCAGTGCTTTTACTCTTAACCAATGCCGGAAGTTTGCCGAATCCTTTTGCTTTTGCAATTCGGCGATTGTTAATATATTCCAATGTGGCTCTGCTAGCGGTAGGCCAACGATGCCCAAAAAACGAACATCGTACAACCCCCACACAGTCAGCCCTCACATCTGGTTCATCCGCTGATGCCCAGAGTATCTTTAGCGTACTGGGTAATCGTTTTGTAATCCGCCTTACCGTTGGCTGCCCGGCCCAAGGAGTCTTTGAACAGAAAATGCTTAGGGACTTTGTAACTGGCAAGATGTTTTTTGATAATTCCTTTCATATCGCTAACAGGTAATTCGGTACCTTCGATGACCGCGATGACCGCATTTCCCCATTTTTCATCGGGCACACCAACCACCAGGGCGTCGCGAATGCCATCGATCGCCTTGATAACTTCTTCAACTTCCTCTGGGTAGATTTTTTCTCCGGCCGAATTAATACAAACGGAACCGCGCCCTAGTAAAGTAATTGTGCCGTCTACATCGACCGTACACCAATCACCGGGCACGGAATAAAGCACGCCATTAATCGTTTTAAACGTTTTAGCTGACTTTTCTTTATCTTTGTAATAACCGAGCGGAATGTTGCCACTGCGAGCAATAAAACCCGGTTCACCAGATCCTGGTACAACTTCGCGCTCATCTTCGGTAAAAACCTTGCAATGCACACCAATTTCAAACTTAGCCGTGGTCGTTTCCATTCCATTAGCCATAATGGAAGTACCAAAACCTACGGCTTCGGAGGCACCAAACGAATCCTGTAATACAACGTTAGGCATATGTTCCAGCAAGCCCACTTTCACTTCTTTGCTCCACATAACGCCCGAAGAAGTTATCGCTGCCACGTGGTCAAGGTTAAATCGCCCTGGGTTTTCCTCAAGTGCACGTAACATCGGTTTTGCAAAGGCATCGCCCACGATGGCCATGGCAGTTACGCCGTTTTTAACAACCGTTTCCCAGATCGCTTCAGCGTCAAATCCGCCGTCTGCATCCATGGTCACAACAGTGCCACCGGCGAATAAGGTCGACATTGACGTGAACAGACCTGTTGCATGCATAAGTGGGCACGCTGGTAAATGACGCGCTGTAGACGGTTCCGCTTTAAGAGCTGCTACCGTACTCTCTATTGTCGAATAGTCTTTACCCAAAAGCCCCGCACCTTCGACACCCAACTGACGAAAGGTCTCATGGGGCCACATCACCGCTTTTGGCATTCCGGTCGTCCCGCCTGTGTAAAGGAAAAACAGATCGGCACCAGAACGCTCAATGGCTAGGGGTGCGCCATCACCGCCTGTTGCAAGGACTTCGTGAGATAAAGCGCCCGCCAAAATAGGGTCACAGCCTTCGGGTGTCACTTCGATATATAGCTTCACTTTTTCGAGCTGAGGTTTGATCGCTGCCATTTGGGGCGCGAATTCGGATGAATAAAATACAACCGCGGCATCCGAATTATCAAAAATATAGATCAGCTCTTCTTCGACATACCGAAAGTTTACATTATGGTGGACAGTCCTACTTTTAAAGGCGGCGGCAAACGCTTCGCTATACTCAGGGCAGTTTCGCATATAAACAGCCGCTTTATCCCCCGCTACAATACCTCGATCAAGCATGGCCTGTGCGAGATTATTACTGCGCTGATCAAAGTCTTTCCAGCTAATGACTCGATCACCATGCATTAATGCGGGCTTTGCAGGATCTACTACCGTTGCAACTCCGTCCAATAAATCGCCTAAACTGTAACCCATATTTTTCACCTTCAGATGTGTATCGCCTCCAAAAAAGGCATTTATTATTCATTGTCGTTTTTAGGTCCATAGTAAAGAAATTACTACAACTGTGTCCAGTTACAGACAGGTCATGAAATCAAACGACTTGTCATTATCGACGTCGATTCGTCCTTTTTAAAACCAGCGACGAATAAGCACAATTTCACAGTTAAAATCAGAGCTGAGGCCGCAATGAAAAATCGGTGCCTAATAAATATTCGGTCAGCTGCTTTATCCCGATTTCACTTGTCACCGATCAAATTCGCAGGCGAATAACCCCATTAACAATGCACCAAGTCTTCCAAATTAACGAGAAATGCTCTAGTGTGCCTGCCTGAAATTAAAAATATAAACTTTTCTAGTGATAAAGGAGATACTCCCATGGTTGCTGTATCCACGATGGCAGACCTAACCGTTGAAGACGGTGTAGCGATTCTTACAATTAACAATCCACCAGTAAACGCACTTAGCGGCGGTGTTCGTGCCGGACTAACCGAAGGCGTGGCTATGGCCACAGCCGATGACAGCGTGTCATCGATTGTCTTAATTTGCGACGGTAGAACCTTTATCGCCGGTGCCGACATTACCGAGTTTGGCGGAAAGCCAACGGGACCAAGCCTTCAGGACGCTTTAACGGCTATGGAAAACTGCACCAAACCGATAGTCGCCGCCATACATGGCACAGCGCTCGGCGGTGGTCTGGAAACAGCTCTAGTTTGTCACTATCGTGTGGCCGATTCTAAAGCACGCTTTGGCCTACCTGAAGTCAACTTGGGATTGCTACCCGGAGCCGGTGGCACACAAAGACTGCCGCGCGTCGTGGGAGTCGAAAAAGCGCTTCAAATGGTTACTTCCGGTGTTCCGATCGGCTCTACAGAAGCACTAGCCTCGGGTCTAATCAGCGAAATCGTCGACGACTTACGTGGTGGGGCAATCGCATTTGCCAAGAAAGTTGTAGCAGAAGGCCGTCCGCTGGTTCGTATTCGCGACCAAAATGAAAAGATTGAAGAAGCCAAAGGTAAGCCAGAATTATTTGCAGCGATCCGCAAATCTATTGCGCGTAAAACCCGCGGTTTCAAAGCACCAGAGTTCAACATACGTTGCGTTGAAGCGGCTGTAAACAGCGCTACCTTTGACGAGGGTTTGAAGACTGAAGGCAAATTGTTCATGGAACTTATGACTGGCGAGCAGTCAGCTGCACAGCGCTACTTTTTCTTCGCAGAGCGTCAGGCAACCAAAATTCCGGATGTACCCAAAGACACCGCCGAAATCGACATTAAGAAAGTGGGCGTAATCGGCGCTGGTACGATGGGTGGTGGAATCTCCATGAACATCTTAAATGTTGGTGTTCCAGTGACTATCGTCGAAACCAAACAGGAAGCACTGGACCGTGGTTTAGGTGTTATTCGCAAGAATTATGAGAACACAGCCAAAAAAGGTCGCATCTCACAACAAGACGTTGAAGATCGTATGGCCTTGTTGACTGGAACGCTGAATATAGAAGACCTGGCTGATTGCGATCTAGTAATCGAAGCCGTTTTTGAAAATATGGACGTCAAAAAAGACATCTTCGGTAAGCTCGATAAGATCGTTAAGCAAGGATCAATTTTGGCCTCCAACACCTCTGCTCTCGATCTAAACGAAATTGCAACGGCAACGACACGCCCAGAAAGCGTTATTGGCCTACACTTTTTCTCTCCCGCCAATGTAATGAAGCTACTGGAAATCGTCCGTGGAGATCACTCATCGAAAGAAGTAATTAAAACCAGTATGTCTTTTGCTAAGAAAATTGGTAAAGCTGCGGCCCTGGTTGGTGTTTGTCCAGGTTTTGTCGGTAATCGCATCTTGGCCCAACGCCAATACCAGGCTCAACAATTGATTCTTGAAGGCGCACTACCGCATGAAGTCGACAAAGTTCTATTCGACTTTGGTATGCCAATGGGTCCCTACCAAATGAGTGATTTGGCGGGTCTCGATTTAGGCTGGGATGCTGACAAGTCAAACGGCGAAACCATCCGCGATCGTTTATGTGAAGCCGGCCGTCGCGGTCAGAAGACTGGCGCAGGATATTACGACTACGATGAAAATCGTATCCCAACTCCCTCAGCCGATGTCGAAAAAATTATTATGGAGTTTTCTGAAAAGAGCCAGAAAATCCGTCGCGACATCGACGACGAAGAAATACTCGCGCGCTGCATTTTCCCAATGATCAACGAAGGCGCAAAAATATTGGACGAAGGTATTGCCATTCGCTCAAGCGATGTTGATGTCGTGTGGGTTTACGGTTATGGCTGGCCGATTTATCGTGGCGGACCAATGCACTACGCAGATAGTATTGGCCTGGACAAAGTGGTTGCCAAGATGAGAGAGTTTGGTGAGATCACCGGTGATCCAGTTTGGGAGCCAGCGCCATTGTTAGTTCGCTTAGCGGAAGAAGGGAAAGGATTCAAGGACTTCGCAGCTTAATATCACAACTGTCTTTATCCTGTTCAATGAAAAGAGAAGCTATTAGCTTCTCTTTTTTTGTTTCGGGGTTCGGGCTTTACCTACACTCGCTTTACAGATACTGGCTTTACACGTACTAGCTTTACACAAGTTAGCGCGGAATTAGTGTGAGAATTCGGAGCTTAGAAAATTGGAAAAATTGGGCGTCCGCACCTACATCCTTGTAACTTTGGACACCCATAGCTTCCATGCTGCAGTCTCTTCCTGAGACTCTCTCACATCCGTGTGAGTAGTTATTAAAGCACTATTGCAATAGCTATGTCTCTTGGACTGACGTCCTAGCCGTTAGTCGTAGGCCTAAAGGCTAGCCTAACGTTACTACTGTGATGAATTGTATGAAGACAGCGGTATAAAAATCATAGCAGTCAGCCATTAAGTTAAGGAAAAGACATGTATTCTAGAGAAGAAAATACTCTTCCAATATGCAACAGCGAATACCTGTGACCTGGCCGTGCAAATTTAATAGTAACAATCTCTCTTAGTTAGATCGATTTCGAAAAAAGAGGTTTAATTGTTTAAAATAACACTTATCGGGCCTTAGGCTTCTGCCTGTTCAATCTTCCAGAACCTCGAATTACTTTATTTTTCGCTGCATAAACTATCACCACAACCAATAGGATAAGGGTTAATATATAGGGGTATTCAGGTTTGATCACATATAAGTTCATACTGATGAACGGCACAAAAATATGTCCCGCCGCTCCGACCCCACCCATAATTCCCGCCACCGAACCCTGTTCCCTACGGGACACTGAAAGAGAGGCGCCCGCGTTCGTGCCCGGTCGAAAAAGACCTTGCCCCAAGCCAGTTAACATCATGGAAAATACCAGCAGAATAAAGGTGTCTGCAAAGATGTAAAATAGATAACCTAAGGCGGTAAAAATCAACCCGGAGTGAATCATAGTCCGCGGACTGGGATTAAATTTTTGTACTAAGACCAACTGCGAAAACATTGCCATCATCGCAGTGGCCATTAATCCAACACCAACATACTGCTGCGTTTCCATTAGCCCGAGATGTAAAGTATCTTGGAAATACAAAGCTGCTGACTGTACTTGGGTAGCGTGGGCAAGACCTGCCATGACGGCAAGAATAATAAAGGGTAAAACCCGGGGGTCACTGACTTTTAACGCAGGCCGCACCGCTTCGCTGCCGCTGTGGTCCCCGGGCTTTGTTTCCTCCGGTAAATACAGTTGAATCGCAGACGCTCCCAAAACGGCTAAAATGGTGACAACGTAAAAGGGCGTTAACATACCAAACACCGACAATAGAGATCCAAAGCCAGGCCCAATCATACTACCAACGCCAAAGGCGGCTCCGATAGCGGCAATGCGTTTGGCGCGCTCAAAACGCGGCGAGCGATCTGCGATCCAAGCCGTTGCGGCAGGCATATTCGCCGACCCGAAGATTCCGAAAATAACCCGCGACACGATCATTAGTGGCCAAATCCATGCAATCGGTAATAGAGAAATAGATCCCAGATAAACGACAGACGGCAAGGTAAACATCGAAATGGCAAATCCGGCAAAGCCAATTAACATGGCGGGTTTTCTACCCCATGTGTCACTTTTCCGACCCCAGCGGGGAGCCATAAAAACCCAACAGAGAGCTGAAGATCCAAAAATAAGAGAGATTTGCATGGGGGTCATGCCCAGCGATCTGGCAATAGGAGGCAGCGTAGAAAACACCAATGATTGCCCCATCCCCATACACAAAAGCGTACACCACAACAATCTAAATGCTCTCTTGCCGGTAGGGCTATTCAAATCGGTTTCGATGATAAGTGCTGATTCTTCTACATTTTCAAAAGTCTTCGGAGACAAAATTTTTTCCACAAGTGTTTGTCATTAACAAATATAAAAAAATTTGCAGACGACAGGCTGCCAGCAGGCTCTGGACAAGTACCCCTCTGAGCATCCCTCAGCAACAATTTTCAGAAATATTGTCTCTGTAAGCTGGAAAAATAAGGAGCGACAAACCATTGAATGAACAGTCTAATGCTGAGACAAATTCAGGAACGTTCAATGGGTTAAAATTATTGTAACCTATCTGCAAGCCCAGTATGTGTATTCGATGTAATAATGGGCGTATGTCACGACCTGTTATTTCGAATACCGCCACGGTTTGATACAATCAAAACCTAGTTTAGTGCTCGTCGAGAGATATCGACTTAATGGTTGTGTTTCTGTCGTAGGTCAGGTTTTAACCCGACCCGTCGGACTATTTTGTCGCTTTTTATGTCTAGTGTTAACATCCTGGTAAGCCCGCACCATAGAGCTTGAACTATTTGTGGGTTTTCACTCGTTCATTATAATCAAACGTCAGACACACCATGCGGAACCCTATTTTTGAGTAAGATAGTGCATTGTCCTCGAATGACTAATTGACTCTAGTAAAGATACCCAAGCATATTTTTATAAATCTTAACGGCGATTTTAATGCCCACGCACCCAATAAGGACTGATAATTAGATGATAGAAACGGACAATCTCGTTACTGAAAACAGCTTAAATGCTGCACCCGCAGATCTAAATGAATCACTTGGGCTCGTTGAAATTATTTCTTTCGACGAACAGACAAGCCGTATTCGAATGGAATATGAAGCCCGACAAGCCTTTTGTCACTCGGGCGGTGTCGTGCAAGGAGGATTTGTCACGGGCTGGATTGACGCCGCTATGGCACACTCGGTAATCCTTACCACAGACTACGAATTATCCCCGCTGTCACTGGAAATAAAAATCACTTTCTTAAAGTCAGTATCCCCCGGCCGAGTATTTGCAGAAGCCTGGATAGAAAAACGCGGCCGTTCTATCTGTTTTCTCGAAGGCCAATTACTCAATGAAGACGGGGAAATATTGGCGAAAGGCACGTCGACGTCAAAATTAGTGACCATCAAATAACAACGACCCATACATAATTTTTTAGCTCCCCCAATTAAAAGGAAAAATCATGATTGAGAAAAATGTAGAAAATTGGCACTTACACATGAAAGGAAAGTTAGATGGCGGTCTCGATGAGTTAATCCACGATGACTGTGTATTTTATTCCCCTGTTGTATTTACTCCACAAAAAGGCAAAGAACTGACCAAAATGTATTTGGGCGCTGCCGGAAATACCTTTAATACCGACAGCGACGGGAATCCTACAAGCACTAAGGATTCGCCTTTCAAATACACCAAGGAAATTCTTTGTGGCGATCATGCGGTTTTGGAATTTGAGTCAGAGATTGAGGGAAAATACATCAACGGCGTCGATATCATCACCTGGAATGACGAAGGGAAAATCATCGAATTCAAAGTAATGATTAGACCGCTGCAAGCGGTCAACATGTTGCATCAAAAAATGCAGGCAATGCTCGAATCTATGAAAAAATAAAGAACAAGCTCTCAACTCGAAATTGAAGCTGAGAAATTCAAACCACTTCTTAGCGCGACAATATCTGCTTCCTTGCATGAGATTGTCGCGCTAGCACATCAGAACAGACTAACTTCATCAACGGCAACCCGATACCCCAGAGATTGCCTGCCTAAAATACTACCAACTACTCAACGATACTGACGATAAACAGCAGGTCTCCTTTCGAAACCAGTTGTCCGTTACTGTTGTTGACTCGTTCTATACGGTATTTCTTGTCAGAAGGATAAAGAACATTCTCACCACTGTTAAAGCTGTTGAGACTAATCTGGCTAAACATTTTCATGGCTTCCATTAACGCCAATGACTGATCGACACTAACGACATCACCCTGCTTAACGAAATCAGGATCTGAAGGAGCGGCAGCAGTATAAAATACCCCACTGCTCGCCGCACAAACTTTAAGTTCATTACTACCAGCTACTTTTATGGTTTCAAAATCAAAGCCGCTTGCAGCGCCACTGCTCGCCGCCGCATTCGTTTCGTCTATCAGATCCTGTGCGTTCAAAGAAGCCATAAAACCTGGTAGATAATTGGTATCGTAATCCCCCCCTTTAAAAGTATCGTCCGTAAGAATACGTTTTAACAAGGTAATATTGGTAGCAATACCTTCTATAACGACCGTACCGAGATAATGATAGAGTTTTTCAATCACGTCTTCACGGCTTGCGCCGCGCATGATTATCTGAGCAATCAAACTATCGTAGAAAGGTGAGATTTCAATACCTGTATCAACAATCGAAATTATCTCGACATCGTCACGTGCAGGCATTTCGCATCTGGTAACCAACCCTGGATTCGGCGAGAGTTGCATCGTCCCTGAACTGTCGATGACAATTTTTTCTGCAGTAACTCGCACCTCAATAGCATAACCTGTTTCCTGCCGCTCAATGTTTTCAATTGTGCCACCACCCGAAATTTCAAATTGGGTTTTAACAATATCAACCCCAGACGTTGCCTCAGTAACAGGATGCTCTACTTGCAAGCGAGTATTCATCTCCATGAAATAGACTTCGCCGGCATCCAGATTATAGATAAACTCTACCGTCCCGGCTCCCGTGTAATCAACCGCGTCGGCGATTGCAAGTGTGTACGCAAACACTTTTTCTTTAAGTTCTGCCGGCAACATTGTTGATGCAGACTCTTCGATCATCTTTTGATTGTTTCGCTGCACAGAACAGTCTCTCAATCCAATGACGCGACTATTTCCATGGCTATCACGCAATAACTGCACTTCTATATGCCGCATAGAAGTGACAAACTTCTCTAAATAGAGGTCTCCATTACCAAACGCAGCTCTAGCCTCTGCACTAACACTTCCATAATATTTCAGCATTTCCTCCTGATTCCGGACGACTTGAATCCCCTTTCCGCCACCGCCATGAACCGCCTTCAGCAACACAGGATATCCTATATTATTCCCGATGTTAATTGCCTGTTCACAGCTAGCCAGTATGCCATGACTCCCTGGAACTACAGGAACATCATTAGATTGAACGGTTTGAATTGCATTGGATTTGTTGCCCATCGTCATCATGCTGCTGGAACTTGGACCGATAAAATTAATGCTATTGTTGACGCAGAGACTGGCAAAGTGAGGGTTTTCAGACAAAAACCCGATACCAGGGTGTAAAGAAGAGACTTGCTCGTGCTGGGCAACCTTTATCACCGATTGCGCATTGAGGTAACTTTCGTCCGAAGTATTACCGCCTAGACAAATCAGCTTATCAGTCTCCCGTAGCATTTTTGCGGGCACCGATGTCATGTCAGGGTCTGAAGCGACTAACACAACAGCAAGATTACTTTCCTGGGCTTTTCGAATGAGTTTTACGGCGGTACAGCCACGGGCGTGAACAAGCACCTGCTCGATCGGCTTCATAAGCGAGCGAGGATCTATTTCCACCAGCGTTTCTGATTCTGAGGCCAAAACAGGCATAACGCTTGATAATGCGCCTTCAACAACCTGTTCAACAGTCTTGCTGGGCATAGGCATAGTGCTGTCAATCTCCAGAAGTCTGGAATCTAAGGTTTCCGAAAAAGGATTCTTAACAAGCTCTGCCATCGATCCATTTGTTTTAGAAAGATAATTAGACAACGTTGAGGTTGAAGGCAAATAAGAGGGCACAACCATTTGCCCAGCAAAAGGCATGTTTGTTCCCGAGAAATAATAGGTTTGCGCAAGAGGATGAGTAACAAAACTGGCCTGGGCGCCACCTGTACAATCGCCATAGCCAAATATTATCACCGGCAATTCGTTATCGCGAATAAAGCGTGTGATTCGATCATTGACAACAGCCATAGAGAAAAGCGCGCTAGCACCCTCCTTTGTTTGCATGCCTCCGGAACTGATTAAACAGACAACCGGTAAGTGCTTAGTTGCACATTCAACCAGCAAGTGGCAAAATTTTTCACCACTGGCCATATCAAATGCGCCCGCCTGAAACAACATGTTAGAAACAGCGACACCTATTCGGCGCTCCTCCCCAGACGAGGTTTTCAAAGTTGCCAGGCCTGTAACCAAACCACAGGGGCGGATATTATTCTCCAGTGCTTGCTCTATCGACTGACGAAAACCGGGAAAATTTACCGGATTAGGGCTAGTCTTATCAGCGCCTAACTCATCAAAATCTTTAAAGAAACGGCTAATCATGTCATCGGGCGCCACCTTATTTTTTGGCTTTTCGCTTTGTAATACTTTCAAAATGAGTAAGTCCTGGTAACCCATTGTTAAACGATTCCAGAAGTCCTTGCGACGACCGATGCGAGCAGGGTTGATTGTGCCTTTAAAATCACCCTCGCCTTTACTCTTATAGAATGCCGGCAGTAGTCGTTCAATATAGTAGGTTAAGATCACAAATAGACTATCGTTCATTTGCGGATTGCCGATGCTTTTCCATTGCTCAACTTTAATCAACAACTCACCAAGATGACCTTGATTTAAGAAGAACTTCATCCACTGTTCGAAACGGTCCTCTTTCTGCGTATCATTATTTTTACCCAAAACAGAACTCAAGGAGTTTTGTAGTAATGTTCCGACAGAGGCACGACTTAGGCTTTGTGTTTCCATTGCCTCCTTCGCAATGGAAGCCAGGTTTACAACAACGTTATCGTAGAGTGTATCGAATATTAGGATATCCTGGCACTGCTGAACAAACGCGGTTCGCAGTTCCTTATGAACCACAACATCCATGACGTTGAGACTATTGAGCGGAGGCCAGTTCTCAGTGAGGGGCATCGTATCTTCATCGTCGAGCAACGCAATTAAGGCGCGGAAGTTATGGGTTGCACTGCTCTTCCAGCGATTGTACAAAGAAAAACCAATTTCAAAGGTTAAGGTGTTAATTGCCTGCTCGTATTTTTCTTTGGGTTCACCTAATAACAAACGGGTAACAGCATTACGTTCATTGTTTAGGTCTTCTCGTTTATTGTTAAAATTCTTCCAGGTTTTTGCTAGCTGATCATCGTAAATGACTTTATCTGGATCATTGAGCCAGCTTTTGAAAACATTATCTTTTTCCAGGTTTAAACGACTATCCAAGTCACCCTCAGGCAGGGTTAGTTTTGACAAACGACCATATTCACTACTCGAGATAGAGTGCACCCGGCCGCGCACACTTAAGTAACGAAGATAGCGATAGCAGAGCCCGAAAATGTTTGACTGGGTCGTGGGAGTGCGCCCTAAGCCCAAGTCGAGATCAAACCCAAGGGTCGAATCAGACACCAATATTTGCTCGTGTTTACCTGGCGATAAACGACGGGCGAGGTGGCGATCATAGTGCTCTCTTAACTCGACGGATTTACGGACGAATTCAACCGATGCGTTCTCAATTGCCTCGATGCTTGAAAAAATAGCTTTTTGAAGATTGTGTTGTCGCTCATCCTGATCGACTGGCGAATAGTCGATAATGCCGTCGATGCAACCTAGGGTATATAATTCCTCGGGGGAGACACCCACCGCTTTGGCACACTCCTGCCAGGACAAATTGAATTTTCGAGCGATGCTTTGTAAGCCCTGAGGCTGAATCGTGTTAAAAATCCCGTCGCGCACGCATAACAGTACGTTGGCAGCTGCCAACGGTATCGCCCCACCGGAAAAACCGACGCCGATAATGATACCAACGGTGGGAACGTCAACATTGGCGCTTTCGGTAATTAATCGGGAAATGCTGTGGGCCTGATTTTGGCTGTTGGCTACTTCTCCTGCATCGGCTCCCGGCGTATCTATCAAATAAACGATAGGTCGCGACATATCTGAATAAAGGCGTATTGCCTGCCTTGCCATTTCATGATGTTCGGGCAACCAGCTGCCATTAGCACTGGTTCGCTCCTGACAAATAAAACAGATGCGGCGATTACCTCGATGGTGAACTAACTCTACTTCGGCACTATAAAATGGCCCATGTTCTTTACTGCTAATGATATTGCCATTTAGCCCTTCGACAATGTCTTTGGCACTAGGGCGCTTACTGTGTTGTGCAGGTTGCACGGTCTGCTCGATATACTCATCTACCGATAGTTTCCGGACGGCCTCAAGCCGAGTTTCGATACGCCGCTCCTCAACCAGCCCTTGTAAGTGCTCAGATAGAGGTACCGGCTCCTCATCGGGAAACAAAGAAAACCCAGCCGACGTTTTTTCCGCTTTTAGGAAGAGCGGATCGGCGCCAGATGATGACGTTGAGAAAATCGAGGTGGAGGCCGTAGCCATAGAGTTGTCCTCTTTACAGTATTATTAATTTATTAGCGCAACACTGATTATAGTGTGTTTAACAGAATTTATATCTTGTATAGCCAACACAGCAGAATTTATCAGAGCCGTAGTCAAACGACGTTTTTTCTTCCTTCAAATTCCATCGATACAGGTTTATTCACTTTAGCTAATTCTTATCGTTGCTATTATCCAGAATCTACGCAAGTTTGACAGCCTAGCACCTCGAACGCATTGTTCCATAATTGGAACGGTAGTAAGCTGTGACGTTATTTACCAGAAATTGACTTCTTTTAGGCCATTAAAGCAATCAAACGAAAAGCAATGAAAAGAGTCGAACCAAAACAGAAAGAGTGGAAGCCGTGTTAGATATCAATGCCATGCTGTTATTTGCGCGTGTGGTAGCCGCTCAAGGCTATACCCAAGCCGCCAAAAATACAGGCATACCCAAATCCACTCTGAGTCGCAAAATTACGCAGCTGGAAAAAGACCTTGATGTACGATTATTACAACGCAATTCCCGCTCCCTGTGTCTAACTGAGGAAGGGCGGCAAGTCTACGAAAAAGCACTCAATATTCTGCATGAAGTCGAGTCAGTCCAAAACTCGCTGGAAATTTCCCAACAAGCCATTTCCGGGACATTAAAAGTTCTTTTCCCCATTTCCTTTGATCAAAATTTAGCCACGAGTCTGTGCACCGGCTTCTTGCAAAAATATCCGAAAATTGACGTCGCCTTTCAGTTCTGCGATGGGGATGTCGACTTAATTGGCCAAAATTTTGATATTGCCATTATGTTTGGTCCATTGGCCAATTCAAACCTGATCGCAAGGCCACTTTTTGAAAGAGACATGGTCTTAACAGCGACACCGCGATACTTGAAAAATTTTGGCACGCCTGTAGATGCGGCAACGTTAGCAACCCACCGTGGAATTTTGCTGGGCAACAACAACTCCCTACCGATCTGGCCGCTAGGTATTGGGGCCGAAAAATCGCTGGTTAGCTTTTACCCAAAGGCCTGCGTAAATAGTGCCGCGGCCGTAAAGCAAATGGTAATGGCCGATATAGGTATTGCCATATTATCTGACACCCAATGTCGACACGAGCTGCAACGCGGTGAGCTGGTCAGATTGCTGGCGAACCATAAACTCGAAAAACTGAAAGCCTACGGCCTTTATTCCAGCCGCAACCAATTGGCCCCGCGAATCTCTTATTTTTTAGATTATGTCGCAAAGAGCTTTGACAAGGTGGAATCTCAACAGTTATTGCAGCTGTCGCCCGTGCGAGATGCCTCTTATTGATCGTCTTATACCCGAAAGATTCCCACTGACAGCTACACTAAATTTCAACACAATGACTGCGTTGATATTGGGGCGATTGCCAACTTGGAAAGAACAAAAGCGCCCAAATAACTATTTCTATACCATTGATTAAATCACACGAAGGAGACAAACTAACAATGAAACTTTATCACTGTAAAGACGCTCGCTCTCTGCGTCCATTGTGGGCTCTCGAAGAAATGGGGCTCGACTACGAACTTATCAATATGGATTTTCCGCCGCGGTTTACCTATCCGGGATATCTGGATATCAATCCAATGGGAACCGTTCCCGCCTTTGTCGACGGTGATATCACGATGACAGAATCAGCCGGGATCTGTCAGTATCTGGTCGAAAAATATGGGCCTACCGATATTGGTATGAACATAAACGATCCGGAATACGGCGAATACTTAAACTGGCTCCACAGAAGTGATGCCACCCTAACCTTTCCGCAAACGATTGTACTGCGATACACTAGATTGGAACCGGAAGAACGCCGCCTCCCGCAGGCTGTAGCAGATTATTCCCAGTGGTTTTTATCTCGCTTAAAAGCCGTAGAATTGGCACTGGAAGGCAAAGATTATTTGTGCGGCGACCGATTTACCATTGCTGATATTGCCGTCACTTACGCCCTCTATCTTGGTAGAAGCCTTGGCCTTGATGAACGTTACAAGCCAAACTGCAAACGCTACCTTGAACAAATGACACAACGTCCTGCCTTTATAAAAGCACAAGCGCGCTAGAAAGCATTTCTTCATGCCCCATGAACTAATATTCCAGGTAGTCTTTATCGATTAGCGGCTCATGGGCATCACTGCCTTCCACCCAAACCTACTCAATCCACGGCCTCCATCGATATTTACGTACAAACTCGATTCTGTCTGAAAATTGAAGCTAAAACGTCCTTTTTTACGCAAAAAAAAGGGCGCCGAAACAACGGCACCCCTAGATTTAAGCTCAGCGGATATTAATCTATAGTGTACTTAAACCCAACTTTGTACATTCTGCCTAAAGCATTATGAGTATAACCGTCGTACATCAAGTCACCATAGGCAATCGGCGGCTCTTCATCACTTAGGTTAATCACCGATGCTGTAAGACTCAAAGCATCGTCCATTAGGCTGGCAGTAAAGTGGAAGTCCATAGTCGTTTGGCTATCAATTCCTGTGTCTCCATTGGGCAGATCCGTTCTTTGATCGTCGTAGTCCGAGATATAATTGATATACAACAACGCATTCATGCTAGCACCTATGCCGACATTAATGTGCGCTCTCGATTTCAGGTCCTGGATAGGGCGTTGACCGTTTACGAAATTATAATAACCCGCCGCTTCATAGGCATCGGCGATTAACACTCCTCCTTTGTAGTAAGCATCAACGTCATAACTCAATGTATAAGTACCTTCCAGGCCTATATTGACCTGACTGCCACCTACATCCATAGCGTAATCGACATAAAAATCGATACCATCGGTTTCTGTTTCCGGACCATTGATAATATTGGCCTGAATACGCTCAATACCCGCAGACGTACATGATCCGTCTCTAATACCACCCTGGCAGGTGATTTGGCTCTGTACGGCTTCTTTGGCAGCACCACCCGCAGCATAAGCGTCTGCAAGCTGACCAAAGGACTCAACAACAATGGGGTTTTCAAACTCAAAAGCCCAATAATCGATTGACGCATTTAAACTTTCGCTACTGTAAACAGCACCAAAGTTGTAGGTGAATGCAGACTCTGGATCAAGATCAGGATTTCCCGTGGTATCAATCGCTTTAAAGGCGAGTGTTGAAAGTACAAACGAAAGCGCTGTCGAAGAACCTTCATCAAGATCGTTGGGTGATGGACCACGGAAAGTTGTTTGCACCGAACCACGTAATGACAGGTTATCATTGATATGATATTGAACCGACAATTTTGGATCGAAGGTATCTTTTCCATGTCCGTAGTCTTCGTAGCGAACACCTACTGTAGCAGTGAAGCTTTCAGTTAGTTCTATCGCAGCTTCAGCAAAACCGGCATAAACGGTTTGATCAAGATCATAGGCAGTTGATGAACCTAAAAAGCTGTGTAAACCGGTTTTGTTCACACAATCGGTATATCCGGGTACACGACAGGGGTTAAGTGCCGTATTGTTCAAGTCACCTGGATCTTGTTTGACTTCATTATGCCGAATTTGCATACCGTAAGCGATATCAATATTTTCAACGGATTGTTGCAACACAAATTCTGCAGTAATGAGGTCATTTTCACCAAACTGTTTCCAATCCTCATCGATCCAGTTTTGCAACTCTTGAGAATTAGCAAATTCAGCTTCGTAATTTGCGTTAGGGAACTGACCGTAATAACCCGATTCAATCGCGCTTGAGAACGGATTGAAGTATCCACAATTACCTTGACCCGGCACAGCACCATTGGCACTGATGCTTTCATCGTTGTTTAACGTAGCCCCGCAACCTTCACCACCGTAACCATTAAATGCCAGTTTTGTGTTGGCAATAGACGCGTCTAGAGATTCGAAACCACCTTCAGAATGAGAATAGGCAATAGCGACAGAGTAGCCCACATCATCATTGATTTGACCGTCCATAGAACCGGCGATACGCCAGGTTTCATAATCACGTTCTCCGGTTCTTGGTCCTTTGGCACCGGCACCGTTAACACGGCCACGCATGATCAAATAATCAGGTGCAGCAGGTAGACCGCCGATAAAATCGGGGTAGGTCTCCATAAAACTGTCCCAGGCAGGGTGATCAGGAGTAACTTTCTGAACAGGATCGATCAGTAGCTGAGGGGGGTAGGAAGGCGATGTGGCCCAGTTAGGCACCTCGGTTTTTGCATACAAAAACTCAAGATGAATACCTGCACCACTGGCCAGCTCACCATTAAGTTCAGAGAAGATCTGATAGTGGTCTTCATCTTCTACCAAATTATCAAACTGGGTGTATTGAAAACGACAGGCACCACCTTGATTATCACTACCAAGCGCTTCACAGGCAGGGTCAGGAATACCACCGCTTAATATCGTATCAAGACCCAAGCCGTCTCCATCGGGGTTCGTATCCAGGAAAGGATAAAATGTCCCAGGATTACCAATAGAAGAATAGCCACCATAGGGAAAATTACTTCCGTCGGGTGTCGAAGACCAGCCACGATCTCGTTGCTGAAGTTTATTTCGACCGGAATAACCCACAGACGTCACCCAATCAAAATCGCCTATTTGGGTGCCGAATATAGCGCTAAGGTTCATATCGCCATCGCTATCTTCTATATCGGTATAGCCACCTTGAATTTCAAAACCCTCAAAACTGCTGCGGGTGATAAAGTTAACAACACCACCAATCGCATCAGATCCGTAGGTTGCCGCCGCGCCCTCTTTCAAAATTTCTACGCGTTCGACCGCCGCCGAAGGAATACTATTGGTATCGACAAATCGACCAGCGCCCAATCGAACCGGTACAGCCACTTGTCGCTGCCCGTTAATTAAAACTAAGGTACGGTTTGGACCTAAACCACGCAAGTTTACGTTAGACAAACCTTCCGTCGCATTAGACTGAAACTGGTTTGAGTCACCGTCCACACCGGAACTAAAGCTCAAGTTCTTTACAAAATCGGTAATAGAAGGCGTATTCTGCATGTCCATGGAATCTCGATCGAAGACCGAGACGTTAGTTGCCGCGTCGGTCGCCTCACCCCTGATCAGAGAACCGGTAATAACGACTTCTTCTATTTCTAACTCATCATCTTGAGCCATAACCGCAGCCGGCGGCATACCCAAAACGGCAGCACCGGCAAGCGGCACCGCCAATCGTTTAAAAAATGATTTGTGATGTTTGTTCATGTGTTTTCCCCTAGTTTTTCAATTACCCAAAGGCGTGTGTAAAACCTTTAAGTTACTTTTAAGTCCGCATTGAGAAACAGACTTGATCTAGATTATCGTCTTCAAAAAATTGCTTATGTTTCTAATCAATTCCTTCGAAGCGTCAAACAACCAATTCCTTTGACGTGTTGAAAAAACTCACTGTATTCATGCCAATGGCAGCATGCCTTTACAACAGAATAGTCTTCATTTTCACTAGACAATTGAAGTGTAGTGCTTATTGCTAATTTATCTTTTCTTACATTATGTTATTTATTTTTGGAATCAGATTTATCTAGCAGGTCAAAACTTAACCTTTATTTTCACTGAATGCAACTGCAAGCGGAATGACAAAGATCAACTTTTTTGCATTAGGTTAAACCGTTCTTATAGAAAGTTTTATCGACAGAATAGGTTTGGTTTCTGTCGGGAGATGGAATCAGACTTCTAGTTACTATTTAGAATTAACAAAAATCTTATTATTCTTTATGTTAATTAAAACGCTAAATTTTTCAATTTCCGCGCGTTTTTTTATTTGAGCACTGAACAAAAATAGCCGGAACACAACAAACACCGCGTAAACCTAATTTTACGCCTACCCTAGAATAGCTCTCAGCCAGCACAATGCCTTAGAAGATAAAACCCGAAAATCTGCAATAATAACGACTGACAGCTCAACTAAACCGCTAGAACCTCAATAATGAAAATAGCCTTTGTCGCTCCCAGCCATTCAATCGCGTGGCTGACCTCGCTAAATCACAACACTCCCGCGCCTGCAAATCACTTTCAACGAGAAAATATTCCGTCAGCTTTATTTCAAAATGAAATCGAAACGAAATCGAATTGCAACTAAGCTCTCCATAACTCAGACAAAAAAAAGGCCAACCTTTTCAGTTAGCCTTTTAAAACAAAGAAACGATGCCTTAGTTCATAAATGATGGAGTATAAGTGAAGCCAACTTTGACCATACGACCGAATGCGTTATGCGTATATCCGTCGTAGTTCAAATCAGTCGCCGCTGCAGGTGGATCTTCATCCGTCACATTGATGATCGAAAGAGAAAGCACGAAATCGTCGACCATATTATTCACATAATGAAGGTCGTGACTAATTTGACTGTCGATCGATTCAAGTTTTAAATTTGGCGCAGCATCGTCGTCATACGAGTCCGTATAGATTGCGTTGTAGTTCAAACGATGATTCTCATTACCCCATTTCGCATAGATCGTGCCTTTTAGTTCAGGCTGAGGCAAAAAGGGTGTACCGACATTCAGTTTGCCGGTGAAATCTCCGCCAGAGGCGAGCGTTACACCATCTAAGGTTACGAAATCTTCAGATTCATACTCGAGAACTTGAGTTGCAGTAACACCGAATGTTAGTTCGCCGGCTAACACATCGTCTAAAACGTACTCAGCGACAAAATCAACACCGGATGTTTTAATGTCGGAACCATTAATAATATTTCTATTAACTCGCTCAAGTGTTGTTCCACCTGCGCCCAGTGGACTCACGCGCTCCCGCAATAAATCACAGTCTGAGTCAACGCCTACGCCAGCTCCGCCGTCATTACAACCTTTACCCAGGTAAGCACCGATTAGCTGATCTTGATTCTCGGTTTGAAAGGGATCTTCAAAATCAAATGACCAAAAATCAACGGAACCATAAAACTCCTCAGTTTGATAAATCAAACCAAAATTCAACGCAACCGCTGTTTCAGGATCCAAATCAGGATTACCGTTGGTATCAACCGCCTTAAAGGCTAAGGCAGCACCGATAAATGCTAAGTTGGTGCCGGTACCCGACAAGAAGCTAGAGGGTGGCCCACGGAAAGTAGTCGACGCCGAACCGCGAAATTTCAATGAGTCGGAAATGGCCCAGCTCACTGCAATTTTGGGATCAAACGAATCGCCTGCGTCACCGTAGTCTTCATAACGTGCGGCCAATTGAACATCAACCGTTTCGGTCAACGGCAGCGCCACTTCAACAAAGGCAGAATAGATATCGCGATCAGTACTCTCTTCATCGGTGGCAGCCAAAAATGCTAATTGACCTGCACCGCTAGCACCACAGTCAAGCGTAGTAACATGGCCGAGAGCAATAGACGTTGGGTCATTAAAAGCACAGGGGTTAATGGCGCGATTGGCCACATCTTCTAAGGTAAAGTCGTATTCTTCAGAGCGAGACTGGATTCCTGCCGCCCAACCAAGGTTGCCGCCCCCTAGAGAAATATCCGTTTCACTGGTCAATATCACATCGATAACAAACAGCTCATTAACGGCCTTTGAGCCGGTAGACGCTGTCAGCCAGTTGATAAGTCCGTCAGAGTTTGCGACGGCTGGATTGTACTGCGGGTTAATCGCGCCATTAATCGCTGATCTTTCGATAGCATTTGATAGCGGATTGTAATATTCACAACCGTTAGTACCAAACTGACCTGCTGCAAAGTTGGCAGCCTGATCACAGCCTGGGCCACCCAGACCATCTAGCGCAAAGGCCATGCGTTCGATGTACATATCGCTACCGCCTAATATGCGCTCGCGCTCTGACCACGAAAAGCTAACATCGTAATCAATGCCATTAGAAAACATTCCCGTCAGACTACCGGCTATACGTTTTGTTTCCGTGGTACGCTCAGCTGATTCAGGCTTGCCATTTCGACCTGCAACACCCAACATACGACTCCATACCTTAGAGCCTTGAGCTGCAACTGGAATAGTTCCCAGTCCAGGGATCGTGATATCTGAAAATGCGCCAGGATTTTGTGCCTTATAGTCAACCAATCCCGGATGGTTTGGCTGAATGACGCGGTCTGCACCTAATAGAGACTGCGGAGGATACGACGGTGAGGTATCCCATTCCGGGATTTCCATATCAGTATACAACGCTTCGAGGTGAAAGCTTGTATTGTCATTGATATCGAAATTCAGTTCACCGAACACCTTCAAGGTATCCTGATCTTCGATCAAATTGTCAAATTGGGTAAATTGAAAACGACAGAAATTCGCCGCGTTAATCCCACCAAGCGCATCACAGTTGACGTCGGGGGTTCCACCGGCAACAGTCGTTGTACCGAACGTCGGGAATAGTGTTCCCGGGTTACCAATACTGGATATACCACCTTTAGTATTGTCGGCAAATGGACGGATCGCCCAATCGCGTGAGTTGATAGTCAGTTCAGAACGCTCTTCATATTCTGCAGAAATGGCAAAGTGAAGATCACCCACCTGTTTCCCAAAAATGGCAGCGATTGTCGTATCACCATCCGAATCTTCAATATCTTGAAAAGATCCTTTAAGCTCCAGACCTTCGAAATTCTCGCGGGTGATGAAATTAACCACGCCGGCAATGGCATCAGAGCCATAAAGAGCTGCAGCGCCATCTTTCAGTATTTCAACACGTCCGATCGCGATTGACGGCACGGCACTGATATCGACACCGATTGATTCAGTCGCTACATGGCGCTTGCCGTTGATCAAAACTAATGTACGAGCAGAACCCAAACCACGTAAGTTGACCGTCGATACACCTTCATTACCTTGGCCACCGCGCGTATCAAACTGGTTGGTTTCTCCGATATTACCGGACGTTACACCTAGATTTCTGATCATCTCGATAACGCTGGGGCTACCCACATCTTCGAGATCGGATCTTGAAAGAACGTCCACCGGCAATGCCGCGTCCTCCGGTGTTCCTTTAATAAATGATCCGGTTATGACGACTTCTTCTATTTCAAGCTCATCGTCTTGAGCCATAACCGCCGTAGGTATGGCACCCAAAACAGCTGCGCCGGCAATAGGTATCGCCAGTCGTTTAAAAAAGGACTTATGGTTTTTATTCATGATCTTCCCCCTAGTTTGCAATTGTCCCAAAGCTTGATAAGAAGCCCTAGGTTACTTTTTAGCCCGCATTGAAAATCAGGCTTGAAAAAAAGTGACGACTGACACCGAAGCACGAACGTTATTCCGATCAATTACCTTTGAGCATCAATGAAAATTCGTCGTATACAGGTCGCTGGCAGTATTTTATTGTTAACAGCACAGCGCCCGTTTTAGCTGGATAATTACGTTGCGATAGTTAGTTAAGTTATTTCGCAACTACATTAAAATCTTAATCTTTAGACCAATATCTACCTAGCAGGACGAAAGTTAACCTTTATTAATATTTAAATCAACGGTCATCTTTGTGCCAAAACTCGGGTTTTTCGTTTCAATTCAACTTTAAAGGAGTGTTTTTTTGTAAATATCCGCTCTTCATGTCAAAACGAAATACGGGAAAACAGCAAATAGGGGTGATGATACATTCGCGGTCTTATTATAATTATCTTGTATTTGAATGAGTTAGCGGAAGTCGTCGAAAAGATCATCTAGCGCGGACCTACAAGACAGGACGAATATTCTCTTGATTTACGTCTAAGAATGATGAGTAAAAAAAAGTAAAAAAAAGAGTATCGATTTCTCGGTGCCCTCTAATCTTAAAGGCGAATGCTACAGAATTAGTCCATAGTATCTTTAAAACCAGCTTCAAATATTCTTCGCAAAGAATTATGGGTATAACCGTCATACGTCAAATCAACGGCGGCAAAAAGGGGGCTCTTCGTCGATCAGGTCAATAGGCTATCGACCAAACATGGTTCAGCACACTGCCTGTTAGGACTGCTGTAAAATGGAGGTCAAATGTGGAGGTAGGGCAGTCGACGGTTTCGGACCACCACGGTCTCTCTCCAACAAACAATAAATTCTGAAGAGTATCAGCGTTATTATTGCGTTAAAAAACCTCTCCTTTTCTATACTTCAAAAATAGTGCCGTTAGACAAAATTTATCCTTTTACTAGTTATATTACAGACAAAAAAATAGCGTGGGGTAAGCCACGCTATTTTTATCGTCTCGACTAATCGTCGAATAACTTTCTATCTAAACTTAGAAAGAAAACTTCAAGCCTAAATACGCCATACGACCGCGTGCATCGTGCTGACGTGAATCGTAACTAAAATTCACTGAATCCCAAACCTGTGGAGGCTCTTCGTCTGTCAGGTTCAAAATGCCGAGCGTTATACGCGTATCAACAGAAGACATCTCCAGTAAATAGTTATACTGGAAATCCCACGTGAGCTGACTATCGATGTCGTTAGAATAACCTACTGCAGGATTGGCTCGTGTCGTTTCATAGCTAGCAATATAACGTGCAGCCAAGGAAGCCTGATGGTCTCCACTTACCCACAGAACCGAAGCATTCGCTTTAGTCTCGGGCAGTGAGCGAGCAAAGTTGTCATGATTAAACAATCCAACGACGTCGGTATCTTTACCACCGATTGGAATTTCATAGCTAAGCATATGAGTAGCATCAAGCTTTAAGGTAATCTCGCCTAATCCAGTTTCAGGAAGGTCGTATAATACCTCAAGGTCCATTCCATCGGTGGTCACATCAGCTGCGTTAAAGTAGTTCGTGGTAACGCCAACCAAGTCGCCATTCGAGTTCCGCTTCACATCCGTTTGCAGACGATCGGCAACAACTTTACCCTGCGCATTTTCGATTGTAATAACGTCGGTGTAATCCACAGCCCAGTAGTCAAAAGTAACCTGCAAAGCGTCCGTTGGAGTCCATACAGCACCGATATTGATATTGTCGGCTTCTTCTGCGGTCAGGTCTTCGTTAGCATCCTGCGCCACTCGAATAAAGACAGGAGTGCCTTTGGTCGATCCGTCGGCGTTGAAGTCTTGAATTCCCTGCAGCGATACAGAACTTGCATAAAGCTGGTGTAAAGAAGCTTGACGGTACGAGGTTGATATAGAAGCACGTAAAACCAAGTCTTCAGTCGCCTGTAAGCGTGCTGACAGTTTGGGATCAAACGTTGAGCCAGAATCCAGATCTTCATAACGACCTGCAAACCTAAGCTCTAAAGAGTCTGTTACGTCCCACTGAAATTCAGAGAACACAGCCCATGCTGATCTCGACTCGTCGACATTAATACCGCCGCCCAAGAACAATAAATCTGCGGGCTTTGTAAGACTGCCATCGCTACCAAACTCAACTCGGCTAATTTCGTTGCGCTTAATTTCAAGTGAATCATGTCTCAATTGAAGTCCCGACGCGAAACCAATTTCACCAATGTCTCCGGTAAGAACAAAATCAAAGACAGTCAGATCAGTGTCCGTTGCCGTTTCCTGCTGAACAGACACAAAATCGATTAATTCTTGACTGTTAGCAGAAGGGTCAAAAAGGTTCCATGACTGATCGCCATTAGGACCGCCCACGCCAACGATTGCATCTTCAAATCTCGACGTACTGGTATCAGGCTGAACACCAAACCCCTCATAGGCACTGTGGGTTAACGCGGTATTGAAGCTGAAATCACCAATATCGCCATCCAATTCAAAAGCGACTCGAAAGTGTTCGTTGTCTCGAGTAGCAAAAGGCGATGGAAAGGCAGAACCCAGAGGACGTCCCAACCATAGGATGGGAACGCCAAACGGATTACCGGCTTCTGTGGGAGCTATAGGTCTGCTTAGATACGAAAGTGCGGGGTAGCTAGGAGACTGGGGGTTGTCCAGTACTTCAACTTTTGCCCACATCGCTTCGGTACTAAATTCCATACCGTTGCTCATCTCGTGCTTTAGATTTGCAAATAGGTGGGTTCTTTCTTCCTCGTTGACGAGATTAAATCTTGGACCGTACTTAAAGCCACATCGCTCACCGCTGCCCTGAGGGATAATAAATCCACCCGCCGCTTCACAGTTTGCATCAGGAACATTCTCAAAAGGCGTGTAACTACCCGCATATGGGCCGGATGCAACCGATGAAGGACCAAACAATAGAAAGGAATTACCCAAACCTGAATTAGCCTGTTCGGTCAATTCGCTTCTGTCGGCAGAGCTGAGCGACGAGCGATCCAGATATTGTGCCGCTACCACTATATTGGTTGATTCGTTAGCCCAACCATGCAATATGCTCAACTGTTGATCTTCTTGATTATCTGAAGTCGTAGATTGGTAAAACGCACCAATTTCCGTTCCTTCAAAGTTCTCTCTGGTGATGTAATTGACAACACCCGCCACAGCATCGGAACCGTAGACAGACGCGGCGCCTTCTTTCAGTACTTCAACACGTCCTATCGCGATAGCTGGAATCATGCTGGTATCAACGAAACTTGATCCATCATTGGCAGTGGCTGCAGCCAAGGTATTCCGGCGACCGTTTACCAATACTAATGTTGAACCGAGACCCAGGCCGCGCAGATTCACATTGCTCGTACCTTGAGTCGCACCGGCGCCAAAGGAGTCAGGCACGTTTTCTGCGCCAGAGTTGGCCGTCAGATTCCGGGTGATATCGGAAATCGTGATAGCACCCATTTGGTCAATACCCTCTCTGTCCACTACAGCGATCGGTGAAGCACCGTCTTTTGGACTAGATTTTAGATATGAACCGGTAATAACAACTTCTTCAATTTCTAGCGCTTCATCATCTTGAGCCAATACCCCAGTTGCAGGCATACCCAAAACGGCTGCACCGGCAAGCGGCACTGCAAATCGTTTTAATAAAGATTTTTGATCTTTGCTCATGTACATTCCCCTAGTTTTACTTTGGTCCTAAAGCGTCAATTCATTGCCTTAGGCTATTCAGTCTAATTTGGAATCAGACCTCGTCAGCCGATGGCTACCGAGACTTAAATGGTCTATAAATGAGACCATATGCCTTGTAGATAACACCTGAAAACTATTCACTTCCTCATTATTTCCACGATGTCGTGTGCCAGATCAGCTTCCGTATCCCCCGCCAGACAAACTTCAACTCTATATCGCTATTACGCATAATGACAATTAATATTATTCGCATTTAGAATTAAAACTATCTAGCGGCGCGCAATTTAACCTGTATTTTTGTCGAATGCAATAGATCCAGATCAAGAATTAAAATGAACACTCAGACTAACTTCCTTCAATCATAGGGCTGAAATAATTTAGAGAAAATTACCAATGGACGCTCATAAAAAAACGGGAATGGAGTCTGTATGAGTAGAGCGTGAGAAGAAAAAAATTTGTAACGTTACTAACTTTTTTAATTGTGGAGCAAAACAACCCGGACGGCAGCGCTAGACTAACGAACGAGCTGAATCTGAAAAAAACCTAAAAATTAACGAGCGCTTTGCCCGTCGTCGACCTTAATAAAAGTACCGGTGACACATTCAGAAGAAGGCGAAACCAAAAATAACAAAGTACTGTCCATTTGCTCGGGCTGACAGATTCGCTTGCGAGGGAAACCCTTGCTAATGTCGCCCATTCTTTCCAGCATGCCATCCATCATTTCCGATGAAAAAGCACCGGGAGCGATACAATTGACATTGATATTAAAGCCAGCCCATTCTACGGCCAACGCCTCTGTCATCCGGACAATACCGGCTTTGGTAGTGGAATACAGGGCAACGGCAGAACCCGGACGAGTATCAAACGCCGCTATCGAGGAAATATTCACCATGCGACCGGGTAATTTTTGTGCGATCAGGCGACGGGCAACTTCACAAGACAAAACATAGGGTCCCACCAAATTGGTGTCAAAGACATTATCGATAAGCTCGTCCGACATTTTAGTGGCCCGCTGCGCGTCGGGAATACCGGCATTATTGATTAATATCGTTATGGTACCCAGCTTGCTTTCTGCTTCAGCGAGGACTGATCGGATGCTGGCACGATCGGTCATATCCATCGGAAAGGGTTCACACACGCCGCCGTCGGCCCGAATTTCCTCAGCAAGGGCATTGAGTTTTTCTACTCTACGGCCCGTTAAGACAACCTTTGCTCCGCATTTTGCGAGCACCTGCGCGAAACGTCGTCCAAGACCGGACGTGGTTCCGGTTACCAGTGCGACCTGGTCACTTAAATCTAGCGAAAAGTTAGGGGTTGAAAATTCAGTCATTATTTTAATCTCCTGCTGGTTTATTGATTTGTGTTGTTAGTTTTCAGCCATATCGTCGAAGGCGGCAGACGACATCTCCTAATTCTCTGAACAAACCTGGGTGAGTCGTTTAGCTGACTTTCTCCATGCTACTATTTTTTCTTATCTCATTCAGCGACTAATTAGTGCCTATCCATAAACTAACAAGCTCAGTCATTGCGAGCGTTAGCGCGGCAATCTCATCCAGCATTGGC
>ENA-OSET01000484-OSET01000484.1-sediment-metagenome-genome-assembly--contig:-NODE-484-length-44593-cov-29.087879_pt1 | contig 44593 bp, 34 predicted proteins | sample MGYA00237882_ERZ534229 | MGnify/ENA primary metagenome ERZ534229 (study PRJEB26408, sample SAMN06266212) | sediment metagenome | isolation source: Hudson Canyon methane seep mesocosm | place...
GCAAGAGGCAAAATTTATTGCCGAAAAAGTCATTAAAGCCATCTCACTACCCTTTGAACTGGAAGGGCAGGAATATACACTGGGTTGCAGTATTGGTATTGCATTTTACCCAGATAACGGTGAAGACAGTGAAACCCTGATTAAACATGCTGATGATGCCATGTATGTTGCAAAAAGGCAGAGAAATATCTATTGTTTGTATTCGGATAAAAATTCACTTTAGAACTGTTTTTGTATTAGCTGCCTATCAAACATCTCAAAATGTAGGGTGCGGCTCCGCCCACCCACACTCATGCTGTTGACTTAGGAAGTGAGGCTTTAGCCTCGTCTGTTTCAGGCGAGGCTAAAGCCTCACTTCCTAACACGTCTAACTTGGACAAGAAACATCGTTCCCATCTTGCCTCAACAGCATTACTACCCACATCCTTTCAATTGTCATCAAAACTTAAAAAACTATTCACATCTCTGTCATAAATTAATCTTATTCTTAACCCGTCAATTGAAGATAAAAACTGAATCATAGGGATTCAGAATCATGAGAGGGGATACAAATGAAGTTTATATATTCTTTACATAAGTGTGATGTGTTTATGTTTACTTACTTGATCAACACGCGTTTTCATCATTATTTAGCTATTTTTTCACGTTATATCTCAAGAACAGCAGATGGTCCTTTATATCTGTTATTAGGTGGATTTCTTTATTTGAATGAAGGTCTGGAAAGTTTGTTTTTGCAAACCTTGTTGCTGGCTTTTTTAATAGAACGTCCTGTTTATTTCCTATTGAAAAATGGATTTAAGCGTAATAGACCCGCTGCAACATTAGAAGATTTTACCAGTCTGGTAACGCCGTCCGATCAATTTAGTTTCCCTTCTGGACATACTTCAGCCGCTTTTATGGTGGCAGCGATAACAGGGTATTTTTTGCCAGTTTTATTGTTGCCGCTATTAATTTGGTCAACTCTGGTTGGCTTTTCTCGTGTCGTGCTAGGGGTGCATTTTCCAACGGATACCGTTATAGGAATGGCTCTTGGTATTAGTGTTGCAATGTTTAGTTTAAATCAGATTATTATATGAAAATATTTTATGGTGTGCAGGGTACAGGTAATGGTCATATAACGCGTGCAAGGGTGATGGCTAAAGAGCTGTATGCTGCTGGTATGGATGTTACTTTTCAATTTACGGGTCGGCCTGCAGATAAGTTCTTTGATATGGATGTTTTTAATGGTTATCAGCATCGAGAAGGCTTAACCTTTAATACGGATAAGGGGCAGGTTAATTATCTTAAAACCACGTTGGAATCCAGTCCTATCCGGTTTATAAGGGATATCAAAGCTCTGGATTTATCTGACTATGATTTGGTGATCAGTGACTTTGAACCCGTTACTGCCTGGGCCGCAAAAACACAGAAGAAACCTGTGTTGGGTGTAGGGCATCAATATGCATTCGACCACAATATTCCACGTACAGGCTCAGACCCTTTAGCTGATTTGGTGATGAAATATTTTGCCCCTGCTAATAATGGCATAGGCTTACATTGGCATCATTTTGATCAGCCAATCTTACCTCCTATCATTGAAACACCTGAAATCCCTCAGAGTATTCAAAAAAACAAAGTGGTGGTGTATTTGCCGTTTGAGGATCAGCAGCAGATTATCAAGTTGCTGTCACCCTATAAAGAATACCAGTTTCATATTTATTCTCCTGTTCCTGTGCAAAGCGAATATGAGCATATTATTTGTAATCCCTTATCAAGAGATGGTTTTCAGCGTGATTTATATAATTGTGCAGGCATTTTTAGTAATGCTGGTTTTGAGTTAGCCAGTGAATCCTTACACTTAGGTAAAAAAATCCTGGCTAAGCCTTTGCATGCGCAGATGGAGCAGATTTCTAATGCAGCCGCCTTAAAACAATTGGGTTACGGGCGAACCATGATGGATATGGATAAAAAAGTGATTGAAGAATGGCTGTCAGATAGTCATGCCGTACAAATTAGCTACCCAAATGTTGCAAAAATTATTATCGACTGGATAAGGCAGGGCATGCCCAAAATGGATAAAAGTTTTACCCAGAGTGTTTGGGATGGTGTGGATGTTAATTCAGTTACATTATCCTAGAAAAATCAGTTGACCGCTCAGATAGGCTTTAACCGATTAAAGTATCAGTTCAATGGCTTTTATTATCAGTCACCGAATGGGTGAGTAACAATCGCTCCATGGTTTTGTGAATAAATCTGGACGAAAAATCCTGCAAAATCACTCTTGATAAGGACTAAGGCCATTATCTGCGAGTGATTATTTGTCTTTTTCGCCCAGATTTTCCACAAAATTCATGTCCAACTGATTTTTTTAGGATTATAAATCATGAATTTGTCATCTTTCAGACTTATGACTGACATATTGTAACGTTATTATTCTTTTCGACCTTGAGTCACTCCTTTGATTTAATATTAGAGATAAACAATGAAAAAAAATATTTATATCCCTTTGATTCTTTCTACATCAGCTGCACTGACTATGTCTTGTGTCGTCCATGCTGATAAACCTTCAACGTCAGGGCCTTTTGCATTTGAGCCTATTGCAGAGTCAGCAAATAGTGCTGATTGGGATGCAACAGCACCCTGGAAAATTCCAGAAGGTTTTTCACAAACCATCGTTTCTGGCGAAGATGCTTTAAATATTTATGGAGAAGGCAGAACTGACTGGCATGATATGAATACAGTCAATGAAACTGGCAAGCAGGCTGGACGTTATTTGTACCGTACTCATGAAGTTCGTCTTGGTAGAGATGAGGTTTATGACTCAATTGGTGGAGCGGTTTCAGTTGTCGATTTGAAAACAGGTGAAAGTAAAGTTATTGCCAATGAATTAGATTGGACAGCATTAGATGGCATACGCTGGACTCCATGGGGCACTATAGTTTTTGCAGAAGAGACTGCGGGTGGTCGTTTTTTTGAAATGATACTGGATAAAAAAGATCTAATGTCAGGTACTGTTGTTGAACGTCCAGCTGTAGGATTGATGGGGCACGAAGGTATTGATATTGGAGCTGATGGGGCTATATATGTGGTTGATGAGCATAGAGGTCAATCATCAGGCTGTGAAGGTATTGAAGGACATTGCGGCGGTGGAGTGTATAAATTTGTTCCTGCACACTATGGTGACTTAGAATCAGGTGACTTATATATGTTAAAAGTCACTGGTGAAGATGGTGTTGGACAAGGTGAGTGGGTTGGACCAATTGATGCTGCCGATGTTCGTTTATCGGGTACAGAAGCTGGTGGTACAAGTTATCAAAGACCTGAAGATCTGGAAATTATAGGCAATACTTTGTATGTTGCTGTAACAGAAGGATCAAGAGATGAGTTTGGCGACCAAAAATATGATGGACGTGTTATTTCCGTCAATCTGCAAACGATGCAAGTAGCTGATTTCGTAAAAGGTGGAATGAATGCACCGCTTGAAATAGGCAAGCCAGGTGATGAGAATTTTCAGTCTGGTTTAGATAATCCAGATAATTTGGCTGAATCGCCAGATGGTAAATTAATTATCATTGAAGATAATAAACCTTCAGATATTTGGTTTGCGGGTAAAGACCATAATGGTGATGGCGCAGCGGATGCTGTCTGGTTATTTGGTTCTTTAACGGATCCTGGGGCAGAAGGCACAGGTATATACTTTGGTAAAGACCCTAAAACTCTGTTTGTAAATATTCAGCATTCTGAAGCTGAAGATGGAGATGCAACATGGGCTATTACTAAAGAAGACTAGGTAATGTAGCTATTATTGAGGGGCAGTTGTTCATAACAAGCTGCCCTTTTTTTATTAAGTAAAGCGGGGTTCTTTTTGTAATACAATTGTCATTTCAAATGACTAGAATACAAAGGAATTAAGACCATCCCATAGGAAGTAACAAATGCAAGAGTTGCACCAGCATTTGCAAGATATAATCGAACATCAAAAATTAAGCTCTTTATTTCAGCCTATAGTTTCGCTAGCTAACAAGGATATATATGCTTACGAAGCTTTAATTAGAGGGCCTTCAGATAGCTCCTTACATAACCCGCTTAACTTATTCAGTGCTGCCGAACGATTCGGCGAGACATTGGCGCTTGAACAGGCTTGTAGAAAAGTCAGTATCAGGCAATTTTCTGAGTTACATCTGTCAAAAAAACTGTTTTTAAATGTTAGCCCTGAAGTGTTACTGGACCCTAATTTTAAAAAAGGAGAAACACTGGCCTTTTTAAATCAATTAGGTGTCTCTGCCTCGAGAGTAGTGATAGAAATAACTGAACACCAGCCTACCGATAATTATCAGTTAATGCGTGATGCGATTTCTCATTATCGAGCGATGGGGTTTGAAATCGCTTTGGATGATTTGGGTGCGGGCTATTCGGGCTTGCGTCTATGGACTGAGTTAATGCCAGATTATGTAAAAATTGACAGGCATTTTATTCAGGATATAGATAAAGATCCAATTAAATTTAATTTTGTACGATCGATTCAAAGTATGGCATCGGCGACCAATTGTCGTGTGATTGCAGAAGGTGTGGAAACCGAAGAAGAGTATCATGCTGTAGAAAAAATAGGTGTGCAATATTCTCAAGGCTATTATTTTGCTCGGCCTAAAGCAAACCCCATTACAACCATAGAAAATGAACTGTTTAAAATCGAATCGCCCGTTGTTTTTGAAGCAGTGACAACGATTAGTGAAATTATTCAGCCAGTAAGCCCTATTTCGCCGCATACGCTTAATAGTGAAGTGCTGAATATCTTTCAGAAAAACAGCCAGTTAAGCATGCTGCCATTAGTAGAAAAGGGTATAGCCAAAGGATTGTTGTATAAAGACCATTTTTTAACTCGGCTTTTTGCAAGTCGCTTTGGTATTGAGCTGTATGGACGAGAGCCTGTACACAAGTTAATTGATAAACAGCCTTTTGTTTTTGATCAGCACAGTGCTATCGAAGATGTCAGTCAGCGATTAACTAATACTTTAAGAACAGACAGGGCTTTTATTATTACCGAAAATGGTTTGTATAAAGGTATCGCTACGGTAATGGACTTATTGCAATTGATTACTACTCAGCAGATTCAAAACGCTCAGCATGCAAACCCTTTGACATTATTACCAGGGATAACGCCGATTAATAATATTATTAATCGGAAAATAGCCGATAAAGCACATTTTTGTATAGCTTATGGGTTCAGTAGATTATAATTTACCCACTCATTTTTCAAAAGAACCACAAAGGTGATCAGGCCATAAAGATGGTGGCGGATTATTTGACTGAAAGTGTGAGTGATGGCTCAGGCTATGTTGGGCATATAGGAGGGGATGACTTTATTGTTATATTCATAGGTCAGAACTGGGAACAGAATTGTAAAAATACTCTGGCTTCATTCAAACAATCAGTTTTAAGTTTATATAGTGAAGAGCATAAACGAGCAAAGGGAATTCAATCGGTAGATAGAAAAGGAAAACCCTGTTTTTTTCCTTTATTAAGCCTTTCCATTGGTATTGTAGAGTCAAATGCAATAGTACATTGTAAATCGCATATTGAAATTGCAGATTTGGCTGCTGAAGCCAAACATAAGGCTAAAAAGATATGTGGTAACAGTTATTTTATTAATAGAAGAATACCCTGTGAGAATAGTGAGCAAGAAGAGTTTTATAGTTTTGTTGCTTAAATTGCTAGATTAAAGATGGGCACGGGATAAAGGTCCTTTGCCCATCATACGGCTTTACAACTATTTTTATTGACTGTGTTTGCTATTAAATGCAGTCATTAAAGCAACAGGCTTTTTCTTTTTATTTTTTTTGTTCAGTACATAAACAACAGTTTCACCTTTAGGCCCTGAACCGATTTCTGTAAACCGATAAGGTGCTTCACCCACTGATAAGAATGATTTTAAATCAGCCCATTCACTAAATACATAGATACGGCCATCATCAACGACTTCGCCGTAGAAACCTTCAGAAATACCTTCGGCAGTCCCTTCATATAGAGCCACAGAACCCAGGCCAGAACGCATTTTCTTATCTTTTTTAGTTAAGCCAAAAACCAGTGTTTCACCTTTTGGGCCTGCACCAATACGGGTTAAACGATAAGCAGTTTCACCTACCTGGTTAAAGCTGTCGTAGGTTTTATAATCATCAAATATGTAAATACGGCCTTCTTTTTTGACCTGGTAGTAATCATTGACATTGTAATGAGGTTCAGCTGAGGCTGTTTGACTCGCCATGGCCAGTGCAAGTCCTGATAGAGCAAAAGAAATTTTCTTATACATAAACTATATCTCCGGCAGTTTTGTAAGTGTCATAAATAATGGTAATAAACCAGGCTATTATTATGGTGTTTAAATATTACAAAAGTGTGACGGTTGGATATTTGTATTAATTCTGGATCAAGGCATTCTTTACCGAAATGGGGTGTGAGGCTTGCATTACTGGTACTCTAAAACGTAACTAATCAAGACAGTCATACCTTTTGTAGAGACGTAGCATGCTACGTCTCTACATATTGGAAAACCTTAGTTGATGATATGGACTCCTCCCTCTTCAGCGGTGTCATAATGCACCAACGATTTGAAACGAAGTAGATGGAGAAATTATTTATAACAATAGCTTATGTTTTACTGTTGTATTTAAAATGGCCGAGACCCATAGGTAATCAGGTAAATTAATACCTTGTACGTTCAGGCTTTAAATACCCTGAGTAGTTACGGATCAGAAACTAAAGGAGGGGAAGTGGTTTTTGTTAATCAGTTTCCTGATATTTTTCTTTGATGAGCAATACTTCAGGTAATGCCTCGATAAATAAACTGACCAGGTAAGGGTCAAAATGTTTACCCGCTTCTTTTTTGATCAAATCGATAGCATCATCAACAGACCACGCTTCTTTATAAGGGCGTTTTGAAGTTAAAGCATCGAATACATCGGCAACCGCTATGATGCGTCCAACTCTGGGGATTTCTTCCTGTTTTAAACCGTTAGGGTAGCCTGTTCCATCCCAGCGTTCATGATGAGTCATGGCAACAATTTTAGCCATTTTCAATAATTCACTGTCGTCATCACCAATAATCTCAGCACCAATTTCACAATGGGTTTGCATTGTCGCCCATTCTTCAGCATTCAGCTTACCTGGTTTTAAAATTATGCGATCTTCAATACCAATTTTGCCTATATCATGCATGGGGGCGGCGCATAGTAGCATATCGGCTTGTTCTTCATTCATTCCAGATGCAATGCCTAAAATACGCGAATAATGACTCATTCGTATAACATGCATGCCTGTTTCATTATCTTTATATTCAGCAGCACGTCCTAGCCGTTGAATGATTTGCAAGCGAGTTTCATTAAGTTGTTCTGTACGCGCATTTACTTTGCGTTCAAGTTCCTGGTTTTGATCGTATAAAGCCAGGTGGGTATTTATGCGAGCTTTAATAACCGGGGGGCTAAAGGGTTTAAAAATATAATCGGCTGCACCCAGAGAGAATCCTTTTAATTCATCATCTATGGTGGCTTTTGCTGTTACAAATATGACAGGAATATGGCGTAATGTATAGTCTGCTTTAAGTTTTTCACACACTTGATAGCCATCCATTTCAGGCATCATCACATCCAGTAAAATAATATCGGGTTGTCTACCTGATTGAATTATTTTTAGTGCATTTGAACCATTTAAGGCTGCAATAACCTGATAATCACCTTTTAAAATGCCGACAAGTACATCAATGTTTTCTGGCGTATCATCAACAATTAAAACAGTTTGTTTTTTAGACTTTGTCACATTCTATTCCTTATTCTCAAATTAGGATTTTATTTTTAGCAATACAGAAACTTATCAATAGGGACTTGTTACTTCTAATATGATGATGGGAAGGGAAACAGAGCCTGTATTTTTTCGTATTTAATCATATTAATGATGGGTGAAGCCACACCTTGTATATTTAATTTACTGTTCTCGTTTATATTTTGCTAGCTAAGTCTTTTAATAGCTCCTGTAATATTTTTAAAGCCGAATCAAAATCATAATTGTTTATTGCGTTTGTCAGTATACTCTTGTTATTCCCTTTTAAAAGAGGGGTGAGTAGTTCTTCATGTTGCTCAATAAAGTCTGTAGCACCTGTATTATATTGTTTTACCAGGTTGGTAAGTTCCGTAACAGTGCTTAAGATAATTTGCTGATCAACGGGGGGCGGGGGGCTTGTGTGTTTTGCTATTTCAGAAAAGTTTTGACTGGCAATACTGTTTAATACAATCTGTAAATTATTATCAAGCTTGTTCTGCAACACGAAAATATCTGCGTTCTGCAGTAAAGCGTGTTCCAGCTCGGTAGCATTTTTATGTACTTGTTCAGCGCCGACAGTCCCTGCTACACCTTTTAACGTATGCAACAAGCGTTTTGCTAACACATCATTTTTATCCCTTATTGCTTGCTGAAAATCAGAGATAAAATCAGTATAATTTTCTACAAACTTGACTAATAATTTCCGATAAAGTTTTTTGTTTTTATTCGCCCTGCTTAAGCCCTCTTTAACATTAACCCCTGCAATACCGGTAATATCTTCAGTGATATCAATGGCAGTTTTAGCTGGTGTAATATTGTCATTTTGTACACTAGGCTTAATCCATTTTGCCATTGTAATAAACATCTTATGCACATTAATCGGTTTACTGATATAGTCATTCATTCCCGCTTCAAGAACAGCTTCTCTATCGCCAACCATGGCATTTGCTGTCATTGCTATAACGGGCAAGTTATTAAATTTTTCTTGTTTTCTAATTTCCTTTATTGCTGTATAACCATCCATTTCAGGCATTTGTAAATCCATCAATACCCCGTCAAAAGATTCTTTATCTAATAGTTGTAGGGCTTCTAGGCCGTTATTGGCAAGTTGCACAGATATATGAGCATTTCTCAGTAATTCGATAGCTAATTCCTGATTAATTTCATTATCTTCAACTAATAAAACCATAGCTCCTTTTAGCCTTTCTAAGGCAGTTATATCTTCTTCAGACTCAAGGCTGTTGGTGTAAGAGGAGCTGACTTCACCTTTTAATGCCAGTAGAACTGAATCCAAGAGTGAAGAAGGGGTGACTGGCTTAATTAAAACCCCATTTAATTCTATATCACTAGCCTGAGACAACATTTCCTCAACGCCATACGTCGTTAACATGATGATGGTGGGAGGAGAGTTAATTTCTTGCTGAATTGTACGTGCGACTCCTAGGCCATCCAAATCTGGCATTAACCAGTCCATTAAAATAAGGCGATATGGATTGTTACAGGCTGCTTTTTCAACCACCTCTTTAATAGCTTCTGTACCTGAGTGCAAGACAGTTACATCAAAGCCATAAGACTCAAGCATTTTCTGTAGAATGATAGAGCTACTGAAATTATCATCAACTACCAATACTTTGGTACCCGATAAATTATCAAATATAATGGAGTCTGGTCGTTCTCTTTCTGGTTTAAACTTTAATAAGGCCGTAAAGTAAAAAGTTGAGCCTTCATTAGGAGTGCTTTCCAGCCAGACATTGCCGCCCATCAATTCAACCAGTTGTTTGGCGATTGCCAAACCTAATCCTGTGCCACCATATTTTCTGGTAATGGATGTATCGGCTTGTGAAAAAGGTTGAAATAGTAGCTTTTGTTGTTCAGGTGCAATACCTACACCTGTATCACGTACAGAAAATTGTAATTTTACCTGGGTATCATCTATCGCCAGTACCTGAATGGCCAACACGATTTCCCCTTGTTCTGTAAATTTAACGGCATTGCCACCAAAATTAAGTAGTACTTGCCCCAGGCGCAAGGGATCACCTACAAGGTTATTTGGAATTCTGGGGTCTATATCCAGAATAAACTCTATTTGTTTTTCTTCGGCCTTTAAGCCCAATAAGTTCACTACATTATCCAGCATGCTATCGCGCAGGAAGTCTATGGCTTCTATTTCTAATTGGCCAGCTTCGATTTTCGAAAAATCTAGAATATCATTAATAATGACTAATAATGTTTCCGCTGAACGTTGCACTTTTTCAATATAATTCCGTTGCTTAGATGGCATTTCCATTTGCAATGACAGATGCGACATACCAATAATTGCATTCATTGGAGTACGAATTTCATGACTCATGGTAGCCAGAAACTCTGATTTGGCAACATTGGCGCTATTCGCCTGGTCTTTGGCGATAATTAAATTATGCTCAACGTCCTTTCTATGTAAGGCATTAACAATGATACGTCCGGCTGTGCTGAGTAAAGCAACTTCTTTTTCTGTCCAGGCATGGTCAATTTTTCTAGAAGTAAAGCCCACGAAGCCAACCACTTTATCTTTAAATACCATGGGTACATCAATAACTGCATGTATGCCCAATTTTTGTAGCCTATTTTTTTCCTGGAAGGCTTCTTGAGGAAGGTTTTCCTTCATATCAATTAAAACTGGCTTACCTTGCAAAAGCTGTTTCATTGACCAGGGAACCGAAGCAATATCAAGACGTTTGAAACCTTCTTTATCCAGACCCTTATCAATTTCAAACCAAGAATGACTCATATCAAAATGCTGATTCTGTTCTTCTAATAAAAAAACATAACCCGCATCTGCTTTAATAAAATGACTTAATCGCAGCAGACTCTCTTCGATACCTTTATCAATCTGCTCAAACTCTATATTGATGAAGCGGGTAGATAATTCAGAAACGAGTTCTTCAAAGCGAGCTTTATAATCTAAGGCTTCCTGAACTAGTTTCATTTGGGTAATATCCATTGCCCAGCCAGCAATAGCATAAACGTTGTTACTGGTGTCCTTTAAGGCATATTTGGTTGACAACAAATGACGGCATTCATTTCCTTCAGTTAATATTTCTTCAATTTGAAAAGGTTCTTTTTGTGCCAATGCCTGGCGATCATTAGCCATAAACATTTCAGCTATTTCGCTACTGAATAATTCCTTGTCTATTTTTCCTAGAACCTGTTCGGGGGAGTAGCCCGTTGCCTTTTCAAAAGCAGGGTTTATATAGACATATTGCCCTTTGGTATCTTTTTCAAAAATAATCATTGGCGCCGTATTTAGCATAGTGTTCAGGTGATTTTTACTTTCTCTTAGTGCTAATTCTGATTTTTCCAGTTCAGTCACAACCTTTTCAGCTCGCTGCCTTTGTATATCAATATCCTGCATCAGACTATAAGCAGCCTTACGCGAGTTTTCCAGGTTTTCATTCATCTCTAACAGCTGATCAGCCCTAGCCTGAAGCTCTTTATTAATACTTTTTCTTTCAGTGATATCATTAATAATCGCTATCGCCTGCCATTCCCCGCTGATATTGACTGAGGATAAAGCTAATTCGATTTCTAGCTCACTACCGTCTTTGCGTTTAGCAAGTAATTCACGATTATTACCTACCTTTGCGCCTTCTCCGGTCAATAGAAAATGTTGCATGTCTTGTTGTGATGCTTCCACTGAGGTTTCTGTGGCTAATAAGTCATGAGCATTTAGACCAATAGCTTCTTCGATATGCCAGCCAAAAATACGTTCTGCCGCCGTATTCCAGAAGTTTACCAAACCATCGGAATCAATCATCACTATGGCGCTTTGAGCGGAACCTGCCATTTTGCGAAACTTTTCTTCACTTTCCTGTAATGCCGACAATACTTTTTTTTCTTCAGTCAAATCTTGAATAATACCGGTAAAAACGCGCCGGTTTTCAATAGTGAATTCATTAACTGCTAACCTCATAGGGAATGTACTTTTATCTTTACATAAGCCTTCGACTTCACGCCCGATACCAATAATTTTTGCCTTTGCCGTACTTAGATAGTTAGCTAAATACTGATCATGTTGATGACGATAAGGCTCGGGCATAAGCATCTTGATATTTTGCCCTATGACTTCAGTGGATAAATAACCAAATAACCTTTCGGCAGCAGGGTTAAAAGATTCAACAACTCCTTTTTCGTTTATAGTAATGATCGAATCAAGGGCACTCCCCATGATCATGCTCATATACGCTTCTTTACGTAATAAAACAGTTGCCGATTTTTTATGTGTTCTCTGCATCACCAATACAAACCATATTGAGATTAAAATAGCAGACGCTAGAACGATTAAAATTGCATTTCGGGACTGAAAATAGGGGTATAAAACTTCAGCCTCATCCATTTCAATAGCAAAGCCAATGCCTAGCCTTTCATTCCACCGCCATGCCCCTAGAACGTTTACACCTCTATAGTCTCTATAGGCCAGATAGCTTTCAGATGATTTCCCTGTAAGGGCTTGCTTTAGCATATGAGTTTTAGGCCATTCTTCGATGGGAATATCGGGTTTATACCCCGTTAACAAATCCCCGCCTGGGTCAGCAACTTTAATATTAAATGCGCTCTGTTCCTGATGTTTAAGTAAACCATATTTTCTCAGTTGCTCGTTAAAACGACTTTCAGTGATTAATATTCCTGAGTTATCAAACAAATAGGCTTCACCACTCTGTCCAACTCTTTGTGCAGACACAATGTAATTAAAATCTTTTAATGGGTTTATTTGTATTGCAAAAGCGGCAATGACATTGGCATTTTTATCTTTAACAGGCACAGCAATAAAAAAGTCAGGTTTACCTTGGTAAAATAAACCATTATTTTCTGCAAGCTTAATTAATTGATTTTCGCCTGCAAAAACTTGCAGCAACTGTTGCCTGTTTAGTTCTGAAAAGTTTATGCTTAGGCCAATATCCTGTTGTTGACTTGAAGATAAAATTATCTGGTTTTTATCGATTAATTTAAACGCTGTAATTTGGTGATGTTGCAAATAATCTGAGAAAAATTTTTGCAGATGCTGCTGAGAGGGTTGTTGAGGTATTGAACTAGGACTATTAGAGAATGTAAGTAGTTCTTCAGTGCTGTTGACAAGCAGTTGATTATTGGTCCAGCTATTAGCATCTTTAATGATTTTTTTTAACCAATCTTCAGTCACCATAGCGTAAACAGAATCTAAAGATATTTTTAGGTTGCCAACAGATTGTTCTCGTATACGTTGCTCAACATTTTGCAATTCATACAGAGTGATAAAGGTTATAAATAAAATAATAATGGGCGCACAAAGTACTCTGCTACAAGAGGAGGTTAATCTACGAATAGTAGAATTTGATAAGACTTTCAGTCTCAAGGGATTTAATTGACTCATAAAACCTCTTTAACGTGTTAAAGCGTATAACAATTCTCTCGTCGAATAAAAATGTTTTTATATTGGGAGCAGGTTTTAGCCGGCAGTCTACATTTTTAATGGAACAGGTTAAGTTTAGGCCTAAAAAACTACACTCTGAGTCATTACGAACGATTAAACTTTTTCATGACTATATAAAAACCACAGGTATAAAAAAATTGAGATACTGTGTTATTTCAATAGGTAGGAGGGGCCTCTAGGCCGCGACTGAGACAAGATCAAGAGCCTTCGCGGCTAGAAAGCCCCTCCCACGTTAAAGCACAGTCTTTTTATCGTTCAATTTTGGATTTAGGTATTAATTCCCCTTCAAGCTGTGGTTTGCTAATAGCCATAAACTTTTTTGATTTACTAAGGAATGAGTACGAAATAATATGGGCAAGTAGGATGGGCAAAGGTCTTTTCCGTGCCCATCTTTCATCTAGCACAAACGATGGCAACCACATGGTGTCTGATGGGTACATTACTACCGCTTTGCTTGTAACTTGCCTAAGTTATTTCATGTACGTTCCTAAGTATCCCAAATATTTGGGTAGGCAGGTTCTTCACCCGCTTCCTGTTTCAAATGATTGACTTCTTTTTTTAGCTCAATGATGCGTAATTCTCTATCAACCATGCTTTTATTATATGACTTGATTTCACGCATTTGTTTTCGCATTTTTAAATGCATTTTTACCCGTGCCTTAACTTCTTCAGGATCGAACGGTTTAACAATATAATCTACTGCACCTAGCTCAAAACCTTTTAGTTTGTGAAAAGATTCAGATAAGGCACTAATAAAAATTACCGGGATATCGGCATGATCAATATTTTTTTTTAATTTTTCACATAATTCATAGCCATCCAACTCAGGCATATGAATATCTAGTAAGGCTAAATCGGGTGCAGAAGCATTGATACTGTTGTAGGCTTGTTCACCATTAACTGCTACCCTGACTTTATAATTACATTGTTTAAGAATGTCTCTTAACAGTTTTAAATTCTCGGGGTTGTCATCTGCAATCAGTATACTTTCTACAGCTTCGTTATTTATGTCATCAACCATCACTGGGCCTCATCCTCAAAAAGTCTGGATAAAATATCAAATTCAAAACCTCTAACATATTCAGCAAGCTTTCTTGCAACCATGGCGCATATTGCTCAACCTGTTTAAATAATAGATTGAGTTGTTTGGTATCACCTATTAAAACTGCGGTTCGTAACTGCTCAAGTAGTTGTTCAGGAATACTCAGTAACATGCTCTGATGCGCTTTTCAGTATGGTGCAATGCAAACAGGGTAATTAAGCTAATGCATATTATTGCAATAACAGTTGTCAGCATAACCTTATAGCCTGATAACAAGAGAATTGATTTATCTTCTTGTCCGAGAAAAGATAAATGCGGCATAGCAAACTTTTTCATACCATTATCCTCAATAAATGAGTGGGTTTTTCTTTAAGTTTAGACTATACCCTGATTTATTAAGAAATAAAATCTACGGAAAAGTATTGTAATATACTAATGCATTAGGCTTTTTTGCTTTACTAAGAAGAAATGTGAAACTTGAGTACTTTTCATGATTAAGCAATTACATTTTTTATTTCCTGCCATAAGGATTGGTACGCTTCAACTGAACGGGATTTATTTATGTAAGCATTTAATGGCATACGTTCCCATCCCATGCGTTCAATATCACTGGCATAAGGGATAATACTTTGTAAAATGTCGGGGTGTTTATTGGCCAATGTTTCAATAATTTCCCTATGCATTTTTTTACGTCTGTCTGCCATAGAAAAGAAAGGTAACAGTTGTAAGTGTTTTAGCTTGTTATCTTTGAGATATTTTTTTAATTGTTCCAGTGTACGCAAGGAAAGCGTGGTTGGGATAATAGGGGAGAGTAATAATTCAGATGCTTCGAAAACAGCTTCTGATAATAGGGAGATATTAGGTGGGCAATCAAGAAAGATGATGTCGTATTCTTTGGTGAGTGGGGCGAGCAGTTTTTTGAGTCGTTGCGTGGGTTTTTTACGTTCATCCAGAACGAGATCAAGATTCCTAAAAGAAAAATCAGCGGGCAGTAAATCCAGGTTTTCAAAGTCGGTTGCTTTGATTAAGCCATCTAATTCTCTGGTGCCTGCAATAAGATCTTTACTCCCTCCTTTGACTTTGGGTTTGACTCTAAAATAATAACTGCTGGCACCTTGAGGGTCTAAATCCCAGACCAGTGTTTTATAGTTATTTTTGGCTGCTAAAAAAGCAAGATTCACAGCGGTTGATGTTTTTCCTACCCCGCCCTTAATGTTATAAGTCGCAATAATGGTCATTAATACTCTCTATGCTTTTTTGTTGAATAACTGTTTGAAAGTCGACTTGTTTCCAGTTTGAACAAATAAATCGAATTGTTCGGCGAAATGATTACGGGCATTACATTTCATGGTGTCGAGGTACTGTACTAACACACCCATGGCAAGTAGCGTATTAGAGGGGATATTTTGTTGCATCATTTCTTCACTAAAATGTTTAATGCTCAATTCCTGGATTTCATAATCCTGAAAATCACCCAGTACAGTTTGAAAACCTTTTAATGCTTTGATTGAACTTTTAATTTCCTCTTGAGGATAAAGGCTCTGGAAAAATTCCATTAAATAGCGTAATTTTTTACACGTTTTTCTTAAATCATGTAAGGCTTCAGCGGGGGACTTTTCAGTAATTGCACCCCCTTCTTTTAACACGCGCTGATAGACTTTCCATATCCGCGAGTCGGCTAATTCTTTTATGTTTTGATTGGCATGGCCTGCTTTACCTTTTTTTGGTACAGATTCATTTAAATACTGTTCCCAGGCCACTAACTGTTTATTGTATTTAGGGCTTTTAAGTTTTTCACATAATTCCTTTTGAGCATGAACCTGTTTTAGTTTTAGAAATTCATATAAAGGTTCAATATCAGCTCTCAAGCTTAAGGGTAAGGTTGCTTTATAGTGTTGATAACTTAATAAATAGACATCCAGATCACGCGTAGAGCTGGTGATTTGACCTAACCAGGCAAAAAACTCTGCATAGTTGGCAACGACATTGGCGGGTAAGGTGTTTTTGATTTGACTCAGGCCCGCACGCGTTCTTCTTACCGCTACCCGAAAGTCATGTAAAAATTCGGTATCTATATCGGCAATCGTCCCTGCTTCGTTTACTTGCATTGCTTGCAGCAAATGTTTATATATTTGTTTGCTGGCTTTATCTGCGCGCATATCTGGCTTTAATTTTATGGCCAGTTTTGAGCTATAGTCTTTCGGCTTACGACCTTGCAGATTTAATGCTTCGTTTAAAACTGAGCAGCTTGAAGTTTGTATTTTTAAGGTGTTTTGAAGAATATTGGCAACTTTTAGCTGGGCTTTTTCATAGCCTTTGAGAGGAATTAACTGTACCCGGTTATTAAGAGATTCGTACTCATCAAATTGTAAACGTAATACAGTTTTTTGATCTTTATTTAGAATATTCAGCCGGTAGCTTTCAAAAGGTAGCTGGCATAGAGGTAATAAAGCCCTCATTTCTAATTCAGGCGTTATATTTTTTCTAAATAAACCATCTGGAAATTGTAGGCTAAAACGGGGAACTTGCTCAATCTCTTCACTAGCCAATAGTTGGCCGCTGTTTTTGTCGATGAGTGAGAGTTGAGAAATGTGTTGCGAGTGATTAAATTCACAGATTTTATTAGCATTGTATAAGCGCCAGTCAAAACTATCATAAAAGGTTTTTATACTGTATTGCTGGTTTGCAATTTGTAGATCAATTTTTTTGCTTAATTTGGCGATAAACTTCCTAGCCGTCAGATTTGCAGGTAATTCAAAATATTGAGGGGTTGCCATCATTATTGCTCAAGAGGGTTAAGTTAAATTCTATGAGTTTCTCTGTTCATTGTTCTATAAAAGCATACTAGCATGTGTATGCGTACAGAAATATGACGGCTTTGTTACAAGTTTATTTGGCTAGTAAGGTTTAGTGTAGGTTAAATTTAATCTAACTACTATAAATGGTTTTTCTGGGAGTGAATTTTTGAGTTTTTGCGGGTAAGAGGCGAATGACTTTGAACAGCTGGCCGCTAAAATCCAGCTAGATAGCTGTTCAAAGTGTATTGATTAAAGCGTTTAAGCCGCTTTTTTTACTGCTTTTTTAGCGATTTTTTTTGCAGACTTTTTATTGCTTGCCTGTTTCTTTAAAACGGCTTTAGTTGCTTTTTTAATCACAGCGCTGGCATTTTTCTTAGCAACAACTTTTTTAGCAACCGCTTTTTTTGTCGCTTTTTTAGCAATTTTTCGAGCAACTTTTTTCTTAACAACTTTAGACATGGTATTTCCTTAGGATAAAATTTAACAAGTAACTTACTAATAGCAATAAGTTAAGGAAAGGGAGATGGAAAAAAATAATCATCCAATCTTGCTGGTCTTTTTGTCGGCCTTCAGCGAGGTAGCAACAGTTACGTAGCTTGCTATGCGCCTGTTGCTACCCCACTGAAGACAAACAAAAATCCTGCCCAATATCGGACACTTATTTCTTTCCAGCTCCCTAATGTTAAGACAATCGCTTAAAAAAAGATATAATACAAGGTTTTGGTCCACCCAGAACTAATTGAATAAAGTATAACTTGTAATGACACCTGAACAATTTAATCAATATGCCCAGCAGGGCTATAACCGAATTCCGATTAGCCGAGAAGTTCTGGCTGATCTGGATACGCCATTAAGTGCTTATCTCAAATTGGCAGATGGCGCCTACTCCTACCTATTTGAATCAGTTCATGGTGGAGAGCAATGGGGACGGTATTCGATTATTGGTCTGCCGTGTAAAACAGTCGTGAAAATTTCAGGACAAGAAATTACGCTGGAAAAGGACGGTGAAATACTGGAAAGTATCAACCATGCTCAGCCTTTAGTGTGGATAGAAGAATTCAGACAACGTTATAACGTACCCGACATTGACGACCTACCTCGTTTTAATGGTGGACTGGTGGGTTACTTTGGTTATGAAACCATTGGCTATATAGAACCCCGCGTACAGTCAACAGGCAAAGAGGATCCTATCGGTAATCCTGATATTTTACTGATGGTCTCTGAAGAAATGCTGGTGTTTGATAATCTGTCAGGAAAAGTTTTGCTGCTTACGCATGCTGATCCAGCACAAGAAAATGCATACCAAAATGCTGTTAGCCGATTGGATAAACTGGTCATACATTTAAGAGATATAACACCGCAAACAGGCAAACATACTTCGCCTAAACAGGTGGATGAAGCCGACTTTATCTCTGGCTTTACTCAGCAAGGTTTTGAAGATGCTGTGCTAAAAGCAAAAGAATACATTGTTGCAGGCGATGTGATGCAGGTTGTTCTTTCGCAGCGCATGTCTATTCCTTATTCGGCAACACCTCTCAATTTATATAGAGCCTTGCGTTGCCTAAACCCATCGCCCTATATGTACTATTTAAACCTGGGTGATTTCCATATTGTCGGCTCATCTCCAGAAATTCTGGTACGCCTGGAAGATGATACGGTAACGGTTAGACCCATTGCGGGAACGCGTCCTCGTGGTGAAACGGTAGAAAAAGATGAGGCCTTAGAAAAAGAGTTGTTAGCTGACCCTAAAGAGTTAGCAGAGCATCTTATGTTAATTGACCTAGGCCGTAACGATGCGGGCAGGGTCTCAAAAATTGGTACGGTTAAGCTCACCGATAAAATGATTATTGAGCGATATTCGCATGTTATGCATATTGTCTCTAATGTGATTGGTGATCTGCAGGAAGGCAAAGATGCTTTTGATGTATTAGCCGCTACATTTCCTGCGGGTACGGTTAGTGGAGCGCCTAAAATTCGAGCAATGGAGATCATTGACGAACTGGAGCCAGTCAAAAGAGGGGTTTATGCTGGCGCAGTTGGCTATATTTCCTGGTCTGGCAATCTGGACACCGCAATTGCCATTAGAACCGCAGTGATTAAAGACAAGATACTCCACATACAAGCAGGGGCAGGTATTGTTTATGATTCAATTCCTAGAAACGAATGGGATGAAACGATGAATAAAGGACGCGCTGTATTTCGTGCCGTCGCAATGGCTGAGGCAGGCTTAGAAGGAGAAAAGTCATGAGCGTAAAAGTGGTCATGGTCGATAATTACGATTCCTTTACTTATAACTTAGTCCAATATTTTGGTGAATTAGGCGCCGATGTTACCGTTGTCCGTAATGATGAAGTCACGGTCGAAGAAATTGCCGCATTATCGCCTGATAAAATAGTAATATCCCCCGGTCCTTGTACCCCAAAAGAAGCGGGTATTTCTGTGGAAACCATTTTGAAATATGCAGGAAAATTGCCTATTTTAGGTGTTTGCCTAGGTCATCAAAGTATTGGCCATGCCTTTGGTGGTGACATTGTGCATGCCAAAAGCATTATGCATGGAAAGACCTCCCCTGTTTATCATCATGATACAGGTGTTTTTAAAGGCTTAAATAACCCTTTCATTGCAACGCGTTACCATTCTTTAGTGATTGACCAGCAAACATTACCTGATTGCCTGGAAGTGACTGCATGGACTCAGGATGAGTCGGGAAATATTGATGAGATTATGGGCGTACGTCATAAAGAGCTGGATATTGAAGGGGTACAGTTTCACCCTGAGTCCATTCTGACCGAACACGGCCATGATATGTTGCGCAACTTTTTGGAACATTAACGAATACGCTTTGTAAGATTACAGCATGAATATAAAACAAGCCCTAAATAAGCTGCTGAACAAGCAAGACTTAACTAGCGATGAAATGCGTGATGTGATGAATCTCATCATGACGGGTGGTGCAACAGATGCACAGATTGGAGGTTTTCTTATTGCCTTGCGTTGCAAAGGTGAAACCATCGATGAAATTGCCGCCGCGGCAGCCGTTATGCGAGAACTTGCCAGTAAAGTAGCCGTTTCTGGTGAGCATGTGATAGATACCTGCGGTACAGGGGGTGATGGTGCAAACACTTTTAATATTTCCACAACCTGTGCTTTTGTTGTGGCTGCGGCTGGTGGCCAGGTGGCTAAACATGGTAATCGATCAGTATCCAGCAGCTCAGGCAGTGCCGATGTACTTGAAGCTGCGGGTGTTAATCTGGATTTGTCGGCAGAGCAAGTCGCTCAATCAGTTAATGAAATTGGCTTAGGCTTTTTGTTTGCACCTAAACATCATGGCGCGATGAAATATGCCATAGGCCCTAGAAAAGAAATGGGAGTCCGTACCCTTTTTAATCTATTAGGTCCTTTGTCCAACCCTGCTGAAACAGTTAATCAATTGATTGGTGTTTTCTCAACGGACTGGGTGGAGCCGCTTGCACATGTGTTAAAAAGACTAGGTAGCCAGCATGTGCTCATTGTAAATGCTGAAGATGGTCTGGATGAAATCAGTATTGCCTCTGCATCTAATATTGCCGAGCTAAAAGATGGTGTGGTATCGATTTATCAAATAACGCCTGAACAATTTGGCTTGCAACGATCAAATCTGGATTCATTAGCCGTTGATGGTGCCGAATCCAGCTTGGCAATGCTCAAATCTGTTTTAAATAATCAGACTGGCGCCGCAAAAGATATTGTCGTGTTAAATGCAGGAGCGGCTATTTATGCAGCGAATCTTACAGCAACACTGGAAGCGGGCATACAAAAAGCGCAGCAAGTCATCGAAAATGGCACAGCATTGGAAAAATTTAATGCTTTAATTGCCTATTCAAATAAAGCGTAGAGACGCTGCACGCTACGTCTCTAGATAATTTCAAGGCATGATCCATTTTAATCTAACAATCTTAATTCAAAAATGACCGATACCCCCGATATTCTAAAAAAAATCCTTGATAGAAAAGCTGAAGAAGTCGCTAATCGAAAACAACGTACGTCAGTTGATGTGCTAAAAGAAATTGCTGACGGCGTTGAAAACCCTAGAGGTTTTGCTGCTGCCTTACAGAGTAAAGCACAAACAAAAAAACCGGCAATTATTGCTGAAATAAAAAAAGCATCACCTAGCAAAGGGGTCATCAGGGAAAACTTTAAGCCGATAGAAATTGCACAAGATTACGCCATGAATGGTGCGACCTGCTTATCTATTTTGACCGATAAAGATTTTTTTCAGGGTTCAGAAGCTTATTTGCAGATGGCGAGAGAAAAATGCCCGCTACCTATACTAAGAAAAGACTTTATGATTGATCCTTATCAAATTCATGAATCTCGTGCCTTAGGAGCTGATTGTATTTTATTGATTGTTGCTGCGCTTGAGGATGAGCAAATGCATGAGTTATCTGATACAGCCACTGCTTTAGGTATGGACGTATTAGTAGAAACGCATAATGCTGAAGAACTGGAACGCGCATTAAAACTAGAGACCCCTTTAATCGGTATTAACAATCGTAATCTAAGAACCTTTGACACCTCATTACAGACAACGCTAGAGCTAAAACAAGCCATTCCAGCTGATCGTTTAATCATTACTGAAAGCGGTATACATACTCAGGAAGATGTACAGCTAATGCTGGACAATGATGTTTTCACCTTTCTTGTCGGTGAAGCATTTATGAGAGCTGATTATCCTGGACATAAAATGCGGGAACTTTTTTCTTTGTAATTTTGAAAAGGGGCTCAACATTCACCTAGAGTCCCTTTCTAAATATCCACCCAAAATCTAATCTGATTACCCACCAGCTTCAGCCAATTTCCAGAGATAGTCTTGTTTGGCAGTAAGCAACGATACTGGAATGAGTTCGATTATAACAATTGATGTAGGAGCGTCCGCCCTCGGCGCGAATATAACAGGCTCTTGCTTTAGATCAAGAACTCTATTTAAAATCGCGCCGAGGGCGGACGCTCCTACCTGTTCCTCATTCAAATTAAAATGCTACATAGTGGCGGAGAGTGATACGTAATCGGGTAATCTAATAAAAACCCATATCCCTAATCCAGTAGGCCATCTAATCCAGACTCTAAAGCCAACAATGCAGTTATATTTTCCTTAAAAAACGCTTCAGACAACCCCAGTTGATCAATAATCTCAACGGGAATTGAACACATGATTTCCTCTTCAGTCATTTCAGTTGCTTTAGCAAAGCTGAGTAGTCGTGCAAGGAATATGATACAAGCCATTTTTGAAACGGGTTCTGCCAGCAATGGCTCTGCACATTGGGCAACAGGAATAATGAGCTCATCAGAAAACCGCCATACTTTACATAGCTCAGCAGAAACATCCTGACTTGTAAAACCTAAGCGCATTTTTTCTATAAAAGGACGAGCATGTCCGTTCTTAATACGCTGTTCAATATCCATCGCTTCTTTTTCCAGGCCTAAATGAATTAAAATCGTACCTAAGCTACTGAGCAATCCTGCAGTAAAAGCAACATCTACATTACAGTCGCTTTCATTTGCAAGCCATTTTGCGTAGCTTGCAGTAGAAAAACTTTCCCGCCAAAACTGATTAATATCAAAGTTGTCTATTTTGCAAACTGCACTCACGATACCCGAAGCAATAACCATTGTTTTTAGCTTCCCCACCCCCAGCAACACCACGGCCTCTTCGATTGAAGAAATTTTCTTGGCTAAGCCAAAACTGGCAGAGTTGACCAGTCGTAATACTTTTATCGATATCAGCTGTTCCTTTTCTACATTTCTGGCAACCTCTTTTAAACAGATATCTGGATCATTCAGCTGATTGATAAGAGCTCTAATAACTTCAGAAATCTGAGGTATATTTTGAACCTGAGAGAATAAAGCCTTAATTTTTGCTGACATACCAAAATCCTTGTGTTTTTTCATAATTCTAGCTGTTTTTTCAAATTTGGAAGGCTAAAGGGAGATAGAAAAAGCATACAGTGAATTTAGCAGTAAGTTAATGGTAGAATGGTAAGATTTTATTATTGTACTGATTCATGCATTTAATTAGAGGACTGACTCACCTTGAGCCATTAGCTCAAGGCTGTGTATTAACTGTTGGAAATTTTGACGGCGTGCATACTGGGCATAAAAAGGTAATAGAAAAACTGGCTGCTCAGGGTAAGGCTATGGGCCTCCCTGTTATCGTTATGATGTTTGAGCCACAGCCTTTAGAGTTTTTTCTTGGCGAAAATGCGCCGTCTCGATTAACCCGGTTGCGAGAAAAAGTTATTCAATTTAAATCGCTACCTGTTGATAAGATGGTTATTATTAAATTTAACCAGACGATGGCCAATTATGATGCAGAGCAATTTATTGCTGATTTACTGGTAAAAAAACTAAACGTAAAACATTTGGTGGTGGGTGATGATTTTCACTTTGGCAAAGCGCGCCGTGGAAACTTTGCCATGCTCAAACAAAAAGGCCAGCAGTTTGGTTTTAAGGTTGAAGATACCCGTTCATTTTTTGTAAAACAGCACAGAGTCAGTAGCACCCTGATTAGAGATGCTTTAGGTAGTGGTAATTTATCTCAGGCAAAGCAAATGTTAGGTCGAGATTATTCTGTTTGCGGCAGAGTCGCTCATGGCAATAAAAGAGGCAGAACCATTGGTTTCCCAACGGCTAACATCCAGATGTTTAGACGCAACACACCTATTACAGGTGTCTATGCCGTGACCATGACAGGTGTTGGTGGTAAAGAAATACAAGGTGTTGCTAATGTCGGAACTCGACCGACAGTTGACGGCGGAAATAAAGTTATTTTAGAAACACACTTATTTAATTTTGATAAAGAAATCTACGGTCATTACGTAGAAGTCTTTTTTAAACATAAAATTAGAGATGAAGTTCGTTTTCAATCATTAAATGAACTTAAGGAACAAATAAACAAAGATATTATTATTGCGAAACAGATTTTTAATACGATAGACACTTAAATTAATAGCATTAATACATCAATGCCAATTAACGATCTGTTTTATACCGTAATTACCCTTTTGAATAGTTGAAATTAGAAAGATGGAATACAAAAAGACACTGAATTTACCTAAAACCGCTTTTCCGATGAAAGGCAATTTGGCTCAGCGTGAGCCAGAGCGTTTAAAAAAATGGAATGAAGCGGGGTTATACAAACAAATTAGGAAAGAATTTGCGGGTCGCCCTCCTTTTATTTTGCATGATGGCCCTCCTTATGCAAATGGTGCTATTCATATCGGTCATGCCGTTAACAAAGTATTGAAAGATATTATTCTAAAATCGAAATCACTTAATGGCTTTGATGCACCTTATGTCCCTGGCTGGGATTGTCATGGCCTGCCTATTGAATTAATGGTGGAAAAGAAAATCGGTAAGGCCGGTGTCAAAGTCTCCCCTGCTGTTTTTCGTAAAGAATGTCGTGCTTATGCTGCCAAACAAGTAAAAATACAGAAAGAAGAATTTATACGCTTAGGTATTTTAGGTGAATGGGACAATCCTTATTTAACCATGGACTTTGCTTTTGAAGCCGATATCGTACGCTCTTTAGGTAAGATTGCCGCCAAAGGTCATTTAACTAAAGGTTCAAAACCAGTGCATTGGTGTACTGATTGTGGATCGGCTCTGGCTGAAGCTGAAGTCGAATATGAAGATAAACATTCTCCAGCGATAGATGTACGTTTCCAGGTAATTGATGAAGCAGCCTTTATGGCAAGTTGCCATAATGTCCCAGATCATCATGGTGAAGGTGATTTGTCTATTGTTATCTGGACCACAACACCTTGGACACTGCCCGCCAACCAAGGTGTAGCGGTTAACCCTGAACTGGAATATGCCGTTGTTCAATGTGAAATTGATGGTAAAAAAGAACGACTAGTTGTTGCTGAAGTGTTATTAAAAGATACCATGCTCAGATATGGCGCAGGCGAGCATCACGTGCTTGCTTACTGTAAAGGTGATGCCTTAAATAAACAGCTATTACAACACCCTTTTTATGATCGCCAGGTCCCTATTATTTTAGGCGACCACGTCACTACTGATGCAGGTACGGGTGCCGTACATACTGCACCAGGCCATGGTCAAGACGATTATGTAGTGGGCATGAGAAATGGCCTGCCTGTTGATAATCCTGTCGATGGAAATGGCGTATTTTTACCTAGCACTGAGTTTTTTGCAGGTGAACATGTCTTTAGCGCTAACGAACATGTACTGGAAGTATTAAAAGAAAAAGGCAAGTTGGCTCATCACGAAGCAGTATTTCACAGCTACCCTCATTGCTGGCGCCATAAGACCCCTATTATTTTTAGAGCAACCCCCCAATGGTTTATTTCTATGAATCAGAATAAATTACGTGAGCAAGCCTTAGCGGAAGTTAAGCAAGTTCAGTGGATTCCTGATTGGGGACAAGCACGTATAGAAAGCATGATCGAAGGTAGACCTGATTGGTGTATCTCTCGCCAGCGCACATGGGGTGTACCTATTGCATTTTTTATCAATAAAGAGACCGGTGAACTGCATCCGCGTACTGCTGAATTGATTGAAGTTGTTGCAAAAAGAATTGAAGAAAAAGGCATTGAAGCCTGGTTTGAACTAGAAGCATCTGAATTAATTGGTGATGATGCCGAACATTACGACAAAATGCAGGATACATTAGATGTCTGGTTTGATTCGGGCGTGACGCATGCAGCTGTGCTGGATAGACGTGAGCAATTAAAATTTCCTGCTGATTTATATTTGGAAGGCTCTGATCAACATAGAGGCTGGTTCCAGTCATCACTTTTGACATCAACTGCGATGAACGATGTTGCGCCTTATAAAGCCGTTTTAACACATGGTTTTACAGTTGATGCAGACGGCAAAAAGATGTCTAAATCAAAAGGCAATGTCGTTGCACCACAAAGTATCATGAAAAACCTGGGCGCAGATGTGCTACGCCTATGGGTTGCAGCTACCGATTACCGAGGCGAAATGAATGTCTCTGATGAAATTTTAAAACGCACATCAGATGGTTATCGTCGGCTAAGAAATACCGCTCGCTTCTTGTTATCTAACTTAGATGGCTTTGACCCTGCAACAGATTTAGTCGATGCTAAAGATATGTTGCCTTTAGATCGCTGGGTTGTTGATAGGACCGCAGTACTACAGCAAGATGTCATTGCTGCTTACGAGGCTTATCAATTCCAGTCAGTTTATCAAAAAGTCCATCATTTCTGTGCCATGGATTTAGGTGGTTTTTATCTGGATATAGTAAAAGATCGTCAATATACCTCTAAAACAGATGGCCTGGCCAGACGCTCTGCACAAACAGCGATGTATCACGTAGTTGAGGCTTTGGCTCGCTGGCTGGCACCTATCACTAGTTACACGGCTGATGAAATTTGGCAGCACATTCCTGGGCAGCGTAGCGATTCTATCTTTCTGGAAACATGGTATGAGCAATTAGTTGAATTAGATGCTGATACTGCAATGGATAGAGACTTCTGGGAAAAGATCATCACCGTACGCTCGGCTGTCAGTAAAGAGATTGAGCAAGTAAGATCAAAAGGTGAAATAGGATCATCTCTTAATGCCGAAGTGGAACTATATTGTAATGAAGAATATTTTTCTACCTTGAACTTATTATCCAGCGAATTACATTTTATTTTTATCACTTCGGGTGCATCAATATCAGATGAAAAGTTTTGCCCTGAAGATGCTATTCAAACAGAAGTTGAAGGCATTAAATTAAAAGTAGCGGCCTCAGAACATGAAAAGTGTAGCCGTTGTTGGCATCAGCGTTACGACGTAGGTGAGCATAAAGAACACCCTGAACTTTGTGGGCGTTGCGTGGAAAATATTGATGGCGAAGGTGAAGTTCGCCAGTTCGCATAAATATTTCTTGGAATACAACGCTAAATATAAAGTAGGTTTTCAAATGCTTAAATGGTTATGGTTATCTCTTATTACTTTGGTTCTTGATCAGTGGAGTAAGATTGCAATTAATGGGTCCATGCGGTTATATGAATCAATTGCATTGACCCCGGGATTTAATCTGACTTACGTGCATAATACGGGTGCTGCTTTTAGCTTTTTAAGTGAAGCTGGAGGCTGGCAACGCTGGTTTTTTGCTGCCATGGCCTTAATTATTAGCGTCATATTAACTATTTGGTTATATCGATTAAAGCAACATGAAACACTTTTGGCAGTTGCTTTAGCATTGGTTTTAGGTGGTGCAATTGGTAATTTAATAGACCGCCTGGCTTATGGTTATGTCATCGATTTTCTAGATGTTTATTATCAAACCTGGCACTGGCCCGCTTTTAATATTGCAGATATGGCAATTTCAGCGGGTGCATTTTTAATGCTATTAGAAAATTTTGGGGTTGGGGCACAATCAACTGAAGCCAATGAATCATAATCTTCAGTTTTTAGCCGCGCTAATCACAACAGCTAATAGCATCAGCCTATCAGTCGCAGATAATCATCAGACAACAGAGAGTTTTTTTCTTGATGATGTACCTGTTGTATTGTCAGCAACACGGCTAAAACAGTCCTTATCTAATGCGCCAGCAGCCATTACTGTTATTGATAAGGTAATGATTAAAGCCAGTGGCGCAAAAGAAATTGTTGATTTATTCCGCCTGGTCCCTGGTATGCAGGTGGGATCAAAGAAGCAACATTTACCCTCCGCCTCATATCATGGCATGAGTGATGAATTTGCCCGAGGCATGCAAGTACTGGTTGATGGTCATTCTATCTATAATGCCAGCTTTGGTGGTTTATTCTGGGTAGACTATCCCTTGTTGGTTGAGGATATTGAACGTATAGAAGTTATTAGGGGGCCAGCAGCAGCTACTTACGGACCGAATGCTTTTTTAGGCGTTATCAATATCATTACCACACACACCTCTCAAGATCAGGGCACGCAGGCTACCGTTCGTATCGGTGGAGGTGACTCTTACCGTGGAGCAATACGCCATGGTGGACAGTGGAATGATTTAGGTTATCGTTTTAGTTTTGTTCACAACCAAAACGATGGACTGGAAAGTGTTAGAGACGGCATAAATACCAATACATTTAGCAGTCGATTAGATTATCAACTATCTAATAATGACACCTTGCAATATAACCTTGGGATTAGTGAAGGCTCACATAAACAAGGTATAGATAATAATCTTAATGACCCCGCAAGAAAAGAACGAAGCGTCAATTTGTCTCATAACTTTCGCTGGGAACATCAATTTGACCCTGGCGAACTTGTTTCTTTACATTTGACCCATAATCGACAAGAAATCGTTGATAAATTAACCTCAAGCGGGCAAGAAATTAACAACGATTACCTTTCAGAACAGCTTGATTTTGAGCTACAGCACACTTTATCCCCTTTTCAATCCACTCGAATGGTGTGGGGTGTAGGGACCCGGCTGGACAGGATAGATATGCCTTTCTGGACAGGGGATGACGATAAAACCAATTTGCTATATCGCGTATTTGCAAATATTGAACAGCGATTTCTTGATGATTTCAGCTTAAATATAGGCGCTTTACTGGAAAAAAACTCATACACCTCCGTCGATGTCTCGCCAAAGATATCACTGAATTATCAATGGTCTAATCAGCATAATTTTAGAGTGATGGCATCCAGAGCTTCACGCATGCCTATTCTGGGTGAGCAAAACCTGAATGCAACTCGTACGGTACAGTCCTTACTCGCTATTCCGGTAACAACAACGGAAAGACTTAAACCGGTCGAAGTTATCACCTATGAGGCAGGACATCATGGCCAGTTTTTAAATAACAAACTGGCCACCGATATAAAAGTTGCCCATCAACGTTTTCATCGTTTAACTCGGATGGACTTTAACCCAACCGAAGGAAGGTTTGACTACACAACCGGGGATGTTGCCAGCGCCATCAACTATGAAATGCAAGTTGACTACAAACCTGATCCCAAATCATTATTTCATTTGGGATATTCCTGGATTAATATTCAGCACAAAGGCGGGATAAGTAATTACCGAGAGTCAGCGCCACACAACACCCTTAATGCTTTATCTGCTTATGAATTTCCATGGCAGCTACAAGCCAGCCTGGCTTATTATTATCGCAGCGAAATGCAGTATATTCGTACATCTTCCGCTATTTCTCAATACCAGAGACTGGATTTTATTTTACGAAAAACCTTTAATTTATCAGAATCACAAAAACTTGAGCTCTCTTTTATCCATCAAAACAACTTAGGCTCAAAAGATGAGTTTGATGCCGGAGGGCGTTTAGCTGACAGAACTTTTATTGAAATGTCTTATCAGTTTGATTGATGTAGAGACGTAGCATGCTACGTCTCTACTATTCGACGGTCTATAATTCGGCTAAATATCTGTCCCAGTCAAATGATGGTCCAGGATCTGTTTTTCTACCTGGCGCAATATCACTATGAGCAACGATATTCTGGCTGTACAAGTCGGGATAATGTGCAATCAATGTCTCGGTGATAGCAATTAACTGCTGATATTGTGTATCTGTATACAGCTGATTTTCAGAACCTTCCAGTTCAATACCGATAGAAAAATCATTACATTTCTGTCGTCCTTTATAATCCGAAAGCCCTGCATGCCATGCCCTCTTATCAAAGGCTACATACTGAACAACCCCCCCTTCCCGTTTGATCAGCAGATGCGAAGACACTTTTAATTGATAAATTTGTTTAAAATAAGGATGCTCATCAGGGTTTAATTGATTGCAAAATAATTGATCAATATAATCACCACCAAATTGTTCTGGCGGAAGACTGATACAATGAACAACTAAAAGAGACACTGCCTGACCTATAGGACGGTCATCATAATTAGGTGAAGGAACTTTGGATGCCTGGCTAAGCCAATGGTTCTTAATTTTCATAAACAATCATAGAAATATTTTAAGTGGTATTTAAACACATGAATAAGCAACCCACGACAATTGAAATAAAAAACTTTCTTGCGGAAGATATTGGCAGTGGCGATATTACCGCCAGTATTATTCCTGCAAGCAGGCAGGCCAAAGCCAATGTGATTTGCAGAGAAAAAATGGTACTCTGTGGGCAGGCCTGGTTTGATAGCGTGTTTAAAACCCTGAATCCTGAGATTACAATCCACTGGTTTAAAGCAGAAGGTGATGTTTGTGAGGCCAATACGCAGCTATGTGAGTTAAAGGGTGCGGCCAAGGATTTATTAACGGGTGAAAGAACCGCGTTAAACTTATTACAGACTTTATCCTATACAGCTACCATAGCCAGACAATATGCCGATGCCGTCGCAGGCACGCAATGTAAAATTCTGGATACCAGAAAAACTATTCCAGGCCTTAGACAAGCGCAAAAATATGCCGTTGTCTGTGGTGGTTGTGTCAATCATCGAATAGGTCTTTTCGATGGTGTGCTAATTAAAGAAAATCATATTATGGCTGCAGGCTCAATTGCTGAGGCCATTAGTTCAGCCAGAAAAATAACGGATGTTATCGTTGAAGTAGAGGTTGAATCTCTGCAAGAATATCAACAGGCACTGGCTGCCAAACCCGACCGCATTATGCTGGATAACTTTTCTGTCACTGATATGAAAAAAGCAGTGTCTTTAAATCGAAGTAATATTGAGCTGGAGGCTTCAGGTGATATCACTCTAAAAACCATTCGTGAAATTGCAGAAACAGGGGTTGACTACATTTCCATAGGGGCGTTAACTAAGCACATTAAAGCCATTGATTTATCGATGCGTATCATAATGGAGTAATAATCATGATCGAAAATGCTGAAGCGGTATTCAAACATATAACACAAGGTGTCTATGTTATTAGTGTTAATGATGGCGAACAAAAAAATGCTTTTACTGCAGCCTGGGTGATGCAAGTTTCTTTTGACCCTTTATTAATCTGCTTTAGCATTAACCCAGATCATCACTCATATAAACTACTTCAACAAGGTGGCGTTTGCTGCATCAGTGTTTTAAACAATGACCAGCATGTTACTGCCGACCACTTTGGCAAATCAAACATTAAAGACAAGATGGACGGCTATGTATGGCAAGAAACGGAAACGACTGCCCCGGCACTGGCTGATAGTCTGGCCTATTTTGATTGTCGTGTAGATCATTATTCAGATGCAGGTGATCATAAGATTGTTGTTTGCCAGGTGATTGATGCGGCTATTTTGAATGAAGGCGATCCTATGCTGTATGGTGATACAGCAGATATGGATAACAGTAGTCAGCTCTATTAATAAACTCGGTTATTTCAATCACCTGATTTTCCCTTATGCATTTTATGATGAGAGCGATGCATGGTTGCATGTCGAGCATGATCGCTAAGCTGGGCATCAAACCATAGATGGATAGCATCGATTAAAACTGGTTTTTCCGCAGTATAAGTAATTTCAGCCCCATTTTTTAATTTTCTATATTGCAATGTAATATCATCAGAAGTAGCGGCTTGTAATGTTGATAACCCTGGCATTTTCTGACCATGAATTTTTTTGGGGTCGGAAAAGTCGCCCTGCTTAAAATCCTGGTAAATTTTAGCCAGATGTTGCTGAATTAAAGAGATTTGAGCATGATCTATTAATTCTTTGACAATAACTTGCTGAACCCCTCCCCGCTCTGTTTTAGAAAAAATATGCAGCGTTTTTTCTAAACTAAAAGGCATAACAATTCTGCCTTTAACAGCAACTTCATCAAGTCTTGCATCGGAAGCTTTGTTAACAGCGGCAAGATATGGAGCTTGAATAATAATAAAGATCGTTAATATTAGTTTTAGTCGTTTCATCAGTTTTCAGCTTGTTATAAAATCTAGTCAAAATGTAACTACTCAGCAAATTTAAGACTGAAGGCATAGGATATTGATTTATAAGGGCGCGTAAATACCTCCTTGTAAGCTCTGCTACAACCTCCTGTTGCAGAAGCCTGAGAAATCAACACCCTATACCCACAGAAAAATATACGCAGAGTATTTTCGTCAAAATAAACAATACCACATATAAATTAGACTTTCAGTATATTCAAATAAGCATTAATGCTCTAAACTGTTATCTACCACCCTTCTGTTAAATCAGTAAAATAAACTTACACAAAAGATACTCGCCATTTTGGAGACAGAGAATGATCAACAAAAGTAAGCTAAAAATCCAGGGCATGCACTGCACTGGTTGTGAACAAGCGATAGAAGATGCCGTTTCATTATTACCTGGCATTAACAAAATCAAAGTCAGTTATTCCAAAAAAACAGCCCATATTGAATTTGACGATCAACTTGTACAAATCAAAAATATACAGCAACTTATTGAAGAAAAAGGTTACAGCATAGAAAAAAAAGAAGTAAAGAAAAGGCCATTTCTTTTTCATCTGCTAATTTTCATCATTTTACTCTTACTGGTTGGTGGTGTTGCTTTATGGGGTAAAAGCATGATGCCAGGCCTGATTCCACAACTGAACGCACAAATGAGTAATCTTATGCTTTTTAGCATTGGTTTTCTTACAGGGTTTCATTGTATCGGCATGTGTGGCAGTTTTGTTGTCAGCTATTCCAGTCAACCTATGAGCAAACTTCATACAGTGTTATCTCACCTGGCTTATGGCTCTGGTAAAACAGCTTCCTATTCAGCAATAGGTGCAGCCTTCGGTTTACTCGGTGCGGCAATAACTATTACTGCTCACATGAGAGGGATTGCGGCCTTGTTTGCCAGTGTGTTTTTACTCATTTATGGCTTAAAAATGTTAGACCTAATTCCTTCATTACGGTCTTTTTCTTTACGACTACCCAAAACATTTACGGGTAATGTCAATAGCAATATTCGAACTCAACGCAGTCCATTCGTTATTGGTGCTCTATCAGGGTTATTATTGGGCTGCGGACCTTTGCAAGCGATGTATATTATGGCGGCTGGCACGGGCAGTCCTGAAGAAGGAGCTACTCTGCTATTTTTCTTTGGTTTAGGTACGATAATTCCATTACTGGGGTTTGGTTTTTTTGCATCAATAATGTCCAGAAATACCATTCATGATTTAGTCAGGGTTTCTGGTGTACTGGTGATTGTAATGGGGGTTATGATGGCAAACCGGGGATTAAAAATGACAAAGTCAGGCTATGACTTTGGTTCTGTACAAACACGCGTTCAACAATCTATTGATATTATTCGTAACTCAAAATAATCTTTTAGAACCACTAGAATATAGCAGGACAGCAGTTATAGCCGTCCTTGCTTGACTTGCTAGCTTTTCAAGCGGCACACTGATCAAATACTTCAACGGCTTCTTCACAAGAAATAATATCTTTTTCGCTGTCTAAAATATAATGAGCTAAATTGATAATATATTTCCAATTTTCATTGCTTTCGATAAACTGAAAGGCCTGTGAAAATAATTCAATCATTTTTTCTTCACGCTCTGCTTCTGACCTGATGAAGTATTGCAAATAAGTATAAGCCTTCTTAACATCAGAAGAACCTCCGTAATAATTTAAGGCCTGAGTGTTAATAAGATTAAAATTAAATGCCTCATCATCTCTTATTGAGACATATTTTGCTTCAGCTAGAGGCCCAACTAATAAATTAATAACATCCGCTTCGTAAGCTGATTGATAATTTAATTGATCCTGTGTTGATAAGGACTCTATACTTTCAAGGCCTGCAATCGGTAGATTTTGAATTAAATGCCCGTCTACCACTTTGGCAACGGTTACCTTATCCGAGTCAGAGGCTTTTTTTATCTGAATTTGAAAAAACACGGGGGGTAATTGTTTTTGTTTGTTACCTATATAGATACTTGCTGCATGACCCGCTTCATGAAAAGCCGTTTGTTGAGCCAATTCCTTAGTATTTAGAAAATAGGACGAATCTGATTGATAATTCCGTTGCATGATTAGCTCCAAAAAAGATGCGGCCAAGAGACCGCATTGAGAGGAAGGATCTGATAAACTCTAAAACCTCTTAAAAAGAAGAAGTCGCATACAAGAGTTAGACATAGTCTAGTTACCAGAACAGTTTATGAAAATGTGGCATTTTGACGCGTGACAATATGCCGCCAAAGATGGCATTCAATTTGCAATGTATAACCTTTAGCCCGCCGCATTCCATTGAAAACCAATAAAAAAACAGCTATACAGCCAAAATAATAGGCTATATGCCCTATTGGAGTGGGGTATTTCACCCAGTTTTGTTTATTTGGTATTTTTAGTTAAAAACTGAGCCATTAAAATATTTCACTCAGCGTTATAATCTTACGGCAGTCATTGACAACTTTATCACTGCTAACGCCAAACAAGCCTCCGCTTGATTTAAAAAAACAGCTACCACAATCACCCACCTTACCTTACACTAGCCACCTAAAAGCCATTACTTTTACCGATTAACCCTCACTACCTCAAACCAGCGATGCTCTTGCAAGAAAACTGTTTCACTCCATTCAAAGACTCTATCTCTTCTTATACCTTACCTAACCACTTTACCTTTCCCTTCTATTATCAGCCTCACCCTTTATGCTTATTAGCCGCAAAAGAGCTACAACACCACCTACAAACACAAAAAGACTGGACCCATAATTTTGGTATTACAGGCAATAAAGCGGCTGCCATCGGAAAGATGTTTGGCGTTTTACTGGTTCAAAATAAAGACAATGAGATTGGCTATTTGGCGGCCTTTTCAGGAAAACTAGCGGATAAAAATCATCTGCCAAAATTTGTTCCTCCTGTCTTTGACATGTTGGCTGAAGATGGCTTTTATATGCAGGAGCAATTAAAAATCAATCAAATCAGCGACCTTATTAGCAGGCTGGGAAAAAACCCTCAAATTGCTGTACTGGAAAGGCTTTTAAAATCTGAAGTCGAATCATCTACTCTAAAAATCAACCATCATAGGGCGAAGATGATCGAAGGGCGTAAAATTAGAAAAGCGCGTAGGGTTGCGGCAGAAATAACATTAAATACTCATGATTTTTTAAAACTTAAAGACCAATTAGCTAAAGAAAGCATAAAACATAAAAACCAGCTAAGAGACTTAAACAGTCATTGCAATGAGAGCATTCAAAAAGCGGAGGAAAAGCTTATTCAGTTTACCGCTGAGCTCTCCACTTTAAAATCCCAGCGTAAACAACGTTCAGCAGCTCTACAGCAAAAGCTATTTGAGCAATACCGCTTTCTGAATAGCCAAGGAACTTTAAAAAATTTGTGTGATATTTTTAAGCAGACAGCTCAATTGACTCCGCCTGCTGGAGCAGGCGAATGTGCAGCTCCAAAATTGTTACACTATGCCTTTAAATCTCAGATGAAGCCTTTGGCGATGGCTGAGTTTTGGTGGGGGGATTCTCCAAAATCAGAAATCCGGCAACACCTCAATTTCTATCCTGCTTGTCATGGCAAATGCCAGCCTATCTTAGGCCATATGCTTGAGGGGATTAAAATGGACAAAAATCCACTGCTGACAGCTGCAGGAAAAGGATCCCAAATTGAAATTATTTATGAAGACAAGTACATGCTGGTGATTAATAAACCCTCAGAGTTGTTATCTGTCCCCGGGAAAGATATAAAAGACTCAGTTTACCAGCAAATTAAACTAAGCTATCCCTTAGCGACAGGACCGCTAGTCGTACACAGGCTAGATATGGCTACCTCAGGTTTAATGTTAATCGCCTTATCCAGCGAAGCGCATAAGAAGCTGCAAAAACAATTCATCAAGCGTACGATTAAAAAACGCTACGTTGCCTTGCTGGATGGCTTAGTTAAACAAGATGAAGGGACAATAGACTTGCCTCTTCGAGTTGATTTAGATGACAGACCCAGGCAATTAGTCTGCTATCAGCATGGTAAGTCCGCCAAAACCCTGTGGCAAGTGATAGAGCGTAAGAACAATCAAACCAAGGTTTATTTCTATCCGATAACAGGCCGCACCCATCAACTACGTGTGCATTCTGCTCATATAAACGGCTTATATACGCCTATTGTAGGTGACGACCTATACGGCAATAGAGCAAATCGATTACATCTGCACGCGGAGTCTATTGAGTTTACTCACCCGGACACCAGAGAGCTAATGAAATTCCAGCTTGATGCCAGTTTTTAATATTAAGAAAGCTTTATAGGGTAGGAGGCAATGTCATTGAGTTAGGGACAAAAGCTGTATTTCAAAACAAAAAAACATTCACACAAAGACACAAAGCCACCAAGAAGAGCAATTTCTTTTTCTTTTCTTTGTGTCTCTGTGGCTTTGTGTGAGTATAAAATCTTGTTGAATTTCTTAACTTAATGCATTAGTGGTGGGCATTGCCCACCCTACGATACCGAACACTCATTCAGTTCTTTTCTACTGTTTTCTATCATCAGCGGTCATTAATCGTACCGCTAAATCATGATCAGAATAAGTTTCTAAAGCATGTCCAATTTTATGGCAGCTGCCACAGTTGCCTTCATAATGAGCACAGAATTCATCAATAAAAACCATAATTGAGTGATCAATTAAATAACCTTGAGAAAAATCAAAGGTAATATTCTTACCTGGTTCAATATTATCAACCGCTGTTTTTAGCGGCAAAAAATTAGAAAACAGAGCAGAACCTATAATGGTTACTGTAATCTGGTCGCCCTGTTCTTTTATGCTGAAATGAATTTTAAACAAATTGTTTAGCCACACGCCTCGGGACATATGCAGAATAAGCTTAACAAATACCCCAAAAAATACACCTACTAATAAATTAGTCGCTAACACCGCTAAAATTGTCACTACAAATAAAAACAGCTGATCTTTCCCTATCGCTAAAACATCTTTAAATACTTGTGGAGTTGCTCGACGATAACCAACAAAAACCAGCAAAGCCGCTAAAGATGCGTGAGGAATATTGTGTATAAAGTGCGGGAATAAAACCACAAATATTAGCAACACTAAACCATGAAAAAAGTTAGCCCAACCTGTTTGAGCACCGCCTTCGACATTGGCAGAACTACGCACGAACTCAGCAATCATCGGTAAGCCGCCTAAAAAACCTGAAACAACATTACCCAAGCCAACAGCCGATAAATCACGATCTAAATCAGTCGGTCTTTTATAGGGGTCAATTTTTTCAGCAGCGGTCGCACTCAACAAACTTTCAAGACTAGCCACCATACAAATGGTAATGGTAGCCACCCAAAATTCAAAAGTTAAAATTTTAGAAAAATCAGGCAGATAAAAGTATTCAGCAAAGTCGGTAGGAATCTCCACTAAAAAATGAGGGGCGATGACATGCTCATGTAATTCAGCTTGCCAAAAATGATAATGGTCATGCTCTATACCAAAAAACTGTGCCATACCCATACCTATGATAAGCACAATAATCGGCGCTGGGATTTTACCTACTTTGCTCTGCTTTAAAAAAGGCCAAAGAAGTAAAATAGCAAACGAAATTAAGCCTATGGTTGCAATTGCAGGTGTTGAGTTTAATAAGCTACTGGGGATTTGTCCTATATAGGAAAAAAGGCTGCCTGGCTCAGGTGTTGCACCTAGCATCACATGAACCTGCCTGGCCATAATACTAATTCCCATGGCAGCCAACATGCCATGCACCACTGGCGTCGGGAAGAAAGCACTCAAACTCCCCATTTTTAAACGCCCCATAATGACTTGAATTAACCCCGTAATCATGACTGCCGCCAGCGTATATCGATAGCCTGACAGCATATCTCCATCGCTAAGTGACTCAACTGAAGCCAGCATAACGACAATTAATCCTCCTGCCGGGCCATTAATAACGATATAAGAACCATTAAGCCGTGAGACTAACAATCCACCTACAACAGCTGTAATAATCCCTGCTGAAGGAGGAAATCCAGAACCAATAGCAATACCTAAAGATAAGGGTAAGGCAATCAAAAAGACAAAGAAACCAGCTTGTATATCATTTTGCCAATTTTGTTTCAGACCGTCTATCCCAGTCTTAGGGAGTTTAAAAATTTTATTCATAATGGCTAATTTTGTGAGTGTCACACAATTTTAACATTATTAGTGTAAGACTGTATTTTTCAGTAACCGTCTTTTTCTCCAACACCAATGATCACTTGCTCTTTCGAGAATGACCCATGACTTATAAATTTAGCTTTTGAGAAATTCTTTTTCTAAAAACAACTAGAATATAACTGTTAGCTATTAAGCTATTTAATTCAATTACATTCCTGTTTACATTTGCTATCCATTGCCTATAAATTAATCGCCCTTAAAAACACTTTATTATCAAAAGCTAATGCTTTAATATGCAGTTAGCTGAACAGAACCTGAACAAGTGCAAGTGCAAATGAAAATAACAAACCAAATACTAATTGTTGATGATGTAATGGACAATATTCAAGTAGCAATGAATATTTTAAAAGAAGATAGCTATGACTTTGCATTTGCCAGGGACGGAGAAGAAGCCCTAAGATTAGTTGAATCAGAAGATTTTGACCTTATCCTGCTGGATATCATGATGCCCGGCATGGACGGTTTTGAAGTTTGCCAACAGTTAAAAAAAAATCCACGTACGAATTCGATTCCAGTGATTTTTTTAACCGCAAAAACAGATATAGACTCTATAGCAGAAGGCTTTGAATTAGGCGCTGTTGATTATGTGACCAAGCCCTTTCATCCCAGTGAGATACTTGCAAGAGTAAAAACACATTTGCAACTGTCCAATGCCACTCGTTTATTGCAGCAGCATAATATTGAGATGAAGGTTAAAGTTGACTTAGAAAGCCACCGTATCACAAGAGAGATTGAAGAGACACAGATTGAAGTCATTCGCATGCTGACCAGTGTTATGGAATCTTTTTCTGATGAAACAGGCGCTCATATTCGTCGTGTTGCCAGCTATTCAAAATTACTAGCTCATCATTATGGAATATCAGATAAAGACTGCAATATTATTTATGAAGCAGCCCCCATGCATGATATAGGTAAGATTGCCGTAGACTGCAGAATTCTGCACAAACCTGGCAAACTGGATGGTCTTGAATATAAACTCATGACAGAACATACTACTTACGGCCACCGAATCCTACAAAACTCTGAAAGACAGATTATGAAGGCCGCTGATGTTATTGCCTACCAACATCATGAAAAATGGAATGGTACGGGGTATCCACAAGGCTTAAAGGGTGAAGACATTCATGTTTTTGGTCGTATCGTTGCCCTTGCTGATGTTTTTGATGCCTTAAGCCAACGCCGTGTATATAAAGAGGCCTGGCCAATAAATCAAGTTCTGCAATTTTTCATCGAACAAAGTGGAGAGCATTTTGACCCTAGACTGGTTAAAATATTAATAGATCATCAAGATGAATTTATTCATATTATGAAAACAACCCAATAAAGCTACTCTCATCATGATGCTCAGTAAGGTCTTCAAATTTAGCGGTTTTTTTTTAATTATTCAGCTTTTGTTATTTGTCGGCGTTACCAGTGCATCGCCTAATGACAAAGGCTTAGCTCTAACACAACTACAACAGCAATGGCTTAAACAGCACGCTATCATCAGGATAGGTGTCGATGCTGGTTATGCGCCCTATGCTTTTATCGATAAGCACGGGCAGTTTCAAGGAATAGCCGCTGATTTTGCCACTCTAATCAGTAAAAAACTGGGGATTCAATTTCAGCTGATACCAGGACTAAGCTGGCCACAAATAGTTGATGCCGCAAAAAACAAAGAACTGGATGTTATTACCACAGCAGCAAAAACCAAAGATCGTGAAGAATTCCTGAGCTTTAGTCAAATCTACATTCCCACGCCGTTAGTGATTATGACTCGCTCGAATGACCACCGTATCACTAGCGCCAAAGATCTTGCCTCTCACAAGATAGCCTTGGTGAAAAAATACTCATCTTCTCAAAAGGTCCTATCTGAATACCCAAACATTGATATTATTGCAGTTGATACGCCTCTGGCGGGGTTGATTGCGGTCTCCTCCGGCACTGCTGATGCTTATATTGGCGTGTTGGGAATTAATACCTATTTAAGCACTCAGCATGGCATCAGTAATTTAAAAGTTGCCTCCCGTTATGATATGCAGCATAACGGTCAACGCTTTGGTATTCGAAAAGATTGGGCAGAATTTGCCAACATCCTGGATAAAGCACTAAATTCCATCTCCATCGTAGAAAAAAACAAGATCTTCAATCGCTGGCTCCCCATAAACGGTTTACAAACATCAAAACTTAATTTTACCGATGCAGAAGAACAATGGTTACAGAACAATCCTGAAATCAAAATTGGTATAGATGGAAACTGGCCACCCATTGATTTTACAGATGCAAACGGACTAGCTGAAGGTATAAATGCTGAATATATACATCTCATTGAACAGCGTACAGGGCTAAAGATAAACACAGAGTATGGACCGACCTGGAACAAAATGCTTGAACGAGCAGTTAAAGGCGAAATTGACGCAGTTTCTGCAATTGCTAAATCGCCCAAACGAGAAACAGTCTGGAATTTCAGCACCCCTTATATTTCAGCCCCTTATGTTATTGTCAGTCACAAAGACAACCGTGAACAGATCACAACCGTTAATAGCTTAAAGGGGAAAACGGTTGCGATAGAAAAAAATTATAAACTGCATGAAATTTTAACCAAGCAATTTCCGCAAATAAAAACACACCTTGTTGACAATACTTTAGCCGCCCTTAGCGCTGTTTCCAGAAATCAGGCAGATGCTTATATCGGCCTGCAGCCCGTTATTCTTTGGCTGGTTGAGAAAAAAGGCCTGCTTAATTTAAAAATTGCAGCTGATTCTGGTTTTGACGATGAACAGTTGCATTTTTCTTTCGCAAAAAACAAGCCCTTACTACTCAATATTTTTAATAAAGCACTCAAAGACATATCCCAATCAGAACATAGAGCCATTAGACAACGATGGCTAGCATTGACCGACGAACGAGCAAAGAAACGAATCGTTTTATCTACAGAAGAACGTGCCTGGTTACAAAAACACCCCATAGTTCAAGTTGGCGCGGACCAAAACTGGCCGCCTTTTGATTTTGCCGATGAAACAGGTAAACATCAGGGCATTGCAGCTGATTATCTAAAAATCATCTCAGATCAGTTAGGTATTCAGTTTAAAGTCCAGCCAGATGAATGGAAGACTGTTTTAGAAAGCGCCAAACAGCACGATTTAGATGTCTTGGCCTGTACTGGACAAACCGAAGAACGCAAAGCCTATTTTGATTTCACCCAACCTTACATAGAAATAGATACCGTTATTGTCGTTCCCAAGAGCAATCAGGAAATAAAAGACATTGTCGACCTGGCCGGTAAAAAAGTGGCATTGCCAAAAAATAACTTTGTCCATGAACAACTCCGCAACCGTTTTCCCGAAATTCAGTACTATTTCACCCTATCAAACGAGGAAGCGTTACAGGCGGTGTCTTTGGGCCAGGCTGATGGCTATGTTGGCAACTTAGCTGTTGCGGGTCATTTTATCCAAAAAAACCTACTGACCAATTTAAAAATTGTTAGTCAAACGCCATTTAAAAAAACCAAGCTGAGCTTAGCTATCCGTAAAGACTGGCCAGAACTCAGCAGTATGATTAACAAGGTGTTAAGCAATGTTGATCAGACACAGCATAATAAAATTCTGAAATCCTGGCTGCCTGCCATTAGCATGCCAGCAATGGCAAGAAAAAACCTACAACTCAGTAAACTAGAAAAAGCTTGGATTAACGATCATCCGACTATCCTGATTAGTGGAGACCCTCAATGGCCCCCTACTTCTCTGTTTACTAAACAACAGGAATATTTAGGTATCGTCCCTGATTATTTGAAACTTATCAGTAAAGCCACTGGCTTACAGTTTAAATACAAAAACGCGGGGACCTGGGACGCTGCACTGGAACATATGACACGGCATGAAATTGATGTTATTGATGGATTAGCTCCGTCAGAAGAGCGCGCAAAAACCATGTTATTCAGTGAGCCTTATTTAAAAATGCAAAGTGCGATCATCACTTCTGATGATATGGGTTATATCAACGATCTAAATGATATTTCAGATAAACGTATCGCGATCATTAAAGGTTATATTACCGAACAATTAATTGCCAGAGATTACCCGAACATAAACCCCGTACGATTGGCCAATTCAGAACAGGGCTTACGCGCTCTGGCCAATAAAGAGATTGATGCCTTTATTCTGGATATTCCCACCTTTGATTATTACAGTCGCAAGTTGGGTATCAGCAATTTAAAAATTGCCGGTATTACAGAATATTCTTTAGATATCGGCTTTGGTATTCGTAAAGATTATCCAGAACTACAAAGCATACTGAACAAAGCACTAAAAACTATCACTAAACAACAACGACATGAAATATACCGCAAATGGATATCTGTCGAATATGTACAAAAAGTTGACTACCAATTAATCTTAAAAATAATAGCTATCGCCTTATTGATCCTTTCCATACTGATCATCTGGAACCGGACATTAGTCAAACAGATTAAACGACGCAAGATTGCAGAACAAGGCCTAAAAGTAGAGCGTCAAAGGTTATTTGATATTATTGAATTTTTGCCAGACCCCACCTTTGTTATAGATCAACATGGCTGCGTTATGGCCTGGAATAAAGCCATAGAAAGTTTAACCGGCACTCGATTTATTGATATTCAAGGAAGAGGCAATCATGCTTATTCCAAAGCCATCTATGGATCGCCGAGACCGACATTGATAGACCTTTATACTGATTCAACCATGGATTTGTCGCCCTATTATTCGCACTTGACTCAAACCGGTTCGTTTTATACTGCAGAAACATTTCTTAATCAACACAATACCGGGCCCGGTGTGTATTTGTGGATACAGGCGGCCCCTCTGTGTGATAGTGATGGCAACTCTTATGGTGCAATACAAACACTAAAAGATATCAGCCAATTGAAAAAAACTGAACAGCAGCTTATTGATTCCCGAAAAAAAGCTGAACTAGCCACTCAGGCAAAGTCAGAATTTCTGGCCAATATGAGTCATGAGATTCGGACACCAATGAATGCTATCTTAGGTTTTACCGAGTTACTTGAAGACCAAATTGAATCACAAAAACATAAAAACTATTTAAGTACCATTAAATCTGCTGGCAAGTCATTGTTAATGTTAATTAATGACATCTTAGACTTATCAAAAGTCGAAGCAGGAAAAATGGAATTGCAACTTGAATCAGTTAACCCGCATATCTTATTTGCAGAAATTGCCAATATTTTTTCTATCAAAATGCAGGAGAATAATTTAGAGTTTTTAATAGAAATTGATAAAGAGATCCCTGACTGCCTGGTGTTAGATGGCTTGCGTTTACGCCAGGTTTTATTCAATTTATTAGGCAATGCCGTTAAATTCACTCGTGACGGTCATATTAAAATGACTGCTGAAAAAAAATACACTGAAGAGGATCATAGCGTACTGGACCTTGTGATTAAAATAGAAGATACCGGAATGGGCATTCCAAAAGACCAGCAAGATAAAGTCTTTCGGATCTTTGAACAAAAAGCTGATCAGAGTATAAAACAATATGGAGGGACAGGCCTAGGCTTATCTATTTGTAAACGCCTAACAGAATTAATGAATGGAGAGTTACTGCTTGAAAGCACAGTAGGTAAAGGTTCAACCTTTAGTGTCGTACTACATGAAATCGCGGTATCTGCACAAAAATTAGAATCAGAACCTGAGGCAGAAATAGAGCTTAGCCGAATAACCCTGGAGCCAGCAACGATCTTAATTGTTGATGATATAAAAAATAACAGAGATGTGGTCAAAGAAAATTTTGCTATGACAAAAATTTCTACTGTTGAAGCCAGCAATGGTAGAGAGGCTATAGACCGGGCTAAGCAAGGCAATATAGATTTGATTTTAATGGATATAAGAATGCCTTTAATAGGAGGTTATGAAGCTGCCGATATAATCAAATCTTTTTCTAAAACCCCCATTATTGCACTGACTGCATCCGTATTAAGAGACGAATACGAAAAAATAAAATCCAGTAATTTTGATGGTTATTTACGCAAGCCAGTACTAAGAACTGATTTATTTAAGGAAATATGTCGTTTTCTGCCCTACCAGGAACAAACCCTAGAAGAACAAGAAGAAATATTAGTTTTGTCTGCTCAGGCACAAGCGGAAATTGCGGAAATTATTGAACAACTGGAAAATAAGCTAGTGCCTTTCTGGCAAGAAATCCAAAAATCCAATCGCATCTCTCAGATACAACGCTTTAGTGACATGCTTGAAACATTAGCAGACCAATATCAGATTGACCTGATTAAACAATATAACGCCGACCTCAAAGCCTATATGGATGCCTTTGATATAAAAAACATGACAATTGTTTTAAGCAAGTTTAATCAAATTGTTGAGCAATTAAAAAGCTTTTGTAGGGTGGATGAGCAATAGCGTCACCTACCATTTTTCATGGGTTTGTCGGGTTACACTACCGCTAACCCAAGCTACATTTTTCGTAACTACTCAGCGTATATTTTTCTGTGGGTATAGGGTGTTGGTTTATCAGGCTTCTGCAACAGGACGTTGCAG
>ENA-OSET01000485-OSET01000485.1-sediment-metagenome-genome-assembly--contig:-NODE-485-length-44558-cov-18.682471_pt1 | contig 44558 bp, 39 predicted proteins | sample MGYA00237882_ERZ534229 | MGnify/ENA primary metagenome ERZ534229 (study PRJEB26408, sample SAMN06266212) | sediment metagenome | isolation source: Hudson Canyon methane seep mesocosm | place...
ATTTCAGGCTTGGGGTAACGCTTTAAAATTTGGGCCCGGTGTTGCTTAATAATTCCGGTAACGGTTCGATAGATTTCCCCCTCCAGTGTTTTCAGCGCACATTTAGCACTTAACTCATCATCAGTTAACGGCCCAAATTCGACCACACTGCCATCGCTTAAGATCCCCTCGATGGCAACCAGATGCTCTCGTGTGGTGCCGTAAACCACCGAATGACTGCCGGCAGCATTGTTACCGATCATCCCGCCGATCATACAGCGATTAGAGGTTGAAATTTCAGGGGCAAACTTGAGATTAAACGGTTTTAAAAATAAGTCTAAATCGCTATGAATAACGCCCGGTTGTACGCGAATTTGGTGCTCGGATGGCTCGCCTAAAATACCGTTTAAAAACCGTGACACATCAACGACTTGCCCACCGCCGACACATTGCCCGGCAATACTGGTTCCGGCTGCTCGAAAGATTAGCTGTGTTTTATTTTCTCTCGCCCCTTTGACTAAAGCGACACACTCTTCGGTATTTTTAGGAAAAGCGACTGATTCAGGGAGCTCTTCATAAACCGAGGCATCGGTCGCATATAGCCTTCGTGTCGCGAGGTCGTTGTTAACTAACACACAAAGATTACTCTACCCGCCAACTTTCCATCAGCGCTATACACGAAGTGTTTAATGCCACCGCTCTTGATTCTGTAGCAGACTCGGTATAACAGCGTAGTTCTGGCGCATTGCCCGAGGGGCGAAAATGAATAATATCGCCCGACTCAAAAGTTAACCGTACGCCATCGGTCGTATTAAGCGCTACGGGAACGCCTGCCAGTTCACCAACTAATTGCTCAGCCTTCTCTAGGCTCTCTTCCAACGGTAAGGTTAAAAAAGGACTTAAAATTTGCGTACTGCGTTCGGTGGGAAAATCTTTTAACCGATTACTGATGGTATAGCGCTCCGGCAAGGTTTCAAGTAGTGCACTAATGGTCAAGCCGCGCTCTTTAGCCAGCATTAAAATCGCTAGCGGCACAATGGCTGCATCGCGCGTTGGCAAAGCGGTTAACCTGCGCCCACTCTTAACAATTTCAGAGCCCACTAAAACGCCCCCATTGGCTTCATAACCAATAACGTTCTCATAGCTAGCCTCGGCCTCGACCATACCGGCGATAACAAAGGGCGAACCTATCTGTGTGCGTTGTGTGTAGTTAAACCAGTTCGATAACTCTAACGCCGAATTACAATTAACCGGCGTGATAACGGCATCGGCCTCTAAATACTGAGCGCAAAGAATCCCGGCTACATCGCCTCTAAGCCAAACGCCTTTTTCATCGCTGATTAACGGCCGGTCGCCATCGCCATCGGTTGAAATAATACAATCAAACCCATATTCCTTGGACCACTGCGCTGCCAAGGCGACATCTTCGGGGCGAATCGCTTCAGTATCCACCGAGATAAAGGCATCACTTCGGCCTAAGGGCATAACCCTAGCCCCCAACCCAGTTAAAATTTCATACAAACATTCTCGTGACACCGAGGAGTGTTCATACAAACCAATAGATAAACCCTTAAGCGCTTTAGGCGGTAAAAAATCAATATAGCGCTGAATATAGCGCTGATTGGCTGCGCTATTCACTGCCGGTAAATCAGCTACTACAGGCAAAAGTCCTGCTGGAGTAAATTTGTCTTCTGGGTAAGTAACTACCTGATTTCTAATCCCGGCCTCATCTTCTTTTAGGATCTCGCCGCTGGCGGTATTAAACTTAATACCATTCCTATCTTCTGGGATATGACTGCCTGTCACCATCATAGTCGCGATACCGTGCTCTAAACCATAGAGCGCTATCGCAGGCGAGGGAATGGCGCCTAAATTCACCGGTACATAGCCTTGATCAACAATAGCTTGTGCCAATACGGTCATCATACGATCGGTACTGGAACGAAGATCACCGGCGATAGCGATGGTATCGCCTTCTGTTATCTGCTGCTTTGCTTGTAAATACTGAATAAAGCCGGCGGCATAAACCCAACACACTTCATCGGTCATATCGACAACGCGGCCCCTGACACCGCTGGTGCCAAAATGAACGCCGCTTTGCGCCATAAGCGCTGCAATACCCATCGTTTTATTGTCCACACACACTCCTGACTTAACCTTACTTAACTGAACCGTTTTGATGACCTTTTTTTGCTTACTTGCCATAAAGTAAGATACACATTTTAAGGCACTTTAGCACCGCGGCCAATACCATAATAAGTAATCCCTAAGCGCTCCATTAATGCCGGGTCATATAAATTGCGACCGTCAAAGATCACCGGTTGCTTAAGCTTAGTCCTAATAACATCAAAATTCGGGGTCCAAAAAGTTTTCCATTCGGTCATTACCGCCAAAGCATCGGCTTCTTCAAGACAACGCTCTGGATTTTCACAAAAGACTAAATTTGTACGCTCGCCAAAGTAGGCTTTAGCTTTTGCCATAGCAGCGGGGTCATACACACGAACCGTACAGCCTTGGTCAAGCAATAAGCTCACCAAAAAAATAGCCGGGCTTTTTTTAATCCCTTCCGAATTAGGTTTATAAGACAACCCCCAAACGGCAAAAGTACGCCCTTTTAAGTTCATATTAAAATGACGCCAGGCTTTTCTGAAAACCACTTCTCGTTGGCTGCTATTAATATCGAGTACTGCTTCTAACAATCGCCCTTCACAGCCGGCCTCTTGAATCGTTCTGGAAAAAGTTGCCACATCATCGGCGAAATTCGGCCCGCCAAAACCTGCACCGGGGTAAAGGTATTCATAACCAATACGAGAATCTGACCCTAAGCCTAAACGGACTTCTTCCACATCAGCGCCAAAATACTCGGCCACTTCAGCGACCTCGTTCATAAAACTAATCCGTGTGGCCAGCATGGCATTGACACTGTATTTTGTCAGTTCAGCCGATCGCGGCGACATCACCATCACTACATCACGTTGCCGGTTAAAAGGGCTGTATAAATCACGCAATTGGGAAATGGTGCATTGATCGGTACTGCCTAAAATAATCCGATCAGGCCGGGTAGTATCGGTAATGAGCCGCCCTTCCACTCGAAAATCAGGCTCCACCACTAAAGCACACTGATAGGCCGTCTTTCTTTTAGTTAATTGATTAAGAACTTGCGCTTGTAGCTGTTCTGAACACCCTATAGGAAAGAGTGAGCGGTTTACCAAGACTTTGTCGCCGGTCATCATGCGGCCTAAAACGCCCGCTATTTTTTCGGCTAAAGGGCGTTCATCGGCACTTAACTGTAAATATTGAAAGTAACCTTCACTGGCTCCTTTTTCAATATCTCCGCTAACAACCAATCGCCCTGCTTTGATATTTAAATGTACTAAGGCTAATAACCCAGGTTCTGCAGAAATCCAGGGATAATGACTCAGCAGATCGCCCTGCGATTGATCGAAATCCTCACTAATGAGTAAGACTTGATTACCATTATCGGCTAAACAAGCGGCCGTCACAAAAGCTACAAGACTTTGCCCATAAACTGTACATTTAAAAACCATAGGCGCGTTATTTATTGGTTAATTGATTGACGATCAGGTTAGCACAGTTGTTGCGTTATTCTGATATAAAAACGCACTGCAAATAACAAACAAATAAGTACTGTTATGCCCTAACAGATAGGATTCAACGAGCATGATAATCATAAATAAAGCCGGCAAGGCCACGCCCACGTCTCTAATAAAGCGGTCCTGACTGGCTAATGCTATTTTAAACTGATAATAAAAAATAGCCAGCAAACCAACCAAACCCAACACCCCAAACTGAACGGTTTCTAAAGCATACATATTATGGGGATTTACCGTATCAACTTTTCCAGGCGTGTTAATTTTATTCACCCTCTTATATTCACTCGGAAAATCACCGGTTCCCACACCATAAAGCCAATTATCCTTAGCTATTTCATAGGAATTAACCACAAAAGTCATTCGTTGCCCTAAAGACGTACCCAATATCTTAAAACGTGCTTCAGTCTTCTGCACTGGATTATTTTCAGTCTTCTGCACTGGATTATTTTCAGTCGATAAACCGTTCTCTAACTCAGCGGCTGGAGCGGTCTCTTTTTCCCAATAGTCCACAACGGTGTGAATAGCGCTATCGGTTCTGACTTTAAATAAGGGGCTGAACTGATAGGCTGAAAAGAAAACCATCGGGATAACAATAAGTGCTGTGAAAAATGCCGCAACCCTTCGGGCCTCAAAATATTGAAAAATAACAATCACCAACATCGAAAAATACATCACATGGCCAGCACGACCGCCGGTAATAAACATATTAACACTCATGGTGATTGCAAAAATTACATAGGCATAACGCCTTAGCGTGTTTAACCCTTTATTAATTAACAACTCATGTAACAATAAATAAACCGCAAAGGCCAATAACGGGTTGTAGGAAATATGGTCGATAAATGGCGTCGGGTTACCTACCGAGGCATGCTTAAAAGGCGGAATTACTTCAAACCAAATTAGGTAAGAGCAAATTTCAGAAAAAGTCATCGCTAACAAAAAGGCGGATAAGTATTTTTGGCGATTGTCTTCTTGGGTAATGGTTAAAAGAATCGGCAGGCCTAAACATAACCAGTACATTTTTTTGACCATATAAAGACCCCAATCAAGGTCTTCCGTCCAGAGCAACCCGACTAGGTGTAAGGTAAAAAAAGCAATACAGGCTAGTGATAATTTATTACTGACAATCTGTTCAAACTTAGATCGGTAATTACCCGAAAAAAGCCAGATTACAATGAGGGTAATACCAAGAACCGTCCCTCCGGAAACCGTCAAAGGAAACAAAAAAGCTAGTGCAATAAATAAAAACTGGTACACCTTATTTAAGTTAACGCTAAAACGCATTCATCCCTCTTAAAGAATAATCCATCAAATAAAAAACTAACAATAATAACTTTAAAATTAAACTGAGAAAAAATCTAACGGATATGAAAACTCTAAATGCCTCAATAACCCATAAAACCGTTTATCGCACCCCAGAAAGGAACACGATCAACCACCCAAAAACAGTAGCACAAGTTAAACACCCCAATGGCTTCGTTTTGTTATTTTTTAATCGTCAGACTAAAATCATGAAATGTTGAATAATCCTTCCTTTAATCAGACGGGCTCTGCCTCTTCACCATATTCCTCTACAGCCTGTTTAAACTGTGAAAAAGCGCGCTCAAAATTTTCAAACCGTTGCTTCCATCGAATATCATCATTCATACCGTTTAACACCTAAAAAATGACTTTGACTAATACTCTACTTTACCAAAATACTTAGCAAGGCTAAGAAGAAGACTGATCAATGTTTTTTTACAAACTGGCAATCAGGCAGATCCAACACCCAGCATTTTAGACAATGTCTTTCAGCTGAGCATATTAATTAATGTTCGCATAAAACCGGTTGATTTGTGCATAACCGCTTAAAGCCAGTCCTATATCCCAAGCGTTCTTCAATATTGGATAGATACTCAGGCGCGATGACATTACCAATTTCTCTAAGTCGATCCCAATCTGGTACGGATTGGATGATTTCCATTTTTCCTAACCAATTCAAGATATCGATCATCACCATATTTTCATTGTTAATCTCACGCAGAGAAAACAGCAATTTACGAAACAAATTAACCCTAAATTTATCGTGAAACTTAATGTAATTAAAAAGGAAACTGTTAACGATGCGTTGATTGGAATAATCTTCAAACCAAGCCTTATCCAATGCTTGCTCTTTTAACAATGCATAATCAATATCACAACTATCAAATAATATTTCAAGCGACTCAAAGAAGGGCATTAATGCTGTTGACAGAGTAACAGCCCTTCATGCATTCATTTTATCAATGGCCCTCTGTCTATAACCAAATCAATCCACTGATATCCAATCTGACACTTAACTTGAGCTAAAAACTCAATACGCTTTTCTCCCATCCAGTCCCGATTATCTGCAACAAGATATAAATTAATATCACCGCCTTTACGAGCATTGTCAACGCGACTATCGAACAAGTAAAACTCACCCTTCCCGAACCACTTGCAAAAAGATCTTATAAAGCACCTGAACAGTTTCTGAATTGAACCTAACGCTTAACCCTCTCTATTAAGTGATTTCATTAATGGTTTAAGTAATATAACTATAAAAAACTTAACTTTCAGGTTTGATGATAAACAATATATTTTCAATGTGAGACATTATCTCTTTGGATAACTTTTTGGAATGTCATCCATAAAATTCTCATATCTAACCAAAATGATTGATTATCCAGATAGTCTTTATCCAAAGACACTTTTTCTGGAATTGTCACTTCATCTCTTCCATTTACTTGTGCCCACCCAGTTATCCCTGGTAATAATTTATTTATTCCATTTTCATGTCTTAACGTTATCAAATCTTCTTGATTAAATAAAGCAGGTCTAGGACCTACAAAGCTCATATCACCTTTTAGAACGCTCAGTAACTGAGGCAACTCATCCAAGCTCGTCCGACGTAAAAAACCACCTACAGGAGATAAATATTCATCTGGTCTATCCAAAAGATGTGTTGCAACTGCAGGAGTATCAATTAACATTGTACGAAACTTAGGCATTTTAAAGATATTCCCATAAAGTCCAACTCTTTCAGACCAAAACAATACAGAGCCTTTAGTACTAACAAATACAACTAATGACACACAAAACATTGGTATTGCAAATAATATCAAAGCAATAACTACAAAAGTCAAGTCGAAAAGTCTTTTAGTAAACTTTTTTTTAAATAATGGGTTGTTAATCATCAGTAATTCATAAAATTATTAATTATTGTTAGTTGTTTTTCTATCACTTTTTTTTCATTGTAGAGTTCTAATGCTTTTTTTCTACCAGCTAGCCCCATTTGTTTTGATTTTTTCCTATTTTTGTATAATAATTCTATTGCTTCTGAAAGAGCTTTTGAATTACGAACTGGCACTATTAATCCTGTTACACCATGCTCCACCTCTTCTCTAGAACCACGGATATCAGTTGCAACTACGGGTAATGCCATCATCATTGCTTCAATAATAGTTCTTGGCATGCCCTCTCTCCATGAGGGTAATGTGAATAGATCCATTGAGGCTAATAGTTGAGGAATATCAGAACGCATTCCAGTTAAAATTAATCTGTCACTTGATGCTTCTTTTGCCTCAATAATTGTAGCTTGAACTCCTTCTGCATGATCTGAACTTAAACGATCGCCAACTATAACAAAACTTATATCATTATATTTCCTAAATAAAATCCTAGCTGCCTCTACCAATTCTAAAATTCCTTTCTCCTTAACCTGACGACCAATCATTCCAATTACAAAGTTATTGTCAGCGATCCCTAACTCACTCCTGATTCTATTACCAGTCTTTCCAACCTCTAGGTTAAACCGGCTTACATCTACGCCATTACCAATCTCAAACACTAAATCTTTAGGCATAATTTTCTCATTCACTGCTGCTCTGGCATCCTCACCACTCTGGGTAAAGAGAATTGAGGTCAAACGTCCTGCAAAACGCTCTATGCAAATAAAAAAAGCTCTCTTTATAGAATTCATCTCATCATGAAAATAAAACCCATGTGCGGTATAGACAATCAAAGGCACTCTACATAACCAAGCCGCAATTCTTCCTAAAAGTGCGGCAACTGGAGTATGCACATGTACCAAATCAAATTTCTCTTTACGTAGAAACCAGAAAATGACCCAAATCGAGTGAAGATGTTTTAGTGGATTTATTCCCCTTGTGATCGGAAGAGCTTCTACTCGATACCCTGCCTTCCTCAAACCCTCCACATACTCATCATTTGCGCAGACAGCCACAACCTCATCACCATTTGCAATCTGCGCATCAATTAGAGGCAATAAAAACTTATTCAGCGCAAAACCGACATTAATTAACTGGCAAACTTTCAAGATTGCTCCTCAAGCCAAGCCTGAAACATTAATATGTCCCAAAGATGGTATTGCCAATTGCGCCTGCCAGAAATATGCTCCTCCCATTTTCTACGAATGGGCTCTGGATAAAAATAACCTTCTTGTCTTAAGCGAGACTCATCAATAAGGGCTTCAGCCCAATCCCTCAAAGGGCCTCGCAACCAACTATCAATAGGAACTCCAAAACCCATCTTTGGTCTCTCTATTAACTCTTTAGGTACATATTGATAAAGCAACTGTCTTAAGATCCATTTACCTTGGCCATGACGAATCTTCATAGAAAGTGGTAACTTCCAAGCAAATTCAACCAATCTATGATCTAAAAAAGGAATCCGTGTCTCTAATGAAACACCCATCGAAGCTCGGTCAACCTTTGTAAGAATATCATCTGGAAGATAAGTCAATGTATCCAAAAACATCATCTGCTCAACTTTAGAATTTAATTCAATTGGTGGATTACTAACCTGTGTTTCTAATTCTTGTCCACTAATCACAACTGCACCAGGATCTTCCCAATGTGAGGTAAAGTGTTTATAGAGAGATGCACTATCTGGAACTGATAAGACGCCTGCAAGTTTATTTATATTATTTCCTGAAACTCCAGGAGTAATATTACCTACCCTATCCCAAGCTCCTGGAGAGATTGAGAGTAAACTTTTAGATAGTAATTTCCTTACAGGTTTTGGTATCATATTAATTTTATCCCACCATTGATGAGTTTTAAAATATCGATTATAGCCACCAAATAATTCATCTCCTCCATCACCTGATAGTGCAACCTTGACATTTTTGCGTGTCATCTCAGCTACTAGGAAAGTTGGGATTTGTGAAGAGTCTGAAAATGGCTCATCATATAACTTTGGTAGATGAGGTATTACGTTCATTGCTTGCTGAGCATTTACATAAAGCTCTGTATGGTCTGTTCCTAAATAGTTTGCAACCTCTTTTGCATGAATAGCTTCATCATAACCAACCTCATTAAATCCAATTGAGAATGTTTTGATTGGCTCAGATGACTGTTTCTGCATTAATGCAACCACTACCGAAGAATCAACACCGCCTGAAAGAAAAGCTCCTAGTGGTACATCAGCTGTCATCTGTTCACTTACTGATCGACTTAACAGGCGATCTAATTCAGATATAGCTATTGATTCACTACCAAAGAAGCGATTCTCATCATCTTTTTTTACAACTTCATCAAAAGACCAATACTTTTGTGGCTCTGGCAATTCTCTATCAAGTTTATTTAGACTGCCAATTGATAACTTCAAAAATGAACCAGGAAGAAGTTTTTTTACCCCCTTGTAAATAGAGTATGGAGCAGGAATACAATTATGGCGTAATTGCAATGCAATAGAACCTCTATCTAACTCTCCATCAAAAATGGGATTTGCTTTAAATGCCTTGAGTTCTGATCCAAAAAGGAATACACCATTCTGCCATCCATAATAAAGTGGTTTTTCACCCATTCGATCTCGAACTAAATAAAGAGATTTGTCTTCTTTATCCCATAAAGAAAATGCAAACATCCCAACACTTTGTTCTAAAGCTGAAGCTACGCCATCAGCCTCAATCAAAGCGAGAAGTGCTTCTGTGTCTGAACCTCCTCTCCAGCTCACCTTACCTTTTAATTTGAACCTTATATCATTATGATTATAAATTTCTCCATTAAATGCAATCACAAATCTTCCAGATGAAGAAATCATCGGCTGATGTCCAGCCTTTGAAAGATCTAAAATTGATAATCTTCGGTGAATTAGTGCCACCTCTAATTCATTGTCATACCAGACGCCAAAATCATCAGGGCCACGATGAAAAATTGCATCGCCCATATCAGAGGTAATTGACTCTAATTGATCTTTACTAAAGTTATTAAAGCCTATAAAACCGGCGAATCCACACATTATTTTAATTTCATAATTTACTATTTAATGATTTCATATCATTAAAGATTTTATTGTTAATAATTAAGCATTACCCAAACACTCTTTAAAAATAGACTGATACCTCTATCTGAGTTAATTGAGTGTATTGATGAATTATATTTTTTGGCAGCCATCTATTCTTACTAATTAATTTGATAAAATTTCATTAATGACATTATTATGGTTATTTACACAAGACTCAATTGTAAAATCATTTTTTATTTTATCTCTCCCTCTCTTACCCATTACTGATAAATCATCAAGGTTATTCAATAGCTTAACAATTTCCTTAAAGCCATTAACATTATTAGCATCCAATAAAAGCCCATCATTTCCATTATTTATTAGCTCTGGAATGCCATCTATATTGTTTGCAACAACTGGTATAGAAAAACTGAGAGCTTCTAAAATTGATGTTGGACATCCCTCACCCCATAAAGAAGGGAGAACAAAGAGAGAAGCTCTTTCATAATAAACTGTGATATCTGATTGAAATCCTTCATATTCGATATATTTATCTAAACCAAATTCACTTATTTTTTTTTGCACCAGACCATTCATATCATCTCGCCCTACAAAAACAAACTTTAGATTGGGGACTAGCTCTACAATTTTAGAAATATTTTTCAAATATTCAATATAACCTTTGCGCCTATTGAGATTTGCTACAGTTAATATTTCTAAATGTCGCTTAGATGAGCGTTTAATATTTTCAGGGTAATTGACTCCATTATAAATAACATGTACTTCATCCTTTTTTATATTACATCTAGACAAAAGCGTGTTCTTTGTAACTTTTGAGTTTACTATCCATCCATCAACAAGCCATGAAAACCAAGTTTCAACTATTCTGAATGATCTATCCAGTAAACTATTTGAACTAGGATTCCAACGAACTCCATGGATTAATTTTGTTTTTGGGAAAAAAATTAGTAGAAATCTCAAAAGAAAAGATGCCCTCAATCCACAAACATATACAGCATCAATTTGTAATTGTTTTAAGTCGCTACATAATTTGATTAACAAAGAGATTGAATTAGAATTACCATAAACCATTGGAGTGGTATTATTAGATTGTACCCATTTGCACCATGGCCCCTCTGAATCAAGAGTTCCTAAAATATAGTTAACATCCTTTGAAGCAAAAGCCATCCTGGAAAGACTCTTTTCTGCCCCGCCAAGCTGACTACTTGAAAATAATATTAGTACATTTAACATATAACTAAATTGTTTAAATTAATCCAGACTCAATAAAAAGTATCTTTATAAAAAAAATTTAATAACAATTTATCAAAAAAATATATAAACAGACCAGGCAATATTACTATTCTCATCCATAAAGAACTAAATTTTATCTTTTTCGAATGTAAAGCATAACGTGCCCACATAATTCTCATTATCCAACGGTAGTAATTTGAATCATAAGTTGAACTTTTAGATAAATTAAAATAGAGTTCAGTCATTGGAATTGCATACTCCATTCTCAACAAGAAACCTTGGTCTGTCATTCCACCAGGAAGATATTCCTTGATAGCCACAGGCATAGATATTGATAAGCAATTAACTTTTTCTGCAACTGTAGACCATATTAAAAAAGTTGGCACTCTTCGACAAGTGAGTTCATCAGAATAAAGGCATGATTTAATAATATCTCTTCTTACAACCTCTTTTAAATCATGCTTTACACCATAATCCCCCCTTAAAGAAATATAATTGCTTTCTATATCAGGTGGTAAATTATCAATATACTTGTTTTTTTTAACAATTATAATACCAAATACAAAAGATTTATATGACGTTTGTGTGAGTAGAACCCAGCAAATATTAGACAATGCATTTGGCGTGAAATAATCATCTGAGTCCATAACCATAATATACTTTCCTTGAGCCATATTAATTGACTTCTTTAATGCAAATCCTCTACCTTGATTCTCCTGATATTCATACACAATATTAATTTTTCTGGAAAAACTATCTAGAATATTCTTAGTATTATCGGTTGACCCATCATCACAAATAACTAACTCAATATTATCTGTAGCATCAATCGAATTAATTAATCGAATTAACTTATTTGACCTATTGAATGTAGGCACACAAATAGAAAGTAGAACATTATTCATTTTATAAATTATATTTTTTGTTTATTTAGCTTTGCAGACGGCATATAACTCTCCATACTGGATATGATGACTTAATATTTCAATATTACTTTTATTCAATTCATCTTTAAATTGAAGATATGTATATTCTGTATAGTGGGTTTTATCCAAGCGGCACTCAATTCCCATTTGTTTTTTATAAATAGTGATCCAGTCTCTATCTACCATTGGAACACGTATAAGAATTTTTTTTTGTAACCCTCTATCCCATGGTATTTGTTTAATAATGTTTTTTAAAAAATCCACCCTATTCTCAATATGTTCAAGTACATTTGATAATGTTACAACTGTTATATCTATACACTCACTATAATCATAAGTAGTTGCATCAAAACAAAAAAATTCTACATTAGGCTTCTGAATCTTTAACCTTGCCTCATTATAATGATTTTCATTAATCTCTATTCCATAAACATATCGTACTTTCTCAGCCAGAATACTAACCATAGAACCGGTATTACAACCAATATCTACAATAATATCATCTGAAGATACATTCTCATAAAACCATTGTTTGTAATTTATAATGTCATGCTTTGGATGAACATTATTATTTAAGATGGATGAAAAAATAGCAGCCAGCTTATAAGTTAAATTATGAAGCTTTAGTATTGAATTCATCAATATTTTTGCAACAAACTTATTAATGAATATTTTTTTTATAGTTTTAGAGATAATCATTGGCAAAGAAAGATAATTAATTTTTGAGTCAAATTAACTTTAGAGCCCCATCCCTCAAAAAGATTTAAGCTCTTCTATGGTCTTTTGTATTTTATCCTCTTCAAGGTTGTACCAAATAGGCAAACATATATGCCGCTTTGTTATGGAGTAAGGATCCTCTCCTAACGTGTAATCATATACAGATGAGGTTCTTGATGAGATTCCAACAAAAAAATCATCTAATTTATTAGAATTATTTATCAGAATAAATTTATAGAGATTTGATCTTTGGCCATTAGAGAATGGGTTTATATATTCAATATTTTTTTTATCGCAAATTTCCATATAACGTTTTGCAATATTTTGTTTATTAGTAATGATATTATCAATTTCTAGAAGAACTCCATATGCAAGTAATGCGTTTAACTCAGACATTCTTAGATTTACACCTATTTCCATTTCTTGCTTAAATCTATCATAAATGATAAATCTTGAAACCATATCAGACAAGTCTTTATCATTTGTAACCATTATCCCACCCTCTCCGACAGGAATTGCTTTTGTAGCATAAAGTGAATAGACTCCAGCAATTCCAAAGAGACCTGAGTGCTTGCCCTTTAAAGTTGACCCTAAACTGTGGGCACAGTCCTCAACAACCTCAACTCCAACTTTCTTGCATGCTTCAACTATTTTCTCTATGTCTGGATTGACCCATCCACCAATATGAGTTAACAAAAAAACTGTCGATTGTGGGTTTTCAAGACCTAAAAGAAATTTTTCAACATCATTTAAGTCTGGCATTAAACTTTCTAGCGTGCAGGGCACTGAACCTGCATATTTAAGGCCTGAGGCCAAACCCATGACTTTTACTCCATACATTGTATTGCTTTGTATAAAAAAATCAGTTTTTTTTCTGTAAACTCTTAAAACTGAAAGGATGGAAAGAATTCCCGATCCATTAGAGTTAAAAACTTCAGAATAACTTGAACTTGTATATTCATTAGCCCAGTTAGCAATCTCAGCACTCCATTTGCCTTCAGCTAACGAACCACTTTTAAAGATGTCTCTATAGTTATCTTTAAAAAATATTTCTGCCTTTTCTGGAATTTTAATCATTCCCATTTATAGCTCCTTTATTAACAATTTCCTGCCATGATGTTTTACTAATTCTCAAATCATGCTCTGAGTCATTTGTTTTATCAAGAAAAATTGAAGGATTTTTTTTATAGACTTGCCTATAAAACTCTGGTGCCGAACTAAAGGCTAATGTAAATTTACCCAATACTAAAGACCAAATATTTTTTTCATGTTCATTTATGTGATAAAGATAATTACGCTCTTGATTATCTGAAACCATTTCTTTTTTTAACCCTACATATTGATCAATCACTTTAATAGATGGATTTCTCTTTTTATGCTCTTTTATAACAAACTCCATATATGAATCGACTAACTCTTTTTTTGCAATTGAAATACCTCCTGCCTGACCATATCCACCACCTTTTGTTAAAAGATTAATACAATTTTTTGTGTAATAGTCTAATTCAACAAAACACTCTGTTTCATCTGGGACACCTTCAACGACTGCAATTGGTGCATACAAAATTTTCAGTTTCTTTTTAAATAGTCTTGAGACAAGATCAGGAGAGCAAACGACTGCATTTTCACAAAAATATTCTGCTTCACCAGTTTGAATTTTTACTTTTTTTCCTTCTTTTAGTACCGTCTGAACATCCGAATTCAAACGAATTTCTAAGCCATTTGATTTTGCATGATTAAGTATGTCTGAAATAAGAATTCTAGAATTTATTGTTAGATCTGCACTTGAGACTTTAACAAACTTTCTATTTTGAATAATAAGTGAGTAAAACTCCTTCAGGAAGCTTTTTGTACTAATATTAGTGTATTCCCCTCCTGCTCTTCCCCTAAGCCAGTCATGCCTTTTAATTAAGCGAACCTTATTGATTGACCTTGAGACATTTGCTGTCCATATTGGATTTAATCTTCTATTTCTATAATGATAATGAATATTATCATTGTTAAACCAACCATCTCCAGAAACTTTTAACCCTGCTTCGGTTGGGATTAAATTCATTCTATCAAACTGATTATAGAACTTGAGTAAATCATCCATTGCTCCTAATAAATATCTGGTTGTCAAGTGATTATCTGGAACAAGTGTGAATAAACTTCCAGTATGAAGCCACTCATGGAATACTTTGCTCGTTTCAGAAGCAAGACTATCATTCTTCTCTAACAATAAAACAGAATGTCCTTGTCTAGTTAAAATTTCTGCAGTTGTTATTCCAGATATACCTCCTCCAATTACAATCCAGTCATATGCCATAATTTATTTAACCTCAAAATTAATGGTTTTTTCAAGACCCAAATGAAGATAGATCATTTTATCTATGTCCATTTCAAACAACTTACACATTTTATTAGTTGTACCATCAGATCTTTCTGGATCTCCATTAGGCAAAACCCTTTGATCAATAATAGAATTCTTTTTAAGAATGCTTGATAAGATCTCTAATAATTCATTAATAGTATATGTTACTCCAGTTAAGACATTTACTCTTTCACTTACAAGTTCCGATTTAGTTAATTGAATCGATTTTTCAATAACATTGACTACGTCAGAAACAAAGACAAAATCTCTAGTTTGATAACCTCCATTAACTTGAACGTCGTTGTCATTTTTAAGCCTGTCTATAAAAATAGAAATTACTCCAGAGTATTGGCTTGATGGATCTTGCCTAGGACCATAAACATTAAAAAATCTGAGTCCTATACTAGAAAGCCCATAGGCTGTATTCGCCATTTCAGCGTATAACTCCATTGAATATTTATCCACAGCATAGGGGCTCATTAAGTCAACACTTGGTGTCATATCATCACCCAATGGATTATTCCCATAAACGGATGAAGAGGATGCATATACAAGTGGAATGTCAGAATTACTGCAGTATTCTAAAACATTAAGATTACTTAACAAATTAATGTGGCTACTATTTTTAAAATCCTCAATCGATATTGGCACAGATGTTTGAGCAGATAAGTGAACAACAGATTCAATATTATCTAGACTATATAAATCATAGCTACTCAAATCCCCCCTTATAAATGTAATTTCATCAAAAACATTATTTAAATTATTCAAATATCCTGTTGATAAGTTATCTATAACAATTACATTATATTTTTGGAGAATCAACTTTTCTACAAGATGGGATCCAATAAATCCAGCACCACCAGTAATTAAAATATTCATAGTTTAATTCCCTATATATTGTATTTTATTAACATAGCCAAATCAGTTTTCCAAGCTTACTAAGGGTTTTGATTTAAATTATTTATTGTTAGATTTGGCCTTCTTTCTTTTAAAAAGGCGTAGGTAAATATCTCAAACTCAACGTCAGGCCAATAATCAACTATTTTATAAAAAATTCTTATTAATTCTGGTCCTATATCTCTATGTGACTGCTCGTTCTCTTTAGTTAGATTACTGATGCTAAATCCTCCACCCGAATATTCTGATTGATAAAAATCAAATCCGTATAAAAATATTTTTTTATGAATAGATGCCGCCAAATGAATTGTCATAAGACCAGTATTTCTTAATTTTGCAGTGAAATCAGCCCCTAAATGCGCTGGAAGAAATAACACGTTTAACCCATATATTTCTAAACAGCCTAACCCTCTTCGTCTATCTCTCCAAATATATGGCTGTTCTTCAAAATTAACTGAATATACATTTCTGATTTTTAATCTATGCCACAAGTATTTAATCAAAATTTGTTCCTCATAATTGCTGACCATGGTTAAATTTTGATCTAAAATATTCTGGACACCTATGGTAGCAACTGTTTTATCATTAAAGTTTGGCAAATAACACTCGCCTTGGGGTCTATTAAATTCTTCTAATGATAATCCCCTGCCAAGAACACAACAAGATTCACTTATATTTTCGTCTGGGCTTCTTGAAAAGTATCGAACTAAGGGGCCAATATTCTTTATAAGCACCCCCTGGACTTTTCTAATTTGTTTCTTGATGGAGTTCACATTCATTTTTTTTAATGCTAATTTAATATTAAGACTCATGACAACTTAAGTAGCCCTTTTTTTACAGATATTAAGCAAAATTTTACAGATGTTTTGCTTAATTTTTTGTCATAACTAGCATTGTAAGTAATTAATTATTGCTTAACTAATTAAGGTCCAAATTAATTTTATTTCCGAATATTAAGGCTTCTTAAGTACTCTTTATAAGTTAAACTAAGCCCTAAATTTAAATCAAATTTTGCCTTCCAGCCTAAGTTATTCAAACAACTTACATCTAGTAATTTTCTAGGGGTGCCATCGGGCTTTTCAAAATCAAATTCTATAATCCCTTGATAACCAACTTCTCTAGCAATAGCATATGAGAGGTCTTTAATAGTTAAGTCTTCACCGGTCCCGATATTGACATGGCTAAGCATAGGAAGCTTATTTCTATGATAATCATCAATATCTAAATTCATTATATGAATTGATGCATCTGCCATATCATCTACATACAGGAACTCTCTCTTAGGTTTACCACTGCCCCACACTTTAACAACTTTATCATTAGATATTTTTGCATTGTGAAAACGAACGATTAAACCTGGAATAACATGACTATTTTCTGGATGGTAATTATCTCCAGGACCATAAAGATTAGTCGGCATTACACTTCTAAAATCAGTACCATACTGACGATTATATGATTCACATAGTTTAATTCCTGCAATTTTAGCAATTGCATATGGCTCATTGGTAGATTCGAGCTTTCCTGTCAATATGGCGTCTTCATTAATAGGCTGCCCAGCATCTTTTGGATATATGCATGAACTCCCGAGAAAAAGGAGCCTTTTAACCTTATTTTGATATGCAGCATCTATAATATTTGCCTCAATCATTAAATTCTGATAGATAAAATCTGCTGGATAATTATTATTAGCAATAATTCCACCAACCTTAGCTGCAGCAATAATTACAAAATCAGGCTTATACTTTTTAAAGAAATTCTGAACAGGATTTTGTTTAATCAGGTCTAATTGACTGCGGGTTCTAGTAATTAAATTAATATAACCCAAGCCTTTTAATTTCCTAATAATAGCAGAACCCACTAAACCTTGATGTCCCGCTACATAAATTTTAGCTTTAAAATCGATCATACATCAGGCTCGAGCGCTTTTAAAATTTTGATAAGATACATATTTTTTTCCCATATTAAGAAAAGTCAAATCATCTAATGTCATCTTTTAATCATCAAAGGGTTGCTTTCAAAAAGACGATTGTCAGAATTTTTTTCATACCAATTTGCAACTGATGGCAAGCCTTGATCGAAATTTATTTTGGGTAAAAAACCTAATTCTTTAATTTTTTGAATATCTGGACATCTGCGCACCGTTTCTCCAGGAGCTGAATCGCCAATTAAAATTTCAGCTTCACGCCCAAAGTACCCTACAACCTTCAATGCAATATCTTTGATAGCAATTTCTTCCATATTGCCAATATTATAAATGCCAAGATGTTTACCTTTGTCTAACATTATCATCAGTCCATCAATAAAATCATCTATATGTATAAATGCTCGGGTTTGTTTCCCATCACCTAAAATATCAAACGGTACTTTCCCTGTCGGATGGTGTTTAATTTTTCTAATGGCACGTAATATAAATTGCGGCAGAACATGCTCCCAGCCCATATCAGGACCATAAACATTATGAGGGCGAAAAATCATGACACGATTAAAATCTTTCCTACCGTAATTAATAGCGAGCAATTCAGAGATAATTTTACTGCCACCATATGAATATCGTGAGTTCATTACATCTGGAACAATTAATGGAACCTCCTCTGGAGTTGGAACTATAGAGGGAGTTTGATAAGCTTCTGAGGACGAAGCAACTATCAACTCCTTGATATTATTATGACGACATGCATCAATCGCTGAAAGCATTCCCCGAACCCCTATATCTAGAACTTTTTCAGGATCTTTATAGAAATTCTCTGTACCATTAACAGCTGCCAAATGAATGAATGAATGAGCACCCTTGGTTAAATTTATCACTTCATCAGTATTTCGAATATCACATTCAATAAACTTAATTTTGCCTATTAAAGAGTCTAATCTAGATGACTCACCACGTGAGTTATTATCCAGCACAGTAACCTTATGGCCATCTTTAACTAACCGTTTAACTAGGGCCGATCCTATAAACCCACTCCCGCCAGAAACGATGTAATGCATATTTTTCTCTATTAACTATTATTTTTATTGAATATATTTAAACTTTTTGACTGCCTAAGGCGTAGTATGAAATACTCGAAAAACTGTTGTGATCTAACCCACTATGTAATCCCCATAAATCATATATAAACCCACCATTAGCCATAATTTTAATTTTTTCATCAAGCGTAATTTGACTAAAAAATGGGTGGTTATTTAATATAATTACTATATTGGCATCCTTAAAAGCCTCATCAATATTTTTCATCGGAGCTAAACCAAATTCTTCAATATCTTTATTTTCAACAACTGGATCAAAACCTTGAAGGATTGAATTGGGAAACTCTTTTTTAATTAAATCTAATATTGGCTTAGCAACTGTTCCACGCAGATCATTAGTTTCTGGTTTCCCTTTAAATGCAATTCCAAGCAACGATATTTTAGGTTGTAATGGAAAATCTTTTTTTAATCTAGAAGTTTTCTTAATAAATTTGACAACCTCCAGTGGCTGTCTTTCATTAACACGACGACTTGCTGGTGTTATATCTAAATCAATACCATATGAATTAGCACTTTCTGCCAATATATGGGGATCTTTTGCAAGACAAGGCCCACCAACAGGTCCTGGAGAAGCAACATTAGTCCTTTCATAGCCTAATTTTCCTGACTTAATTACCTCATGGGCACTAATGCCAACTGCATCGCATAACCTTGCAACTTCATTGGCAAAACCAAACATTACATCCCTATATGTATTATCAACAAGTTTAATTACTTCAGCAGTTTCTAAAGAACTAACTCTTAAAATAGTTGGAGTTAAAAAGTTAAAAATCTTTCCTGCTCGAAACAGTGTACTTTGTGAATCTGATCCTATAATTTGAGGAAGGCTATTAAGTTCATCTAAGGCCTGCCCCTCAAGGGTTCTCTCTGGACATACTGCAATCTCAAAATTCTTACCTGTTTCTTCAAGAATTGGAGTAATTATATTTCTTGCAGTACCTATTTTAACTGTGGAACGTAAAATCACTAAAGCTCCATCACTCATATGATTTGCAATCTGATGAACGGAATTACTAATCATGTCAAGTCTAGCTCGATTATCACTATCAAGAGGCGTTCCAACTGTGACAATATAAACAGAGGCGTCAATGGATTCATTTAAACCTTCTGAAAAAGTAAAATTACCATTCTTTATTGCCTGGTTTAAATTTATATCTAAATTTTTCTCCCAGAAGTGTGCCTTGCCTTTCTTTAGAGATGTAATTACTTTTTTTTGGACTTCAAGACCATGCACACAAAACCCAGCTCTGGCCATTGCAACAGCAAGGGTTAGTCCTACATAACCAAGACCAAGAACACAAACTTTTTTATCCAAGAAATCATCAGGTAACATAATCATTAGTTATTAGTTATTAGTTATTAGTTATTAGTTATTAGTTATTAGTTATTAGTTATTAGTTATTAGTTATTAGTTATTATATTATGTAACAAAAAAATTTTAAACTTTCTATTAATTTCTTTAGACGAATAGTTTAAATTAAATTCTTTATATAAATTTTCCGCCATACTCAGTCTAAGATTTTCACTGTCCGCCAATTTAAAAAGAGCACTGCTCCATGATTCTGAACTGTAACATACAAACCCATTTTCAGAATCTGAAATAAATTGCAAAGCAGATGGAGTCATATCCATGATTACTGGAACTTTTAGTTGTGCAAAAACTAAACCTCGACCTACGTTACTTGTAACTTTAAACCTAAACAAATAATCACTAAAATTTTCATTAAGCTTATTAAAAATACTTTTAGATATTTTTTTTACTAAAGAGATGTTTTTAATAGGTATTAATGATGGAACAATACCAATATCAACCTGGCTCATATATTTATGATACCCACCCTCATTCCATTGGATATGCTTAACAAGCAAGTTTTTACTTGATGCAGTATACTTCCATTGCCCAAGAGACTCTACATCATACATTAGCCATAATTCAACTTGATGTTTATGAGCTAGCAATTCAATTGCTGGCATCAATCTTTCTTTAGACGCCATAAGATGGATTTTGTTACCATGATACCCAACAACAACCTTTTGATTTTTTTTCTTACTTTTCACGAACTCTAACTCTGGATAAATATAGTAATTGAATATATTTTTACTAAATTTACTGTAATAGTCCCTCATTTCAATACCATTAGCCAATATAAAATCCACATCAGTGAAATCAATTTTAAATGAAGGCCTTGGATCAATAATACCTACTTTTATTAAAGGGTTATTTTGTTTTGCTTTTTTAGTATCTGGATCGTACCCCATAAATAAAACGACGTCATAATTTTTATAATCTGTATTATAAAAATCAATCGAAATATCCTTCAACTCATTTAATCCTTTAAGTAAATCTTGATTAAATAATGTAGAAGGACCTTTTAGATTTTTAGTTTGAAATAATACCTTAATCAAGTCAGTTCCTTATTGTATTCACCTATATGAATCAAATTAAACACAAGGTATGATAAATATTCTTTATTTCGTTGTTGTTCAAATGAAAATATAGTCTTAAAGCCTAGAGATTTAAACTTATTCTCATAAAAATTAAGTAAAAAATTAGCATCTAAATTTGAAGCGTCGCATGTATCGTAATATTTATTTCGTTTTTTTGCCCATATAGACTCTTTGTCGTACTTAAAAGGAGTTCTGTTAATATTAAAGATAACTAGCCCTCCATTATTAGAGATTAAAATTGTAGTAAGATTTAAACACTCGAAATGCTCGCAATATTTCCCAAATACTCCCTGCGGATTATCAAAAACAATAAAATTAAAAGAATTAGAATGCTGAGTCTCTTTTGCTAACTCGAAAGAGTCCCCAATTCTAATAGTAGCATGAGGTATATTTATCATAAGATCATTACTAAACTTTGTGTCAATTTCCCATGCTGTAATGCTATTAACTTTATTAGCATAAGATAAAGTGTGCCAATTCCCTTTACGGGCAAAAAACTCTAAGGCTTTTAAACTATTAATATCGATACCCCTTCGATTTAATTGATTCATTATTAATGACATAGCCTTACCACGCATATCTTCTCTCTATTGTTTATTTTTCTTTATATTGCCAGCATCTAGAATTATTTGTCTTGAATTTTCACCTTGGTTAAACAATAAATCTAAGGTGCTTAAATTTGGATAAAAGTGATTCGACTGATAGACTGGAGAAATATAATTATGAACTAAAAGCTCTATATTTCGATCTTGAAATGACTCTATATCAAGATAGTCTAATCCTGAAGGTCCTGTAATGTATGAATCAGCACTTAGTTTCAAACAAATATCAAGATTCATTTCTGACTTTGTACTAGAAATATTTAAATCGCTAGATCTAACCGTTGGTGTATCTATTCCTAACTCACATCTAAAAAAATCAATAATATCTAAATTCAGGTCGACTAAATTACTATGTTCATTCTTGAAAATTAGTTGAAATTTATCATAATATTTATCAAAATATTTTGACTTATTATAGGAGGATTCTATTAGTGAAATATATTTTTTAGAATAGCCATTAATAACAATCTCTTTATCCAAAATTGGCTCGTGAAAGCTTCCAGACTTTACAGGGATGGTTGCCCAAACCTCTTTGCCTTCCATGTTTACAATTTTATTTCTATTCTGAAAATAGCCCTTTCTGTACTGAACATGATCCAAGTAAACATATAAATCTGCACACATCATCTTATGAAAAAAACCAGTCCAGGGGAGATGTTCAGGCTGTTGAATTGTAACAATCATTAAATATTTTCTTTAAAAAATAATTATTTTTGGCTTCACTTTTACGCCCAGGTATCTCTCATAACCATAAATGCTTCAGCATAATGAAAGCCAGAGTGAATACCTCTAAATTGAGCATAGCTTTTAACACCTTTAATTGAACGAGGGTGTGGATAATCTCTCATCTCATTTTCATAACATTGCATGGCCAAAATCTTTTGATCCAAAAAATTGTCAATATTAACAAAATAATTTGGAAGAAAAACATTGCTAAATAATGGTGGCGATTGCTCAGTAGAAGAAGGAGTTTCATACAAAAAAACCTTGGAAGGTGGAGCTTTTTGCGCCTGTCTAGTAACCACTCTAACTGCTTCAAAAACCGCACGGTGATCTTGATTATTATCTCCAAAGTGGTTCGAATATACTATTTCAGGAAAAAAATTATTATATTCTTCCTCTAATGGGATAATAATATCTTGAACCCTATTGTCTAATCTTTCATCATCAAGACCTAAAAAAATAACTTGGTTGTAGCCTAATATTTTTTTTGCGTTAGCTGATCTATCTCTATCTTTGTGAACTAATTCAAGATCTAGAGAATGATTATAAATCCTGTTTGCAACAATTACTACACGAACCTCATCTCCATTATCAACATGCTTGGCAATTGTCCCCCCAACTCCTAAAACTTCATCATCCATGTGTGGTGCAACAATAAGAATTTTCATGTTTTTTATTAGTTATAAAAAATCTTGCATAATTTTTGACACAGAAGATTTAAATGAAGTAGAAAATGATTGTTGCGTATATTTTTCAGATTCAACTACTGTTTTTATCACAGCATCTTTATAATCATTATCTGAAAGGACACTTGCTCTTAAAATAGCATCTTCTGTTGATTTAACTCTATCTTTATTTCCTTTTATTCCTAATTTTATATTATCTACATCAATACCTGTTTCATAGTTCACAATTGGAACAAGGCCCGCAATCATAACTGAAGCAACTGAAGTTGCAACCCCTTCCGCAGCACTATTAAAAATAGAGAAACTGCAGCTACTTGCGAGATCTTCAAATTTCTTACTACCAACATCCACAAAACCTTCGTAAAAAATATTACTACTTTTCTTAATTGTATCTCCTAGTAAATCAAAAAAACCTTGCTCACTATTGGGTCCGCATATGTGTACAGAAAGCTCTGGATGCCGACTAAAAGCCTCAACGACTAGATCAACGCCCTTGCATATAAAACCATCTCCTGAAAAACAAATAAACTTAGTTCTATCTCGCATTGTAATCCATTGATACAAAAACCTTATCTCACTACTGCAGCCTGGCAAATAATTATATATAGGCATATTATGCCTTTTATAACTTTCGTAACTAAATTGGCCTTCTTCACCAATAACTAATAATGCATCTGAAGATTTTGCAAAAGAATCAAAGTCGATGGTGGGCTCTCTCATTGTGGGTAAAGATGATTTATGTCTTAAATTAAACCTTGCATATTGTTCACGCACGAGCTGCGCACTTAATTTTGGTTCAGGACCTGCACACAATGCAACCTTAATTGCGCTAGGCAACATATCTGCGTACTTCTTATAATGCCTACCAGAATCACCAGCAGCCAGACCAATAAATAAATGATATTTATCAATTGGATTAAAATCTAAAGCCCCTCTATCAATAACATCTACCATAAACCCTATTGAGTTTAAAATTCTAATAATCTCTATAATTTCCCACTCATTTGTATGTCTATACTCTAAATTATTTTTTTGCTTTAGAAACCATCCTGTTTTAAAATATAAAAGCGCCCTATAAGGATATTCATCTTGCCTTCCAACTAGATTTTCTACAAATAAAGGGCGAAAATAAGTAAAAAATTTTCTTGCAATTTTTTTAAGCATTAGTTTTCAGCAACTCTAATATCATTCTATTCTTATCTGCATATCCAATATTCTTAGATACCTTGAATCCAGGAAATAAGTGAGACAATCCAGTCATTAAATCTTTCTCGTTATCATAATTCCATATTGTAGTCCTAGTCCATTTTGTTTTTCCATCTTTAATAACTGGCTTTGTTCCATTTTCCTTTAGGCGACATTCAATAATAATCCTATCACAAGCATCTGCAATTTTTTTGCCATTATTTTTCATATCTCTAGTATGGTGAATCACAGAAAATAAACAAATTGTATTAAACTTAACAATTTTTTTTTCATTATCAATATCAATTGAATTATATTTACATTTCACTCCTAAAATATTAGCAATTACTTTGGCGCTCTCAACTATCCATTTATCCATATCGTAACCAGTAACATCACAACCTCTGCTATGGAGATAGTGAGTTAACAAACCAGCATTACAACCAATATCTAAAACCTTCTCATTTTGTTTGAAATGAATTGAGTCCAAAAGAGGCTTCCTTACATCAAGGCTTCTAATGCCATTTGAAGTAATTATTGAAGAATCAATACTATGGTAAACGCCTTTTTTAGTATTTGTAGTGGATTGATTTTTATATGGCGTTGTGGCTTCTATATTAAATGAACCATTTTCCAGAAGCCATTTAATATGTCTATTAAAATTTAAACCTTTAAAGTGTCTAATCCATGAATCGAAACCATATTTGTTTTTTTCCATGGAATCACACCATTTTAAAAATTCTTCAGCATTTAATGACCTCTCATCACTTGACAAGTATTCAGACTGATCATAATCAATAAAACAACATACTCCAGTATTTTTATCAAAACAAATATTATCAGGCTTAATATCACCATGATATATACCCAACGATTTTTGTTCTAAAATAGAAATAATTACGTCAGATATAGAATAATTTACATGAGATTCAGCCTTGTCCATAATTACATATTGATAAGAATCTGAATAACTATTTTTTTTAAGATTTGCTTGATCTATCAAGCTAGAAATTTCTAAATGATTAATTCTGCCATAATCAACAATCTTAGGAGCTGAAAAACAATTTGAATTGTTTAAGGTTTGTAATATTTTAATTTCATCTGATAATGAATTAACCTTTCTAGGATGAGGCTTTATTTCTACTTTTATAATTCTTCTACTGTCTTTTGAAATACCTACCATAGAATAAATATCAAGGTCATCCTCCCGAATATGAAGAAGTGACCAGTCATTAGAATCATCTTTTATATAAGAGGGCCTTTTATGTTGTTGTTTTATAATATAGTTTTTACTGAGTAACTTATATAGTTTCATAATTTATTTAAAGCTTAATGATATAAAAATTCAAAAATATCTATTTTTTTGGGGGATAAATTTATTTATTTTTGGGAGATAAAACCCTAGGAATCTCAGAATTTACTATTTGTAGTGGTACAGTGAATTTGGCCACCTAACAAGAGATGTTATGATCATCTCTAAGTAATTAGGTGAAGCAATGAAAAAATGTACAAGACCCACTTTTAGTCCTGAATTTAGACTGGAAGCATCCCAGCTAGTGGTCGACCAAAATTACACTGTTCGTGAAGCTGCTAAAGCCATGAATGTAGGTGTTTCACACCATAGCCCAGTGGGCGGCGGCTCAGTTGAAACAAAAAAGACAGGGCAAGCCTTATGCGGCAGCTACTCCAATGACGCCGAGTAACTCTAGATCCGTGAGTTAGAGAAGCAGATCCAGCGAATTGAACTGGAGAAAGAAATTTTAAAAAAGGCTACGGCTCTCTTGATGTCGGATTCACTGAACAGCTAAAGCTGATTCTTCGCCTTCAAGGGAGCTATCCAGTCAAACGGTTATGTGAGCAGTTTGGCGTTTGCCGCAGTAGTTATAAATACTGGCGTAGCCGTTGTCGAGTCATCGACCCTGATAAGGTAAAACTACGTGCACTTGTCAATGAAAAACATGAGTTAAGCAATGGCTCTGCGGGATCAAGAAGCATTGCAACCATGGTGTCTCAGGACGGTATTGAGCTAAGCAGGTACCGGGCCAGGCGCATCATGAAAGAGCTAGGCTTGGTTAGTGTCAATTACATAAACATGCGTAAAAAAAGGCATTGCAGCCACAAGTGGCAATACCTAACGAACTGAATAGGCAGTTTAGTGTTAGGGTCCAAATCAAGTCTGGTGTGGTGACGTGACCTATATTTGGACAGGGCAACGATGGAGCTACTTGGCAGTCGTCATTGATTTATTTGTACGAAAGCCGATTGGTTGGGTGCTATCTAAATCGCCTGACAGTAGCCTAACAAAGCAAGCATTAAACATGCCCTATGAGCTGCGCGGCAGGCCAAAAGGAATCATGTTTCACTCAGACCAAGGCAGCCATTACACGATTATTAGGTTTCCGTCAAAACCACTGGCGGGTACAGATAAGGCAAAGTATGAGTCGCCGCGACAATTGTTGGGATAACTCTCCAATGGAACGGTTCTTTAGAAGTTTAAAGAGCGAATGGGTACCCACAAACAGGATACTCAAGTTTTAACGAGGCTCAGGCTTCAATTACCCAATATATTGTTGGGTATTACAGCCAGCACAGGCCGCATCAACATAACGGTGGTTTGCCACCAAATAAAGCGGAGGCGAAGTTCGATTTTGTCTCTAATACTGTGGCCAGATTTACTTGACCACTACAATTTCCCCTTTACTTATTTTATAAACAACATCGCAATTTTCAATAGTAGTGATCCTATGTGCAATTACAATCATTGTCACATCGCCTTTAAGTTTTTTTATTTCATCAACAATCTCTTTTTCAGTTTCATTATCTAAAGCACTTGTTGATTCATCCATAATAAGAATGTCTCTTTTATGGTAAAAAGCTCTTGCCAATGCAATGCGCTGACGCTGACCACCAGATAATCTAACTCCTCTTTCTCCCAATACTGTATCTACACCATCGGGCAACTGCGCTATCATACTACTTAGGGATGCTTTTTTTAATGCCTGGTCCAATAATATAATATCAATATTTTGCTCATTAATACCTAATGCAACATTGCACTTAAGCTTGTCATCTATTATAAAAACTTCCTGTGGAAGATAAGCTATGTGATTTTGCCAATTAGTTAACTCTTGTTTTAAGCTGATACCATTAAAATATATCTCACCACTATCAGGCTCTAGTAGGCCTAAGACCGTATCTACTAAAGTAGTTTTACCAGAGCCAGACTCACCTATAATACCTATCGAGTCCCCGCGGTTTATTTTTAAGTTAATATTTTTTAATACTTCTTGATTTGCATTAGGGTAACTAAATACAACATCTTCGATTACCAAAGTTTTAAATGGAGAACGGGTATTTGTTTCTTTAGTAAAATATTCATGATTTTTTTCTGCATCATCCCTTACTCCCATTACATCAGCATATAGTCTAGAAACACTGTCTCTATTATAGCGAAACTTTATAAGGCCATTTGATACAATATTAACTATAGGCAGGAGACGAATTGAAGCTAAACCAAAAATAGCAAGCGTGGGAAGCAGCCCTTTTAAATCAGCATCCGTTATTAATGTTAAAGTTACCAATAACACTATAAAGAGCACCAACAAAAATTCTATTAAAAATCGTGGTATTGTTGACATGACTGTCATGTACATACCATATTCCCCAGTTTTTATAGCGCCATTTCTTACTTTGCTTAAAAAATAACCCTCATGTCCCAAAACACGAATTTCCTTCAATCCTTCTAGCCCTTCGTGAATACCTTTGACCATTTCAATTTGAGCCAAATTAGTTTTTTTTCCCATCACTTTAATTTTAACGCGGAACAACTTATCATAAGAAAATATAAACAAACCAAGCAAACAGGTGAGTAAAAAAAATGCTGTTAAATCTGTAATTGCTAACATTACTAAAATTACCACCGCTACTATACCGTCACTTACCATCTTAAGACCTGTTTGTATCATACTGCCAGAATACTCATTAACTAAATTCTGTGTGGTATGTATATATTCAGAACTATTACGACGAAGATAATCGACATAAGGAAGATTTTGATAACTATTCATAAGCTTAACTGTAAGTCTTGCACGGAGAGTAGTACCAAATTTAATAATAGTATAATTAATCCAAATTGCAGATATTGTTTTAACAAAAAATATTCCCAGTAAGACTATACTCATCAACATTAATAATGAATAGACATCAGTAGGTAACTCAATCCATGAACTATATTGTTTAAAAATTTCTTGCGCGACACTTGGATCAACTACTACAGAGACATAAGGACCTATAAGACCTATACCTGCAATATCAAGGAAAGAAACTAGAAAAAATAATACAAGCAACCGTGGTAGTTTCTTGTTATCTTCGCCCATTAACATTATTATTTCTTTAAGGTATTGAATCATAAATTACTAACTTATTATTATTTCAGTTTTGCTTGTATAAAAGAGTCACTAATATTCTTATCGCTTTCAGATATTTTTTTTCTTAATTTTTTTGAAGACAACGTAGGTTCTCTAAGATAATTCTCTATTTTTATTAGATTAAAATTGTTTTGACTTAAAATTAAAAGGTGATTTGAAAGCGGCTCTCTATTAATCATATAAGGTCTATTGCCTCTTAATAAAAACCACCTCCAGGTAGAAATACCCCAATGCCCATCCCAAGCTAAAGAATAACCATGGCTCTTAAAATCAATTGCATGTGAAATATATCCATCATTGCTTAAACATTGTTTTTGAAGAGCATATATTCCCTCAAGATCATCAACATGCTCAAGAACTGCCTGTGAAATAAACATATCTATTTTTTTTAGATCTGCCTCTGAATCTGCTCTCCAGGTGAGATTATACTCAATCATTGAGTTTTGATTAGAAAGGGATAATCTGATTTTATCGACTCTATCATCACTTAAAGTGTTTTTTAAATAATTTTCAGAATAAATACTTGAAGGAAAAGCGTAGTCAGCTAATTTGGGAACAACTCTTGGAAAATCATGGTCATTGGGAATTGGTTTGCGTTGCTTGAGAAATACCAATAACTCTTCTAAGATAATTAAATTTTTTTCTGAATTTGAAAATTCTACAACATCATAAGCAATGTATTTACTAGAGCCAAGTAGAAGGGCCATAATTCCCACACCCAATGTATCGCCAGGGCCTAACTCTGCAACAACATTTGGATAACAATCTAATTCACTTTGGTGAGCATAAACTATATGTCTCATCCAGACTGTATAACAATACTCCGATGAAAATGAACCCCCAGAGCCTAATCGAGAAGCTCTCCATTTATAAACACCAGGTATGAATGTGAGAATACCAAATACTAGTTGAAGTAAGCTTTTAAACATTTGAATTAATTTTCTTTATAAAAATGCTTAAGCTCTTACAAAACAGCGGCCCACCTGTTATAACTATCAGCCACCACGATAACATTTTATGTCGCATACCAGTTCCATAATTGGTAGTCCCAACTGAATAAATAAGTGTAATAACAAAGAATAAAATTAACATCATAACTAGCAATTTATGTTTTCGAGCTGATTTTCTTATCAATAACTTTATTGAATAGTAAATTAAAATAAAATGAAGAAGTGACTCAGACATTGCATAAATATCAGATATAGATGAAATTTGCCAAATAAATGGGGAAAATAAATAATGTATATAAATTAAAAAACTTGAATAAAACAACATGAATAATGATGAATAATCAAAAGGAATATCGTAACTTGCTCTTCCTATTGGTGTATAAGTACGATGCTTTGCAATAGACTCTAAAATCTCTAAATTTAAGAGCTTACCGTATACCTCTGCCCCTGTAATCTCCGAATTACTCGCTAAATAGATAAAAATTAATATTATAAAAGGTGTAGATATTAAAATCAAAAATCGATATTTATTTATTATGTATTTTTTCTTAATATCATCAATGTTCCAGACAAGAAAAATAAAAATTAAAATCATTGAAAACACAAATATTGCTTTATGAAAAAGTCCTGAAGCTAAAGAAAATAGAAGTAAAAAGAAAAAATTAATCAATTTATTCTCTGGATAAACTCTCATTTTTAAACCAAAATAAACTGAAATTATAAGTAAAGAGACTTGAATTGGCTCTCTTAAAGTAATTGCCCCAAGCATAAACATTGTCGGAAGTCCTGCATATAAAAATACTAATGGTACTTGATAGTAATTTAACTCAAGTATACTAAGAATTTTTACGAAAAATATTATAGAAATTGAAATTGACAGAATAGATAGCTGTTCCCCAATGATAAGAGATGGATCAGTTAGCCAATATAGCAATCCTAATATATTTTTATATAAACTTGCATCTGAATGAAATTGAAATACTCCGCTTTCACTTATATTAACTGCAAGGACATGAAAACTGTTAGCATCCATATCAGCCCCGAGTGTTCTAAACCCAAAGGCGTTAGTAAATGCAACTATTTGATAAATGGAAACTATCAAATAATATGCAAATATTAGATTCTTATTTTGTCGGAAACTCGATGATACAATCGGCAATGAATAGATAATTGTAATAAAAATAAGCGTTACAAGAATACTAGTAATATTCATACTTTTGCATAAATCTTAATTATAAATTTAATAAAAAATCTTTATATACAATAGATGATTTTTTTATACTAAAAAACTTACCTCTATCAATTATTTTCTGAGTATCAATTGGTTTATTTAAGGCCTCAATCATTAGTCTTGCAACCTCAAATTTATGAAATGTTGTTGAAATGAATCCATATTTTCCATTATCTAATATCTCATTAGGACCACTATCACAGTCAGTTGAAACTACTTGTGTACCAAGTGACAAAGCCTCCACAACTACATTTCCGAAGCCTTCCCATAGAGAAGTAAGTACAAAAACATCTGCAATTTTAATATATTGAAAAGGATTATCAACAAAGCCTTTAAGAAAAACATTTCCCTGAAGATCTAGATCTTCTATCTGACTCTGTAAACTTATCTTCAAAGGTCCATCCCCTAAAATTAGTAATTCAGAGTCTATTTCTTTATTTACCAAATGGAAAGAGTCTATCAAAAGAGAAAAGTTTTTTTGGGGTACCAATCTCCCAATTGCAATAAATAATTTTTTATTACTTGGAATTGCACCATTAGATTTTTCAATAATTTCCTTAGAAAATATTGGGTTATAAATATATTGAGATTTTATATTGAGCCCATTGTTTAGCAAATCTTTTTCAACTCCTTTGGACATCGATATGGAGGCATCTGCATAGTTATATAATTTAACAATTAATTTGACTAACAGATTTCCTATTATTTTAATGCTTATAAAATGGCTAATGATTGAAGATAGATGATTAACTTGGTTAATTACTATTTTAGTATTTGTTTTTTTTGTAATTAATTTGGCTATAAGTAAAATTATATTAATATGAGTTACACTACTCATAATAACTTCTGGTTTATTATTCTCAATATATTTTTTTACGCTGTATATTGATTTAAGACTTCTATTTTTATGAAAATCTATCACATTTATTCTGGCATCTAAATCATCCAAATAAGCTGCATTAGCTTTATCCACTAAAACAATATCAATATCTACTCCGTCATTCACTAAGTAATTAGAAAGATTTACTACGGATTTTTCTGCTCCACCACCACTCAAGTTCTGAAGAAAAAAAGCTATTTTTTTCTTATTCATTTACTGAGTCCTTACAAATTTTATTAAATCTTATAAAATACTCTTCATCTATAACATTACTTCCTGCAACACTAGAAATAAATTTGGCATTTTCATAAAGTTTATAATTTTCAATTAATCGTGCCCTCTCAATGCCCTTTATCCAAATATTTTCATCTAAAGGGCATACATATCCAGCTTTTCCAATATTTATCCATTTGTCACTTATTCCTGGCATCTCATTCATAACTACTGGCACACCACATGCCTGCGCCTCTAGAATTGGAGTTCCTAGGCCTTCGTGTCGTGATGGAAATAGATAAACATCTGACATAGCTATATATTCTTGTGGGTTATGAACAAAATCATTAACAATGAAAACCCTTTCATTTAATTTAAGATTATTTATTTCAGCTAAAACTTTTTTGTAATAACCTTCGTGAACAGGAGTTACTGGTCCAGCTAGAACTAACTTATATTTTTTGTCTAATTTTGATAAAACTTTAAGTAAAAAAAGTTGGTTTTTATTTCTCCAAAATGTCGCTACATAAGCTAATACAATATCATCTTTATAAAATGGTGATATTTCAGTCCTTAAGCTAAATTTTTTTTCTCTAATTTCTAAGTTAAATTTATTTTCATCCACAGGGTTTGGTCGCTGCCAGATACACTTGACAGAACTTTGAATGGCTAAAGATTCAAGCTTTGGTGAAATTGCAACCATCATCATATTATTTCTTTTAAATAATTTTTTAAACAGCCTTTTGAAAGGCAATGGATAATATGGACTAACAATTTCATTACACAATTCACGCATTACCGGCTTATTGTAGGAACTGAAATACCAAGAAAAAAAACCTACAGCCCAAGAGTCTCCAAAAGTATGAAGCATGTCATAACCATCAATTCTACCTTTAATGTATTTATATGAACCATAAATCTCAAAGGGCAAGTTAATCCAAACAACTACTTTCCTAAATATACCTTTAAATTTTACAACCTTAAAAAATCCCGCAATTCTAGTTACCTTTATATTTTCATATACATAATTAACTACTCCACGATGTTCTAAGGAGCTAGTTAAAACATCATATTGTATTTTGTATTTTTCATTTAATCTAATGTAAGTATTATTAGCTCTTAAGCCCGAACCTGAGTACTCTGGCTGATATTTACTTGTAACTACTAGAATTTTCACACTTATTTATTTATGTTGCGGATGTAATCAATTGCCTGCCAAGAAACATGATTTTGAGGTTTTTTGAAAATAGCCTTAAGTACCCTAAAATATGAAATAGTTGACATCATTCTAGTGTTGTCCATCCAGTAATAGAAAAAAATTGTTTCAAATTCATGCCATGATCTTTTCCCCTTTTGTCCAAACAATGCAAAAGGTATTTTAAATAAAAACCTAATAGGAATTACCCATTTAGGGTTAATTGTCTTATCGTTAATTGGAATCTCATTGCCCCAAACGTTACCAAAGTTTTTCTTTTTTAGCATATCTTTATAAAGAGACTGATTTATTTTAAGACTAACAGGTACTTTTAGCCAATAATCAAGATATTCCTTATCCCATAATGGTAACCTCCACTCATACCCATAAAATTCATACGCCCTTTGGCCTGAAATTACGTACTTGCTCTGTCTATCCACAAATTCTGAGTATTCATAAAATGTGTAATCGCCTTTCTTGTCATTTAAGGACCCGCATTGGGACTCTATTTCACTCCAAAGTGATTTTTTAATCATACTTGTATTTGCGTTTGTAGATAGCTCTCCCCATAGTGAAAAATGTTTTTCTAAAATACTACTCAATATAACTTCTTTTCTAATTAATTCATCTTGACTATCATTGTCATTTTTAAAATAATAATTGAGATGTAATCCTGAAATAAAGTCTCCACTATTTCCATTAATGAAAACAGCATCATCATCAATAATTTTTGATTCTTTAAGATACTTAACTGTAGATAAACTTTGAATATACGGAACACTACAATATGTTTCTGAAAACTTTAAATAATTCTGATACTCATTAGATTCATAAAATAACTTTTCTTTTCGATGGTCTAATGGAATAAAAAACCATTTATAGTTTAGCCTTTCTGAAATTAATTTTGCAGTTTCAGCTTCAAAGTTCCCAGATAATCCATATGAATAACAAATAACATTGTCATAACCCAGCTCTTTAATTATGGAGGCAACTAGTCTTGAATCATTTCCTGCACTAAGTGGGATTACAATTTGCCTTCTTCCAATGCTAATTAACATTTTTTTGAAAATTTTAATTGTAATTTCAGTGAGCATACCAATGGCATCGAGTTGGTTATCTTTGACATTACAGTAATATTTAAAATATTGATGAACTTCAAAAGAATTCTCATTAAATACCACAAATTCGCCAGCTCTTAATGAATTAAGATTATCAAATATTGTTTTATTACCTATTGTATATCCTGACATTGAAATCTCTAATGCTGCAACTTCATTGATATCATTTACAAATTTATTATTAGAAATTAGTCTTTTGGGATCGCAATCTATATAGAATATGTCTTCTAATTTAGTAAAAAAAAGTGGCGTGCTTCTGATCTTATCTACTAAAACAATTGTTATATCCTTTCTAACAATGACCAAGGCAAAGTGGCCATCTATTTTTTTTATCAATTCTTCAAGGGCACTAGAAGAAAGAGTTGATATATTCTCGACTATCTCATTTATTGTATGGGAATAAAAATACCCTTTATAGAAGGCAGTAATATTGTTTTTAGAAAATTTTTTCCATAAATTATTTTCCTCAATTGTAACCTTTGTAATCATTTTAGAAGTTTTTCAACTGGGGAAATATTAGCTAAAGGTGATAACGCTAAAATATTAATTAGCGACTGTGCATTTTTAGGATAGTCATCCATTCTCTCAACAAGAAAATTTTTGTTTCTAACCATGTAAAATATTTTGTAATTGTATTTTTTCAGTATTTTAGAAATCTTATCTTGAGATAATTTATCTTCATATTCCAGAATAAAATAGTCCACTTTTTGATTTTCGATATAAGACTTCATCCCCTTCATCACCAAATCGTCAACCCCTTCAGCATCTATTTTGCATAAAAGTATGTTTTTAACAGACTTCTGAGTTAAATACTCATCGAGCGTTTTAATTTCAACTTCATCAGTATCATTTTGATTTTCAGGTGCAGTCGAAACAAGCTTATTATTGCCAGGAGCATCAGAACTAATAAGCATTTTTTGCCTTCCGGATTTGTCAGAAAGCCCAACATTATTTAACTCTATATTGTTATTTTTGTAGCTAATATCAATGTTATCTTTTAACCTGATAAAAGTTGTTTTATATGGCTCAAAACTATGCACAGTCCAGTTGTTTTTTGACTTTTTCAATGTATTTGCCATCATTAAAGTTACTACCCCAATAAAGGCACCTACATCAATACAGTTAATGTTTTTATGATGCAAATTAAACTCAATAACTTTACTGACGGTTTCTAAAACTGTTGTATCATCTGTTCTAACACCTTTTCTAAAAGTATCAATTGGCCTAGTATTTTTATAAATATAATAGGTCAAGCCATAATTGTCAGTAAAGAGAATCCGCTTATTGAAGAATAAATAAATATATAAATAAAAATCTTTAAATTTATTAAATATTTTTTTAATTAACATAATTTTCAGTACTTAAAAAATAATCATTTACAACTTTTCTCATATTTTCTTTATTTATTTCAAAGTTATTCAAAGCATCTACTAACTCTTCCTCGTCTACTTTGAGAATATTATCCTCCCAAAAAGCATCGACAATTTTAACTGCTTCTTGCAGATCCTTTTTATTATTTTTATCAAATGGTCTTTGCATAGTATCCACTAATACGATATTTTTTCCTGCACACATTGACTCAATAAACGCAGATCCTGCATAATCGCATAAAACAGTATCAGCCTCCTCCAGTGCTTCAATCATTGGCTTAGTTGATTCATAGTTGGCTATTTTCCCTAAAATATTCTCATTATGTAAAAAGCCTTTAGGGTGGGTTTTGTAAATAACCTCAAAACCGTTTTTTTGAAGCAATTCTATTAAATATTTTTGCCAATCAAAAAGAATTGGATCTATTAAGGATGTATAGGGCATTATTCTAAATTCCCCCTTAAAAGAATTTGGAATATACAAAATTTTGTTATTTTTTTGTTTTGTTTTATTAAAGAATTTTTTATATATTTTATTATGATGGTCTGAGCTGATTGATTTAATTGTTATTTTCTTTCCTGAGTATTTTACTATTTTTTCTAGCCATATTTTCCATTTTTTTCCGTAAGTTACATAAATATCAGTTTGAAATAAATCCCCATTCTCCCAAAAGTGTTTATCATTATAAAAACATCTTTCTCCGCCATGGTTAAATCTAATAACTTCTAAGTCTTCTTTTTTTAAAATTGATGAGAGCAATCGGTTGTAATAACTATTGCCAGTTCCAGTAATAATACTTACATTTTTATTAAATCCCGATAGAAATTCATTGTAGCTATTCATATTGTTATAGGATCTAGCTATGTATGAGTCTAAGATAAATCCTATTGATTCTATATGGTCATCATTAAGTATAAAGTAGCTTGATTCTATTTCTTTTACAAGAATATCTCTTACTTTAGTAGAGAGCACTTTTGAAAAAGTTGAACTTTTTATATTTATCTCAAAGTAATAGTGAGGTATTATTTTTAAAGTAATTCCTTTTGTACCATTTAAATACTGCTCTACTAGATCATTCGATGAAACATGAACCGTTTGTACATACTTCTTAGGAAATATTTTGACTAATAACGAATAAAGTTGTTTTAATTTATTTACTCTTAATCTATTTTTTTCTAATTCAATTAATAGGGAGGTTTTAATTACTTCTTTATTCCATATTTTATCTATAAAGACATTACTTTGATTGGAATATATCGGACTTAAATTCCTCTCAGTAAGGTAAATAAAATCATAAACATGAGTTAAATAGCTTGCTAGTTCAGTGTATATAAATACACTGGATATATCAAAAATCTCTTTCTCTTCTTTAGATAGTTCAATGCTATTTAACCAGGAATATAAGTCTTTAGTGAACTTATCATATTGCAAATGATTAACATGCCAACGTATTCTGGAATTAGTTTTATAATAATCTGAATCAATTAATGACTTTATGTCTAAATAATTGCTCATTAAATTAGCGGTTGAAGCTATTAACTATATCGTTTAAGTTTGATTCTGGCTCCCAATTAATTACTTGCTTTGCAAGATTATTATCACTATATGAGCAGCTAACATCAGATGATCTTTTTGGAGATATTTCGTAATCAATAGTTCTGCTAAAAACTTTTTCAAATTCATTTATTACTTCCATTACAGAATAAGGCTGCCCCCTAGAAATATTTAGTGAAATTGGCTTTTCTAGATCATTTAATAGTAAATAATTAACAGCAGCAAGATTTGATTTTGCAACATCAACTATATGAATATAATCCCTCTCACAAGTCCCATCTCTAGTATCAAAATCATTACCAAATATTTTTATACTATTTCTATCATTATCAAGAAATGACATGATTGCACTTGGTAAGTTATTCGGTTTTTCAGGAACATATCCACCAATAATTCCACTTTGATGCATTCCTATAGTATTTGAATACCTCAGAATCATAATATTCCATTTTTTATCTAAGGCTGAAAGTTTATGTAATGTTTTTTCAATCTGAATCTTGCAATGACTGTAAGGATTATCGGTATTTAACTGAGAGGTTTCTGTTAGTGGCATTTTGTTATTTGCACTATAGACTAGAATTGAGGATGGATAAATTATTTTCTTTACATTAAACTGTTTCATTACGTTAAGTAAATTACTTATTAAAGACAACTCTTTGTTCTTACTTTCAAATGGAGATAAATAGAACTCAGATACTGATTTAATGCCTGCAAAATGAATAACAACATCAATATCAAATTTTTTAAATACTTCTGTAATGTCCTGTTCACAAGTAATTATTAAACTATAAAGTTCTGCTTGTTCACCTGTTAGCTTAAAAATTTTATTATTAATCTCTTCTAACACTTCTTTTTTTTTACTATCAATAACTATAACGTTATATCCACTTTTTAATAACTCAATAGTTGTATGTCTTCCTATATAACCGAAACCACCAGTAATCAAAATATTTTTTTTCATACTCATATTTACTCTACATCAAATAGACTAATAAGGCTTTTAACACTTTGATGGATCTCATGTTTTTTTGACTCTATTAGTGAGGCATTAGAAAAACTTTTATAAATATAATCATTATCCAAAACTTTTATTACATTAGAAACTACTTCATCAGTATTTGAAAATTCACACAAATAACCATTTACTCCATTAACAAACATCTCATTGACACCAATAATATCCCACGCTACAAGTGGTAGTGAAAAAAACATTGCTTCAGCCAAGACTAATCCAGCTGATTCTCTATGTGATAAAAATAAGAAAAGGTCTGCTGATCTATAAAAATTATTTATATCTTCTCTCATCCCCATAAAAGAAACAACATCACCATACTTTTCAAAAAGATAATCATGGTATTTTTTATCCTTATATCCTCCCAAAAAGACAAATTTATAGTCCTTTCTTCCTTTTAAGGATAAAGCAACATTACAAAAATCTTCCACACCTTTTGATCTTGTTACCCTTCCTGCAGATAATATAATCTTATCTGTCTGTTTGAATCCTAGTTCTTTTTTTATGTTTATATGTTCACTAGGATTTATTTTTTTTAATCCATATGCGTTTATTTTAATTTTACTTTCTGGGACTAAAAAACACTTTGTTGCTGTATTTTTTGCTGCAATACTAGGACATATAACATTTTTAGCATTAGAGAAATTATAGATTCTATGCTTTTGATAAATATTTCTTATTAAGGTAATGAAACTAAATTTTTTTTCAATATCAAAGTACTTTAATGGCCTATTTCTAACGAAAGCTCCATGCCAATGTGCAAAAATTGGAATATCCCATGAAGGTGAAACATACTGAAGAAGGTGTGGAAAATGTATATTAATAACTGTAATTTTTTCTTTTAAAACAATTGAATGAATCAATTTACGGGCTTTTAAAACATCTAAATATTTGTGAAATATGTTATAAACTGAAGATTGAGGAAGATTAACTAACTTAACGTTAACATTGTTATCTAGCATTTTTTTATAGAATAAATCTCGGGCATTATACAAAACCAAGTAATCAATGCCAAGCCTATCAAGTTCAATGCAAATATTCAGTAGATATGATGCAATGCCTTCTAAACCACTTTCAGACCTTTTCTCCTTAATAAATAGTATTTTCACTAGAAAAAATCTGAACCTAATAAATTGTACTTTCCAACCCTTTCTTCTGATAGTTCAAATGTTGTAATATCCATTTTTTTATTCCATTTAACTTTATATTTACTTGAAAAATTTCTTTCTAAAAACCCAGCATTATTTGTTCTTCCATTAATTAGAATAAATGTACCGGGAATAAAAGTAGATTCCATAAGTAATAAATCACCAGACATAACTGTTCTTTCTTCACAGTTAAAACTTAAGTCGTTTATATTTCCTTTACCATCTTTTGCAGATGGTTGTAATACCCCATTTCCAATATAATTCTTAAGTAGAGGTTCGACTGCCTACAGTCATCTTGTTACGCCACCTTTGATCTTGGCGGTATTCCATCTAGTGCAAAATGTGATCGTTGATTATTTTAAATCCATAATCACTGCGTGGTTATTTTTTCTACTTGTCAATTGAATCAAATAAGTGCAAGTACAAACACTCTTGTTTCACAGTGCGATTGAATCGCTTAATATAAGAATTTTGTGTTGGTTTCCCTGGCTGCATGTACATTAATTCAATATCCATTGCTTGTGCCCAATCTAGTAGTGCTTGTGGGATATATTCCGGCCCATTGTCAAATGGCATAGCCTTTGGGCTTGGCTTGGCTTGGCTTGGCTTGGCTTGGCTTGGCTTGGCTTGGCTTGGCTTGGCTTGGCTTGGCTTGGCTTGGCTTAAGTATATTGACGATTTACGTATCTGTATATCTTGATTTTTTAATAAAAAATTCCTTGTTGTTTCATTATAGAATTTTCTACTTTTAAATTATTCGGTTTTGGGGGGTATTATAATGTCGATTCATTATCTACACCTTTATTTTAAAATTTTACAAACAAACTCTCTAACTGCACCATCACCACCATTTTTCTTTAAATGTATAATGTTGGGAATTTGCTGAATTTTGTTATTTGAATTTGCTGGACAAGCGGGCAATCCGATACCACTAAGTAGTTCATAACAATTAATATCATCACCAATATAGGCAACCTCATCAAGCGTTATATTTTCTATTGCACAAATTTCTTTAACAACTTGTAACTTTTCATGGTGGGTAATACCTTGATATAGATAATCTACTTTTAACTTTTTAGCACGATTTTCAACTATTTTTGTATTTTCACTAGTAATAATTCCTGTTTTAATGCCTGCATTTCTTAGCAGTTCAAAGCCCTTACCATCATGAGTATTGAATTTTTTTAATTCATCTCCATTCTCACTATAATACATTCCTGAATCAGTTAAAGTACCATCTACATCTGATAAAAATAGTTTAATTTTTTGTTTTTGTTTACTGAACTTGTAATGTTTTTTCATGAGGCGCTCTTTTATAATCCAGTCCTCTTCTTCATCTAACTCAATAGATGTATATTCTTCCATCTCATATATTGCTATTTTCCCGCTTAATCTATTTTGATATTTTTTTATATTCCCAATTGTATTTATATAGAATGCGCCATTTTCCATAAATAAACCATCAAAGTCTTGCCTTCTAGGTCGTTTATTAAAATCATAATTTAATGGGGTTGCAGCATCACTCCAATAAAATCTTTTAGTTCTAACACAAGTTAAAAGTGAGTCAGCTTTTTCATTTTTTAGTTTTTGTATTGCCTTGTCAAAATCACATGTTTTTGTTAGTGGCGAAGTAGCTTGAATCAGAATAAAAAGGTCTCTATCATCAAAATTATTTTTATTAATAAATTCAAGCATAACCGACTCTGTGGAGGCTTTATCATTGGCATTCTTAGAATCCCTGTCATAAACTTTTACTTTAGAAAAGCCAAAATTATTAACAACTGATTTAATCTCTACACAATCAGTAGCCAAAAATATTTCATCTATTTTGCTTGATTCTTGAGCAGCCAACAATGTCCAATAAATCAATGGCTTTCCATAGAAATTTTTAATATTTTTTAATGGAATAGACTTACTTCCACATCTTGCTGGAATAAAAGCTATATTCACAATTATTTCTTAACTATAAATGATGGTGTATGAGATATAGGTAATTTTTGAACTACTAAACCTTTATTTGCAAAAAACTCATCCACGGCTTTTGTTTCCCCAGGAAAAACTCCATAATCATCACAAATTATTAAACCATCTTTAACAACCCTATCATACATATTCTCAAGAATTGTAACGGCCGGTTCATATACATCTGTATCTATATGTAGTAATGCTATTTTTAAATGCTCGTTGTCTTTACAATATTTAGGGATAGTTTTATTTATATCCCCTTTTACAAGTTCATAATTATTTATTTTCTTATGCTTCATAATTGCATTCATTTCATGTAAGGACAAACCATTTTGTCCTGCAGATTCAATAAAATCATTTAGGTATTTTTTATCTTCTTCAAAATCTGTTTTAGGAAAACCTCCAAAAATGTCAAAGCCAATTAATTTTCTTGAATAACTTGTCTCAAGAATATCTCTAAAATGAGCAAGTCTAAAAAAAGAGTTACCCTTGAAAATTCCGCACTCAATAACAGCACCTGGTAAGTTAATTATTTTTTTGTACAACTCATAATGAGCAATAAATTTACCAAGCCTATCTTCCCTTGCAGTAGTATAAAATCCATTTTCATAGTTAAACGCTTTATCTGTTTCAAAATTATTAAGCTGCATATCATTCCCTATTACTTTCTATTCTTTAATTTATCCCTTTGAACCTGCTCTATTTCCAAAATTTCTTGATTTTTATAATTAAGTGCATTGTAAGAAGCAGTTAAATCCCTTGCAAGCTTTTGAAGACCCTGAGGTTCAAGTGAAGCAGCATGATCAGTTCCTTTCCATGTTCGATCTTTTGTAAAATGCCTTTCTATCCACCTAGCACCTAATGTGTAAGCAGCAACATCCAGCGAAACACCTAGATGGTGACCAGAGAAACCTATTTCACTGACTCTTGAACCAAACTTGTCATATAACCAATTTATTTCTAATAGAGCAACATCTTTTGCGGGAACTGGGTATCCAGATGTACATGAATAAATTAATAGCCTAGTTTGAGCCTGATTAGTTTCTTCAAAAAAGCTCACTATATTTTCAATCTCATCCTTAGTAGTCATGCCAATTGAGAGTTGCACTTGTCCTTTAAATTCATCCCTAAGGATCCTTAGCATTTCAAAATTATTATTACAAGCTGAAGGCACTTTTAAAAACTCTGGCTCAAAAGATATCATCTCTTTTGCACTTGTAACATCCCAAACAGATGTGCTGTATACCATTCCCACACTATCGCAATAGTCTTTTAATTCTTTATTCTGATCTACACTAAACTCTAAAAACTCTCTATGTTCACCATAAGTATTACCATAAGAATTATGGGGGACTGGATGAGCGGCATTGTACTGCTCTTCAGTTAAAAGTTCAGTATTTTTCCTTTTCTGAAATTTCACATATTTAACACCAGCATCTTTTGCCAAATCTATCAACTCTTTAGCAATGGCCATTTCTCCCATGTGGTTGCAGCCAATTTCTGCTACAACTTTAGGCTCTTTATAATCAAAATTAAAATTCATTGCATATCCTTTACTTTAAGTATCGGGCTGACCTAGATATCCAGGCCAACTCTTCTTTAACCCATTGACTCAATTGTCTTTTGAGTCGCTATTATCAAAACGCCATTCACACTCCTTTAAAAAGAGGTGAAATTGTTCTTTTGGTACACCGTTAAACTTACGCATATGTCGCTTTGCCTAGTTACAAAAACTCTCTATTCCATTAATATGATTTCGCTTATTCGCAAACAACTTACTATGGTTTATAAGATAGTGTTTAAATTCTGATACATCCAGTGCGTTATAACTTCGCCATGTATCTGTATATCTTGATTTTTTTATAAAAAACCCCTTTTTTTTCATTATAGATTTTTTTACTCTATCTGTAGATTCTTTTAAAGACAGTCTTTCAGCATCACAGCCTAAAATTTCTACACTAAAGCCTTTTGAGCGGCATGACTCTGCTAATAGTAATGACCATGTAGGTGGCTCAATTGCAGAGAAAATCTTGGATAAATCTTGGCTCTATCTTTTTAGCCTCTTTTTCCGATATCTTATGAAGCTCAATATTATTATACTTAGCTCTTTTTTCTAGTTCATCTAACCCCTTAAAGTCAGCATCATTTTTACAAACTACTAACTTTCCACACTCATTTATTTGGAGTTTTTTATCTTTGCAATATTGCCTGGTAGTGGCGTTCCCTTCTCATGTGAATTTAGATTTAAGGCTATCGGAAGTGTAATAAAAACCTGCATGCATAACTCCACTATTTCTTCCGCTAGCATGAAACCCTAAAGACGATTCCTTGTCAATAATTAATACACTAGACTTATAAAATCTTTTTTTTAATTCAATTGAAAGTGTAAGGCCCATAACGCCACCACCTACAATAACAAAGTCATATTTTCCACGATTAATTTATTTTTTTACTCTGAACTCAATACTTAACAAGGGCCTTATAGGCTTTAACCCTGACTGGCTCGGCCAACAAGTCTTCATTAGCGCATTGCGGGGTAAACCCTACAACATATTGTTTTAAACATTCTCTAACCTTATGGCTGTTTCTTTGCGCTAAAGCCATTTGGAATTCTTTCAGAATGCGCTCCATCTCCGGCCAGGAGTAACTGACTTCATCGGCTGTCATGATTTTAGGATGCGCTGTGCCTTGAACGTTATCACCGATTAATAGTTCTTCATACAGTTTTTCACCGTCACGCAAACCGGTATAGTCAATCGGTATGGTATTGGTATTGGTATTGGTATTGGTATTGGTATTGGTATTGGTATTGGTATTGGTATTGGTATTGGTATTGG
>ENA-OSET01000487-OSET01000487.1-sediment-metagenome-genome-assembly--contig:-NODE-487-length-44513-cov-22.771987_pt1 | contig 44513 bp, 35 predicted proteins | sample MGYA00237882_ERZ534229 | MGnify/ENA primary metagenome ERZ534229 (study PRJEB26408, sample SAMN06266212) | sediment metagenome | isolation source: Hudson Canyon methane seep mesocosm | place...
ATTAATTGTTCGTTACCGTTTTAAGCTAATTGGTTCATCCAGGAGGGATGTTTTATGTCCAGCATAGGTCTTAATATCGAATACAAACATTGTGCCTTATATGCCTTGTCAGCAGACCCGATTACCTTCGGGCATATAAATATTGTTGAGCGAGTCAGTACCATTTTTGATGAAGTAATAGTGGGGATTGGTAGTAACCCAGCAAAGGGTTATTTATTCAAACTTGAAGAACGCCTTACCTTGGCGAAGGCGGCTTTATCTCATCTGCCCAATGTTAGTGTGGTTGCTTTTAAAGGCATGTTGGTGGACTTTGCTTTAGAGGAGGGCGCGCAAGTTATTGTTAAGGGTGTCAGAAATAGTGTCGACTTTAATTATGAGCAGCACTTACATCAGGTGGGTGTAAGCCAACAAGCCGGTATTGATACGCACATATTGTTTGCCGACCCAGAACTTGCGCATATAAGTTCTAGTGTGGTGAAAGGCATTCAATTAGAGCATGGACTAATTAGTCAATATGTACCCTTAGCCGTTAAGGCGGCATTAGAATCTAAAATATCCAACCAGGTTATTATTGGGGTCACTGGGGAAATGGCGGCGGGTAAATCAACCTTTTGTAAAAAGCTGGTGACTGAAGGGCGAGACCAAAAAATATCCGTTCATCATATTGATGCGGATAAACTTGGGCACGAGATTATTGATGGTTTAGAATCTCCGCTGTATCAAGAGGTAAGAACAAAATTGATCGCTGTGTTCGGGTCTGATATTTGTGTAGAGGGTAAAATAAAGCGCAGTAAAATTGCGGAGCAGGTATTTAGCCGCCCTCAGTTATTGCTTCAGTTAAATCAGATTATGGCAAAACCCCTAATGATTCAACTTCGTAAATCTCTACAGGGTAAGCAAGGGGTAATTTTATTGGAATCGGCTCTGCTTGCTGAGAATGATTTATTGTCGTTGTGCAATAATCGTGTGTTGTTACTACGAGCCGATAAAAATGAAATGCAGTCTCGTTTGTCTGGAAGAGGGTATTCAGAAGATAGCGCGAAGCAGCGAACAAGCACCCAATTTGATTGGCGCAAGAAACAGAAGTGTATTAACAAGCAAATTGAATCAAGTGCTTTTGGTCAGCTTTGGGAAATTGATTCTGGTAAACAGAGTGAGTTTGATATGAGTTCGTTAGTTTCAGAGCTCGCTAACTTGAAGTGATTAAAGGGATGTGTCAGAAAATGAATATTAAGTTAGATGAGCTTTGGAGTCAGTTAGCTAAACACTATAGCCATGATGATCCGCTGATCAACAAGCTCTATGAACAGATTGTCGAATGCCATTCTGAGTCGCATCGTCACTACCACACCTTGACGCACCTTTTGGCGATCTTTGAGGATATGGAGGGTTTAGGTTTGGATCAAAACTTACCCTCAACTCATTGCATTCATTTTGCCGTCTGGTTTCATGACATTATCTACAAACCAGGTTCAACGGCTAACGAAAAGCAGAGTGCTAAGTTTGCAGAAAAAGCGCTGAGTGCTTTGGATGTGCCTGTTGAGATGATTGAACAAATTACTTATATGATCGAGTGTACTGAGCAACACAATAATCCGCAGCAAGACGAGAATACTCAGATATTTCTCGATGCTGATATGGCAATTATTGGTGTAAGTGGTGATGCATACCAACGCTACACAGAACAAATAGAAGATGAGTTTGTTGGTGTACCGAGAATATTATATCAACAAGGCAGAAAACGATTTATTGAGATGACACTGAACACTAAACGTATTTTTCATACTGATTATTTTTTTAATAGGTATGAAAAACAAGCACGCAATAATCTGAGTCAAGAGCTAAGTTTGCGTGAGGCAGAATGATTTTGCTTTTATTTAGATGTGGTGAATAACAAGGCTGCTTCTGAAAATTGATTGGGCTGACTGAGCTGCGATCTACTTAAATTAATACCTGATATTAAATCATCAGAAATGACTGCGTACCCTGGGACAACATCATTTTGGTAGCGGGGTAATGCACCTTTAAGGCTTTTTTTGCTAGCAAAAACCTGAATGCTTTCTACTCCAAAAGGTGGGGTGATTTTGAAATTGCTTAATTCAATCCATTGATTGAGTCTTGATTTAGTTATTTCATATATAAATTTTTGGTCGGTTTTGCCGTCATTTAAAGGTATTAAATAAGACAGTTCTGCTTCTTCAGTTTTTATATATCCTACAGCATATAGAAAGCTTGGCTTGTTTGTTTTGACCTGTAACTTAACCTTCTCTCCTGAGTTAAAGTGTAATGCCTTTTTTCCTTTATTGGTTTGTAAGCTGACTCTAAGATTGTTGGAATGTTGATATCTAGAGCTATTTAGCAAAAGATCAAACTCGTTTACCAAAGGATTGATTCTTAGATGTGCATAGCTTTTCGGCTTAAGTTGAACGATATGAGTACTTAAACTTTGGCCGAATAAATCACTTAGAGTATATGAAACTCTAATGCCTTTGTCGTGAATGACATATTCGCCAGAAAATATATATTTAGCATGCTCTAAGTTCGTTACACTTTGAGTTTTAGAATTAAGGTAATCAGTTAATGATTCTGAAAATGGAGTGATTTCATTAGAGTTAGTCATCACTGGCGGACGAATATAGATATTTTCTTGTTTAATATTTTTGGTAAGGATGCTGGCTGCCAGCTCGATTGAATCTACGTTTTTCTCTAGAGAAAGAAGGCCCTGTTCTAATATTATTGAAGGTGTTTTTGGAAACAGGCCCGAATAAGTTTTATCTGAAATAAAGTTGTATATGAGTTGAAGCTTCCCAAACTGATCGTATAGCGCTAATTGTTTATTAATTTGAGAGTAATGCTCAAACTTGAGGCCATTTTTGAGAGTAATATTGTTCTGGTCTATAATTTGGCGAAGGCTTAAGAGTTGATTGTAATAATTTATAGCTACTTTTTCCCCATTGAGCATTGCTTCACAGGTGTTTAAGGCGTTGATCTCTTCACATGAATTCTCAACCCCGAAAAGAGGAATGTCGCTTTCTATTTTTAAAGTACTTTTGTAAAACGACTGGCCTTGATCACTCTGATAGGTAACTGATGTGTCGTTAACGTTGGTTAGAATTTGGCTTGCTAAACTTCTTAATGCTTCTTCTTTGGCTACATGCATAGATCTATCGGTAGCAGTACCTATGATGGTTTTGCTTTCTGCATTGCAGACGAAAAATGCAATCAAAAACATGATAGCAACATTAGAGGCGGAATTTTTTTTAAATAAGTTCATAAACATTATTATCTACATAATCCCTGGCATAAAAGAGGTATCTCTTATTTTCTTATTTGCTTGTTTAATTTTCTTTCTAGCGTTCTTTTCTAATTCAGCTACTTCAAGCTCTTTTTCTTTAAGTTGTTGATCTTTGGTATTAATAAGAAACTCTTTTTCGTTTATACGTTCATGCTTGTCTTTGTATTCGGCTTTGTATCGTGCTTCTATTTGGGCGCGCATTTTCTCAATTTGAGCAATACTAGTTGTGCTGCTGTTGGTATTAGAGAGCTTCACGTCCTGAAAATAAACATTAGCAGTTAACCTAGAAAGATCTTCAGGCTGCTGCTTTTTTGATGTTGTAGTGATAACGTCAGATCTTACAAGTTGAAAAATATTTGAAACAGGTAGAGGAAGGATAATTCGTTTTAATAGGCTTTCAGTGAATACACTATGCTCACTATCGCCATTGCCATCGTCTGCTATTCTACCGGGGGCGGTCGCATATGATATGTATGAGCCTGGGCCTTTTCCTTCATGATTAATGTCAATGCGGGTAAGGCCTCTACCAGTATTACCCCAACCCCTGGATTGTCCTTCAGTAAATGGGTTGTTTCTGCAAGCATCAAGAATAATGATGTTTGCACCTGGCCGGTCTCTATCAAAATAAGCTGCAATGGTAGACATTGGAACACCTTGCTCTTTTATATCGTGCTCTCTTTGAATATCAGCATCTGTGGGGATTAAGTAGTTTTGCCCATTAAATTGAATGCCATGACCCGCGTAAAAGAAAACAACATCAGTGTCTATTGAGTCGCTTAGGTAAGACTCGAAATCGCGTAAAGATTTTTTGAAATCTTTGCTTTTTAAGTCAATTTTTAAATCAACTCGGTCATATCCCATTTGGCGAAAAGTCGCGGCAATGGCTTTAGCGTCGTTGACCGGATTATTTAGAAATGCTTTTTTGTCCTCATAATTTCCATTTCCAATAATGAGAGCAGCGCGTTTGTTTGGTGCCCAATTGGGATTTACTTCGCTGGCTAAACTTATACAAGGAAGCGAAGCCAATATAGTAATAAAAATACCTAAAATGGAGGCTCTGTTTTTGTTAAAAACCATACTCAACACCTGCAAAGTAAATGTTCTCAGAATTAAAACCAAAATCTTTATTTTGTACTTCAATATTAGTTTTCACTGTTTGGCCCTGAGTAAATCTGTATGTAAGATTCAAACCAACTCGGGTTGCTACAGCTGATCGGTCTGTTAATGTCGAGTCAGTATTATCCGCACTACCTGAGTCGGTGCCATTTATTAAAGCTTGGTTGTTAGTGTTTTCGAGCTTGCCATCTAGTTCAGAAACGTCAAGGTTCAATGATAGATAAAGTGGAGCTTCTTTTGGCGTAAAGGCGTAGTTCATACCGAGTAAAGGCCCGCTTGTGGAGAATTCATACTGGGCGTTTAGATTAAATTGATCTCCTGGGTTTAGGCTTGGATTATTATCTCCTGCCTTTGGGAATTCAAATGCATAACTCAGTTCAGATAAGCTTCTTTCATAACCTAAATAAAGACTAAAGGTATTTACGATTCTATAGCCAAGCTTAACGCGTAATTGGTTGTGTTTAAAATCACCACTCCTTGTCCCTGGTCCCATTAACGTTTGACCAAAAGGTTCTTGTTCTATATCACCTTCGGTTGTTTGAAGGTAGCTAGCGGATAAAAATAGTTGATCTCCATGTACAACAATTTCGGCAGTCCCATAAGGTAAAGAATGTGTGAAACCTAAAGGTTGAGATGAAGTGTCTTCTCCGACATCTAAATCATAGTGTGCATAACCCGCACCTACCTTGAATCGTGTACCTAACTCGGCATGAGCTGTTGACCCTGTGCTTATCAAACATAAAATAAATAGAGCGTAGACAAATTGATTGAAATTCACGATGAACATCCTAAGAGTTAAAAGCCAGTTGATATTGATGCTGTTAGTGCGAGAGATTTCTCAGATAAAACATCGTATTCATAATTGAAGTACTCTGCACTGAGTCCATAACCGATCTGTTCAAAGTTGTTTGACCATTTAATTCCGACTACTGAACTAAGAAAAGAATCTTCACTAGTACCTTCAATCGTAAATGATGTTCCTCCTTCTTGGCCTTCTGCAAAACTAGTCGCTTCAAATGACATAAGTCCAGCTGCAAGACTCAGCCCTATAAGCCCAATGGGAAGTTTTGGCAGATGATAAGACAAGCCAATATATGGCCCGTTGGCTTCAATATTCATCTCAAACTTCTGATCAAAGTCAAAGCCCGTTGTTACTCCTTTCGTTACTGAAGTGGCATTTGTTTCTGACCAACGATAACCTGTGACTAAGCTTAATCTTCCTCTGTCTATAATATCGTCTTCATCTAACGCATTGTTATCAAGGGGTAAGCCAAAGCTTAATGCTAGGCTGTATTCGTTCCGGTCAAAGTCAAAGTTTCTATTTGCAGAAACATTTCCTAACCCTGGGCGTGTACTTTGTTCTTCAAAGGAATTCGACCCTTCTCCCCAAGCAACATAGTATGCAGATATGGCAATATTACTCGCAATACCATGGCTCAGTGCAAAGCGGCCATACGGAACATCATCTTCAATAGAAATATCTCCCTGAGTCAAGTCAAGTTTATAGCTCGCGATGCCAACATTTAACTGAGCGGATGTTTGAGCATGACTCACTGACGACATAGTCAAAGCTACAAGGCAAATAACCCCCTCCTTTGTGAAAACTTTCATTCGTGACTTCCTTGGTTTTTATTAGATTTCATTTCGCGTATGGTACACGTAATTGTTGGAGGGACAATGTTTCAATTCGAGAAAAAAGTATTCTGTGATTTACATCAAATTGTCTCAAAATAAAGTAATGTCCGTCCAAATTAGTAAATTCACACGTAGCAGCCAATAATGAAAAAAATACCCTTCTTCTTACTCTCAATATTTCTTGTATTAATACTTATTTCTGCTTGTGGTGGCGGTGGAGGTAATGACTCTGAGTCACCTAATGAGCGTTTTATTGGGGACTGGCTATATGTAGATACAGGCAAAGCATTAACAATTGATTCGAAGACTGACACTTCTCAAATGAAGGAAATTGACCCTGATTTATTACGTGTTGATGCTGAAAATGATGAGCATAAATATTTACTGAAGGCCGTTGATATTGAGGGGATATTTACTACGGAAAAAACGGCAACGGTTGTGGGTAACGTTGTTGATGTACAAATAGACAGTGCTCCTGTAGTTCCAGATCAAGTGACATTAGGTGATATAGATGTTGATGATGTATTGGAGAATGAAGGTCTTTCAGGTATCGAAATTGTGCTGCAGGATATTAATATGCTCTTCGACCCATTTTCAACTGAAACGGGAGCAAATGGGCAGTTTAACTTCTCTGGTATTGATCAAGGTAAATATAATCTTAAAGGTGTAAGCCAAGATGGTGAAGAGGTCTTATTTGAATATGAAGTTCAAGTAGATGATTCATTTCATGATACTGGTATATCAACGACGGTTGAAAAGAATGACCTAAATCAATATAACTTTAAATCATTTGCAAGCATGAAAGACAGTTATGTATTTGGCAATTATTGGACTTATGACGGGATATTTGAAATTCAAAATATTGGGACTGAAAATGCAATTGGACTTAATTATCAGTTTGATTGCTCCAATGAGTTCATTGAAGATTGCTCGTTTAGCAATGTACTTGGAACGATCAATGCTGGCCGCTCAGTTCAAATTCCATTTGAAATCTCTTTTAAATTCTTAGACCAAACAAAGCGCGAGATTAGAATACCTGTCCAAATTACCGATGCATTCGGGAATCAATGGACCGATTATGGAGTGCTTGATGTCTATCAGGTCCCAATGGCGATGAATCATGTTGCAACTAGAGCATCCCATCCAGTGCTAATTTCACCAGAAAATAGAATAATTAGGCCTTATTTTTATGGTGCAGAGAAAGTGACCTTGGTTCCATATTATCCAGGTCAGGAGTATCGTTTTCTTTTTGCTAACAGAGGAAGTAGTCAAGAAACTCCATATAGTTTTGGCATTGAGTCTGAAGCTAACAGCTTGACTGGTTTTTCTGAAACTCAACGGTATGAGCCTAACGAGTCTTATGAAAGTGCACTTGTGCTTGGACAAGGAGGGGCCGTTACCTCTTACTCTCATCGTGGTGACCTTGACTACTATCGAATAGATATGCCTGAAGAAAATGCGCCAACTCAGCCGTACTCCTTCGAGTACGTTGGGCGAAGTAACTTCTATGACTTGAGACGATTCCCTAGCTCCCCTACGCTAGGGAACAATGATGGCATCTTAAACCCTGGTGAAATTGCCGCATTTGACGTGGCAGTTAAGAACTTAGGTAACTCTCATGCAGATAACCTTAAAATAACAGTTACTTCAGATAGCCCATACGTTGTCGTTACAAACCCTTACGACTTTACTGTTGCATGGATAAGGGGGGATGAAACGGTTGATTCTCATCAAAATAAAACTAATTATTCAAGCTATTTAGGCTCTAGAGACAATAACCTTCACCGTGCTCAGGTTATTGATTCTCCTGAAGCTGTAGGTAAAGCCGTAGAGTTTGCTGTGAACATTGAAGATACTCATGGAAATATTTGGAAAGATACGTTTATTGAAGTTATTCAGTGATCAGTTATTTTAAATAGGGTGACTATTTTTTTGCACTGAAATTGAATAGCTTCATAATAAGCCTGGAACGAACGAGTTAATCCTTTCTGTCTTTAAATAGTTAAGGGCTTTGATGTTTATCGGCGGGGTAGGCTGCCCCGACAAACATGGGCAGCTCTGATCTGTTGTCAGCAAAGGTTTGATAACCCTGTAGGAATCTTGATAAAGCTAGGTATGAAACACTAAATGCAGGTGGAGGAATGACTTGGAGAATCGCTTTCTTCCATATTATTCTCCCAACGTATTCCTCCATCTCAGACCTTTAAAAACCAAAGAACAAAACACCTCCACTAGGGTTTCGGTATTTTGAGGATGCCATCCTCTTGATTGCCTCGTGCGGCTGAACGCCGCGTCAGCACTCAATTCACCTCGCGTCATTCTCGCTGAACGCTTCATTCCTTGGTAAGGCTACGCCCTCTTTAAATAGCTCTGGCGCTGGACGCTTGTCACTATTCAAATTCACCCTCCGGCGTCGGCGCTGGCGCTTGACTCCCTCCTTTGTCGGCTACGGGCACAATGTGAAATTGTGAACGCCCTTGTCCCTAAAGGGATCGCTGAACGCGCCCGAAAAAGCAGGGAGTCAAGCGCCCGCTAGGGCGGCCTATGACGCCGGAAGTGAAGAACCGAAAACATGACGCTGGGGCGCCAAGGTTTTCTTTTCGTCGCTGGGGCTCCTCTCTCTTCACTTGGTTGTCACGCTGGACGCGCGCCAATTCTGGTGCGCTGGCGCTTCCAGAACAGAGTCGAGGCTCTCTCGCTGGGGCTCGTTCTCCTCTCGCCATTCTGGGGAATGGCCTCTGCCGTTCTCCGCTCGTGGGCGAGCTGCGCAAAAATCAATTGGCTGGACGCCATATGGATTTTATTGCCCTCCGAGTAGCTGCGTGGTTTAAATATTTCTGCAGGCTGACGGCAAAAAGGATTCGTCTACCGTTGTGAGGTTGTCACCAACGGCGGACATCCCTTTAACTGCCGTCGCATTGCCGCATATCCAAGAGAAAGGGCTGGCAGGACTGTTATCAACGATAACCGGTCTCAGAGAGAGTACTTTGTTTTGTAAGGCTTTATGAATTTTGTTACCCATTGCGACATGCAGGGCACCATCTTTTAGTTCTATGCTGGTGACATAATTTCCGATTAGGTACTTAGCGGCCGGAATACCAGCTTCGCTATTTGAGTTTGGGAAACGGCCCTTAGCTGTGTAGAAGTCTTTGATATGTAATTTCAACTCATCGGCTATTACTAGGCCTTCTGCTACCTGAGCACGGGCTGTATAGGTTTGATAAGAAGGTATAGCGACAGAGGCTAGGATGCCAATGATCGATACGACGATCATCAATTCGATCAGTGTGAAACCTTTATTATTCATTAGATATGTCCTGTACGAGTTGATATTAATGTTCACATTACTGACCCCATAGAAAAGATGGGCAAATACATCGCAACGATAATGCCACCGACAATCAGCCCTAATAGCATTTGCATTAAGCTGGATAAGCGTTCACGTAACTTCGCGATGACGGTAAGGTAGTCTTGTTCGATCCGAGCAAGTTGGAATTCAATTTCTCTTGAAACGGTATCGATTTGATAGGCGTCAGCAATACTACTTAGTTCTGCAGTTTCTTTTAATAAATCAGGCAATGGTGTTTGTGCATCAAATTGTTCAGTTTCAGATATTTTTTTATCTAGGAGTTTCAGTGCACTCTTAAGAGCGACTTTTGACCCCAGGCCTCCTTTTATCAAAATGTGGGTGTAACAAATCAATAGGTACCTATAGTGTATTTGATAGAGGCTTCTTGTTAGAGGAAGCAACGCCCATAACCGATACATGAGTTTCAGGCCTCCGCGGTTTGATGCACGTTTTTTGGATACGATGTACAGTGCGACAGCAATGAGAAGAATCCATGGCCAGACATTTCCGAGGGCATTGGCGCTGTGTATAACAAAGGTTGTGAATTCCGGTAGTTGTGCTCCGAAGCCATCAAACATATCTTCAAACTGTGGAATGACTTTCATTGAGAAAATCGATAAGCAGACACTAACGATCACGATAACGGATATTGCATAACTGGTTAGGCTTTTCAGGCCTCCCCATATTTGGCGCATGTAGTTCTGATCGATCGATAGGCTATGGCTGAGAGCCGGTACTGCCTGTTCTGGCGAGCACCTGTGTTGGTATAATGTAGCAATTAGCGAAGATATTTCGTGTAGCCCTTTACCTGTGTAAAAGGGTTCGAGTTTCGACGCTTCATCTTCGTTTTTAAGTAGTGCTCGAACCAATTGACGTTGTTCAGGTTTAGCTACTTGAGATGCGTCGAGCTTAGCTAATGATTCGTCAAGACTTAGTCCATTCAGTATCAGGTGCTCAATATGCCTTACTAATTGAATGATGTCGTCCTGACTATTTATTTTAGTTTTCAAAGTTAGTCTCTGCAAAGGTAAGGAGTGTAGTCGCCTTCGGTTATCTTCTGAAGGTCATTGGATTGGGAGTTGGTGGGCTGATCATAAAGCCGACATTGCCACCTTAAAGGAATGAGTGCAATTGGATTGGTCTCGCTAAGCGGCTCAAAACGTATTATCTTTTGGTCGATTTCTTTATAAGGGGAGCTAAGTAGAAATTGGAAGCTTCCGTCTGAATGGGTATCAAGTTTTTCAATGGTAGGTGTTTCTATTGATACAAAATTATTCGCAGTCAAATCTGAATCTGGCCATTGCCCTGTGTTGGCATAGTGCTCCATGAGCTCCATCTTGACCACGCTGCTTGCATTAAATACTACCGTCAACTCCGCTTTGATCTTTGCCATTCTACCGTCATAGAGCCCCACACTTGAGGCAATCATTACAACCAGGCAAAACACGGTTAACTCAAACTTGGAAAGGAAAGAAAGTGATATGCCGTAAATCATCATTTTAGTGATTTTTTTCTCTGAGAAGTGCGAGAAGAATAAAAGACTTTTATTCTTGAGTCCAGAGCATCTTAATTTCTAGTGCGCATTGCTCGACAGCCCCATCACTTGTTGATTAAAAAGCAATTCTGACTTTCTATGTCTGAGAAGCAAGTATGCCCTTCGGGGTGGGCTGGCACCCGTGTGGTCCGCGCCAGTTTGCCCACCTACTAGCTTCACAGACATTTACGAAAGTCTTTGAAAGTGCCATCAACAAGGAATAGGGCACAAATATGAAACAACAAATTCAAATCAAAGATGTTCAAGGTAATTATTGCACCATCACCAGTGATGAGCTAATCACAGCGGCCACCCATCACATTCAATCAAGCTTTTCTGATGGCCTTACTCTTTCAAAACCAGCCAATGCCGCGAGCCACTTACAAGCACTGATAGGGCATTTCGATCACGAAGTTTTCTATGCACTTTGGCTTAATTCTCAACATCAAGTGATTCAACATGGTGAACTATTTCGTGGCACGATAGACGGTGCCAGCATCTACCCGAGAGAAGTCGTCAAAGCAGGCTTAGCCTGCAATGCAGCTGCCGTGATTTTTGCGCATAACCACCCGAGTGGTCATGCAGAACCTTCAAGTGCAGATATTCAAATCACTAAACGCCTCAAAGAGGCGCTAAGCTTAATGGATGTTCGAGTACTGGATCACTTTGTGATCGGATCAACCACAACATCCATGGCGGAGAGGGGGCTGCTTTAGCAGTCTGGTATAAATAAGAATTAGAACCGAAATCAGACCTAAAATATTTATTTTTGCGACATTATTTGACGCTTTGTTTGTTATGCTAAAAATAAAATACTGAAAGATATTTAGTGTTGCTCCTTTACGTTGGCAAATGATGGTCAATCAAAAAATAGACTAAATATATCTTTATGTTGAAGTGATCCGTTTAGGAAAAATGATCTTTGATCATATAACGCTGAGATTAAAATATGGAAATATCACAACAATTATTTAGAGCTTTTGATGAACCAAATAGAACTAATCCTAGTTATGATGAGCGTTGGGGAAGCGATGACCTTGCTCTGATCACCTGTTGGGAAGTTGGCAGGAAAATAAGAGTGAAAGACCCAGAACTAGCCGAGTTAGCCGTTAAAGGAGAGCTTCCTGTATTAGGTTTAAAAGGTGGCGTGGAGACAAAAATTCAAAAAGAGTTTAAATACGGAACACTTCACTATTTAGCCCAATGGCAAGGTTTACGAGGGGAAGACCTCAACATAGACATGGCTCAAGAAACTGAATTGGTTTGCCAGCGAACCGGTATGAAAGTGGTCTTTACATTAGATTCGAAAAACTATCTGGATACTTAGCTTAAGGAGAAGATATGAATCGGTTTGTAGCAATTGATGTTGAGACCTCTAATTCAGACATGGCATCAATATGCCAAGTTGGAATTGTTTGTTATGAAGATGGGGTGATGACCAATGAGTGGTCTTCACTCATAAATCCTCAAGACTATTTTGCGTCAATAAATGTCGGTATTCATGGCATCACTAAGCGTGATGTGAAAGATGCGCCTGTTTTTTCTGATGTATATGAAACGATTTCAAAGTTAATTTCAAATACAGTCTGTGTCAGCCATACCCACTTTGACCGAGTTTCTTTGGATAAAGTAATACGTAAATATAAGCTGAACCCGATTGAGACGAATTGGTTAGACTCTGCCAGAGTGGCAAGAAGAGCATGGGAAGAATGCGCCTGGAAAGGTTATGGGCTTGCAAAGGTATGTAAATTGATTGGTTTCAATTTCAAGCATCACGATGCACTTGAAGATGCCAAAGCGTGTGGGGCCGTCATAATTGCCGCGTCAGAAAAAACAGAGCTTGATTTGAACGGGTGGCTAACCAGAGTTGGGCAACCAATTGACTTGACTACGCTTAATAGCGTTTCAAAAGTTACCAGAGACGGTAATTCTGAAGGCGAGTTATATGGACAAATACTAGTGTTTACTGGTGCGCTGGATATCCCTAGAAAGATCGCCGCCGATATGGCTTCAAGCATTGGGTGTGCTGTAGGTAGCTCAGTCACTAAAAAAACAAACTACCTAGTTGTGGGTGATCAAGATGTTACCAAGCTAGCAGGGAAAGAAAAAAGCTCTAAGCATTTAAAAGCAGAGACTTTGATTGGTAAAGGTGTGGATATTCGGATATTGAAAGAGAGTGATTTTCAATCCTTAGTCGATACGGTTTCATGCTAGTCTGATTTCAATAGAAGAATAAGTGCGGTTAAATATCTATAAGAAATGTATGAGGGAAAAATGAATTGCCCATTTTGTGAGTATGACCCCGTCATTGACGGTACCTTAGTTTACGTAAGGTACGATATATATCCTGTTTCAAAAGGCCATTGCTTGGTCATGCCTAAGCGTCATGTAGAAACCTGGTTTGATTTAAACAAAGAAGAGCAGGCTGAAGCTTTCGAGTTGATCGACCAAGTGAAAGCCCGCTTAGATAAAGAATACGCGCCAGATGGCTATAACATTGGCTTTAACTGTGGCGAAGCAGCGGGTCAAACGATTCCGCATGCACATATTCATGTGATTCCTCGCTACAAAGGCGGTATGGAAAACCCTCGCGGAGGTGTCCGTGGTGTCATACCCGAAAAACAAAACTACTAATTTACAGAGAAGTACTTCATGCCAGATGTGCCACAGAACATAACAAGAAACGATATCCTCAGTGCTATTGGCCGTATAAACGAGGAGGACATTCCTTCAGGTGCTCATTCCTCAACGTATGACCTTATTCATGATGGTAATCGCTACCCACCTAAGTTAGTGGTTTCCTGGGCAAATGCTTTTGCTAATGAAGTTGAACTAGATCGAAGTAGTTTTCCAGGGGGAAAAGATACAGCTTGTTTTCGCTTGCTTGAAAGGGAAGGCTTTCAAATAGAGCCGAAAGAAAAAGCATCATGCTGGTTTGTGGGAGCTTCCTTTAATGACGGTACAGAGGATCAAACTGAGCAGTTTTGTTCTGAGGGTATATGGATTAATGGTTATACCGATAAACATCTGGATGACGTTAAACGAATCAAAGTCGGTGAAAAAATAGCGATTAAGTCGACTTATACAAAGAAAAACAATCTTCCTTTTGAAGCAAATGGTAATACTGCATCTGTCATGGGTATCAAAGCTATTGGAATGGTGACAGAAAATAAGGGTGATGGCCGAAACCTTAAGGTTGATTGGGAGCGCCTTCCTGAGAAAAAAGAATGGTTCTTTTATACCCAACGAGGAACAATTTGGGAAGTTAAGCGCGGCAAAGCTTTGAGTGATGCGCTCATTGATTTTACTTTCAATAATAAATCGCAAGACTATGACTTATTCCGAAATGACCCTTATTGGAAGGAGCGGTTTGGTGCGACGGCGAATCTACAAATGAATATCAATTTGAGTAAGTTGAAAGAGTACCAAAGTGAGTTTTTAAAACACTTCCCTGGGTGCGACGCTTTTCAAACTAATGCTTATATTAATCGAGAGCGGGATTACAAAGTAGAGCTAAAGGAACTTTTTGAAAATAGCTGCAGAGCAGGGCTTGAAAACCCTCCTGAAAATCGGGACGGTCTTTTGGATCTAGCTAAGACTTTAATGAGTTTGTTTACCGTAAAGTTGGTTGGCATGGAAAATAAACCACAGAATTTGGTGGGTTGGCGATATACCGACTTTATTCGCTCTCTGAGTGATGAGCAGTCTATCGAATTTGTGCGGGCTGTTGCTGAGTTACTTTATGGGACTTCACTCTTGGCGGAGCGGATAAATGCTTTTCAGACTAATATCTCTGAGCTGATCTCAAGGACTAATAAGCCAGGTGCAGCTCAACTTCGGACCATTACCTCTTTTTTATTAGCTCTCTTTGATGTCCATAAATATGGATTTATAAAAACTCAGGAGTTGAAAAAATCGATGGAAGATTTGACTGGCAGGAATGTAATTGGCCAGGAAAATGAACTCATAGTGATGTTTGAATTTTATAGTCAGGTTAAGCGGGCCCTTGAAGGTTTAGGTTGGAAGGCTCGAGACTTAATTGATATACAGAGTTTTCTGTATGTTTGCCAAGCATACTCTACTGATGATTTAACGAAACCTATGCCATTAGCAGAAGGAAGCGAAGGAGATTATCAATTGAATACGAATAAACTCTGTATAGAACCTCTTAACCAAATTTTGTATGGCCCTCCTGGAACAGGTAAAACATATAACACTATAGACAAGGCTTTGTGCATCCTAGATCCAGCCTTTCTTAAGGAAAATAGCGGATTTCGTTTAAAGCTAAAGGCTAGGTTTGATGAGCTGACTAACCTGGGCCGCATTCACTTCGTCACCTTCCACCAAAGTTTTAGTTATGAGGACTTTGTTGAAGGTATCAAAGCCTCAAGTAACGAGGAGGGTATTAGTTATTCTGTAGAGTCGGGTGTATTCAAGAGGGCTTGTGAGGCAGCGAGTAAAAAGGTTGGTCAATTAAGTATTGATGATGTACTGAGTCGATTTATTCAAGATGTTTCTGAGCAGTCGATGGAGCTGAAAACTCCTACGGGTAAATTATTTACCGTTTCTTATAAAGGCAGCAATACCGCATTTACCTGCAGCCCTCATTCATCAGATGAAAAGCGTGAATTGTCGGCAAACATAGGTTTGATCAAGCAAGTGTTGCGAGGTATTACGCCCGAGAAAATGTACTGCGCTAGTTATGTGAATGGCATCGCGGCACATTTGCGTAGCAAACTTGGTGAATGTGAGCGTTCTTTTTATCCCGGTCTGCAGTTCAATGGTTATCGTATTGTTGAAGTGAGTGATGAGCTTTTGCATATTCAAAAGCCAAAGGGTAAAACAATGCTTTACCCGATATCAATCCTTACAGAGTTGAAGGCGCTAGTTGAGTCTGGTGTGGTATCTGTCGAAGACCTTAAGAAAAGTAAGTGGAACGAAGGCATAGATACAGAAATTGACCCCTATATAGTAACGGGTTATTACAATGTCGTGCCTCAAATGGTCCAGTATTTATTAGGCCAAGGAGATCAAAGAGCTTTGCCTGAGGCTAGTGAACCCGCTGTTTTGATTATTGATGAGATTAATCGTGGCAATATCTCAAGCATCTTTGGTGAATTGATAACGCTTATTGAACCAAGTAAACGAGCAGGGGCTGATGAAGCTTTATCGATAACTTTGCCGTATTCTAAAGAACAGTTTAAGGTGCCTAATAACTTATATTTGATTGGTACAATGAATACTGCTGATAGATCCTTGGCCTTGATGGATACAGCGTTACGGCGCCGTTTTGATTTTGTTGAAATGATGCCTGATATTGATAAGTTGAAAGATTTAGATGTTAAGGGGATCGATGTGGCTGAAATGCTAACGATCATGAATAAACGTATCGAAGTACTTTATGATCGTGAGCATACCTTGGGGCATGCTTTCTTTATGCCTTTGAAGTTAGAAAAAGATGAAGAGAAGCAATTCGAAATGTTAGCAAGCATCTTTTCGAATAAAATATTGCCCTTATTGGAGGAGTACTTTTTTGAAGATTGGGCAAAGATACGTTTAGTGCTAGGTGATGGTAATAAAGAAAATTTGTATCAGTTCATTGCTGTAAATGGTGATGATTACGATACAGAAAAGTTATTTGGAAAAAACTCTGAACTGGGTTATGAGATAGAGGAAGCAAAATCATACCGTCGTAATGATTCAGCTTTAAATGAACTAGCTTCTTATACTGGTATTTATGAAAGCTAAGTCTACCTATAGTATTCGTGAATATGGCTATCTATTAGATGGCCCAAATCATGGCACATCCTCAAACGCAGTCGGCATTCCAAAGTCTGCTTTTAAACACTTATTGTGTCTTATTCAGGATGACTCAAGAAATCATGACTTTGCTCCGTTTTTAAAACTTACGACGTTTAAGCGCATAACGGCACTTAAAGTTCAGAATTATGTGGGTGTATTGCAAACACCCTGTGGTACACAGATTGAGGTACTTCCTAAACTTTATCTGAAAGATGATACTGAATCAGCAGAAACGACTCGGAACCAACTAATTATCATGCTCAGATGTTTGCGAGATAGCCCTTTCAAGAAGGCCAATAATGCAGATATTCGCGATACCAAAATGCCACTACTTGAGGTGTACATAAGTCAATTTTTGTCTTTAACCAATCAATTAATAAAACGAGGTATTCGTTCGGATTATGTTAGAGAGCAGAAAAATGCCAAGTTCTTAAAGGGTAGGTTGTTGGTCAGCAAACAAATAAGAAGTAATTTTTTGCACCCTGAGCGGTTTGCCATTGAGTGTGATGAATATTTAGTGAACCGACCTGCCAACCGTTTAATCAAAACGACTTTAGCATTGGTTGGTCGCATCACTAAGAGCGCTAGAAACCAACGCTTAGCGCGTGAACTGGGGTTTGTGTTTGAAGAGGTGCCAACTAGCACAGATATACGAACTGATTTTCAAAAAGTGAAAACAGGGCGAAGCATGAGCTACTATCAAAATGTGCTCGCCTGGTGTCGTTTGTTATTAAATGGCAATGGTCCAACAGCATCTACAGGTAATTTTAATACACTCTCTCTTTTATACCCTATGGAGCGCATATTTGAAGATTATGTCGCACATTGTTTAAGACCTAAGTTAGACGACCATTTTGATGCAGAGTGTGTGCTCAAAACCCAAGCCGCAAAACATTCACTCGTTGAAGAGCATGATGGCAAAGCCATCTACAAATTAAAGCCTGATTTTCTGGTGCTAAATGGGAAGCAAACCGTTTGTGTGATGGATACCAAATGGAAACTGCTCGACTCTTCTGATCGCAGGAATAAGTACGGAATCTCTCAAGCTGACATGTATCAGTTGTATGCCTACGGGCATAAGTATTTGAAGGGAGAGGGCCAAAAAAGGCTGATGTTGATTTACCCGAAAACAGATCGGTTCCAAGAACCGCTTCCTGAATTTAATTATGAAAATGGTTTCACTCTCACCGCAGTACCATTTGATCTACAGAAGGGTGAGCTGGTTATGGGTAGAGTATTGTAGTTAAACTATTTTAGTTTGAAAGTGAAAGCGAGTGAAAAACATAATTTGCGTTGAAACGTTTGAAATAGAGCCATCCAAGTTTATCCTGGAAATGAGCACGCTACCTCTGTTTCAAATCGATGTTATTGCTGGGCATGAGTTTAAAGAGTTACTTTGAACAGATTTCTTTCTCAATAAAAGTGAAGCTGCCAACTTGATGGTTAACCATCAAGTTGGCAGCTTCACCTAGCCTTAGCCGTTATAGATGCACAGATAGATTTCCATTACGAAGCAATGCTCTTATATATACCTATGATTGAAATGGAGACTTCTTACACGCTAACTGAATTGTCTAGAAATTGGTAACCTTCCCAGCCCTCTGTTAAACATGTAGCGTATCAATTCCAAGTTTATTAGTTAGTTCGTTTAATATGTCTTTCTTGCGTAAATCCATTAGCCGAACAGGGTCGTCATATATGGCGCAATTGTTAATCACATCCAAACCTTCAGGCAGTTGATTGTCCAATCGCCATCCTTCATCAAACTCGCTATTGTTCCAGAGCATAGCAGGAGTCTGATTAGATTTTATTTTATTTTCTGAAGCTACGAGCAACTCAAGGTTTTCTATTTTATGAATTCTAGTCAAGCCTAGTTCGCCGATATAGTGCTTATTGGATTGAGGATATATGTGATCTAACTGATAGTTGGCATCTTTTAAACGGCCTCTAATAAGCTTTAATGCAAGCTGGATTGCCGCTCTATTACCTTGTGAATCATAGCTCAAGGAATCAAGAAAATTATTTACTCCGTGTTTTGATAAAAGGTCGTAGCTATGATGAGCATCCATAGCCTCGTTGAGTTTTCTTAACGGAAATCCGCTCTCGCTATGACCTAACACGACCTCTCTCGCATCACTAATTGCTTGATCTGATTGCCCTCCAAAACTGAAGCTAAACAAAGCTGCATACAACCATGTTTTTGCATCATTAAGCTCATTGATTACTTCTTTATTTTCCATGTCTATATTAATGTTATTCTTCAATATCCAGCATGAAATAGGAATCAATGCATTAACTGACGTTAAAGCCTTGTCTCGATGAAGTTTCCAGCGCTTGACAAGTTTCACCGTTTTTACCATTACTTCACCGAATCTTGGCCAAAAGTCTTCAAGTGCAGAAATTACTTCAGGAGTGATTCTTTTGATGCTATGCGAAATAGGTAAATTCACAGGAGCTAATGCTAAAAAAGACTTAATGAGATTCTTTTTGGTGAAGGGACGTTTGGACTCAATTTCACAATTCAGTTGTCGTGCTAATTTGTCAAACTCCTCGTTCGCTGAAATTTGTCGCCATGAGGTTGTTAACGTTGCAATAACCAAATCAGACTTGTCTAACGGCTTCCCAGTATTGTTTGCCAAGACAAAAATTTCTAGTGCATCATTCATTTCATTAGCGGTATAAACCCCGCAACTAAAAGCCTGGTCTACCCAGAACCTATTTCTCAATTGGCGAAGGTTTCGTTCCTTAGTCTCAAGTTTTGGATCATTTGGAACCATTAATACATGATTTAAATATTGTTGAAACGATTCTTCGGAGTGCCACTGCATAATATCAGCACAAGGTATATATTCGTTCGTATTGTCTTTGTCAATATCGAGTATCTCGAAAAATCGACCTTCAGACGCTCTAGGATTAAAGAAAAGTTTTTTATCAATACCACTCCTGTACCTCCAACCTCCGCGAATAGCAATATTGAGAGAAGTAAGTCGCTGCTGTCCATCTAGTACAAAGGTTATCTTCTGCCCTGGGTCTAGATGAGCTTGTTGTCTTGGCATGCCATCAGAGCACCAAATAGGAAAGGAATATGCGTTGAGTGCACCATGATTGTGAGGGTTATGATGCTCAGTATCCCAAACCAGTGCTGACCCAATTGGAAATCCGTGAAATATTGAATTGAAAAGTTCAATCACCGATGCCTCTTTCCATACGTAATCTCGTTGCATCGCGGGGATATAATAGGATTGCTTCGCACCGCCAATTACACTTAACGCGTAGCCTATAGTATTAGTTCTGAATGCCATGAGATGTTCCTTTCATCAGTATCAATTTATTCATTTGACTGCAGTGACTACGAATAGGGTAATTTATGACCCTATTCAAATAACCTTATCGTCAGCAGTATTAGATGTATGTCAAATAAATGCAGTCTTTCCCGCTGCCAGCCATTCACTCAATAAACAACCTAGTTTTTGGCCCACACAAATAAGCCACTAGATTCTTATATATCCCCTTCATTCCTGAAACGCGCAGGCCAAACCAGAGAGTGAGCATGGTTGCGGGTGTTATTTTTGCCACCGCCCGCAGGGCTACCAGTAAACTGAAAAATTTAGATGTTGAGAACCGATAAGGATTCAAGCACAACTTTAAGGTCTTCCATCGTTCTCAGTGTAATTTTTATAAGATCTGCATCGGCCATCTCTTTGTATTTTTTTAAGCCGCTATGTCGACCGTAACGCCCGTCCAATCCAACTTGGTTTGATGGATACTCAGTAAAGGTCACACTTTTGAGATTATGCATGTCTAAATCACTTGTTCTGCACCATAGATACTGTGTTTTCAAAGAATGCTCGTGCGTGAAAGTTCGGCCGCTATCAGCAACAAAATAACCATTCATTTTGGCGTTTGCTTTTGTTTGCGTAGGGTGTCTTGAAATAGAATCATTCGACTGGATAAACTGACCGATTTTTTCTGCCGTCGCAACAGAAGATAGTTCGACTTCTTCCATTTTGACTTCAACGTTTAAAGTTACCGTCTTAAGTTCACTACTAATTTTATTCGACCTCTGTCGTGCTGCCGTGATTAGTAATTTTTCAATAATCCAGCTCGGATCTAGCTTCAAAATACTTCCGAGTTCTTTGGCAATTTCAGGGGATAGCCAATTTAAATCAACTGATGGTTTTCCTTGGTAGCGTGATAGAAAGGGTAAAACTTGACATTTTTGCTGTTGGTCAAGAGGTAGAGATTCAATGATCTTATCAATATCAATTGATTGGTTTTCAACAACTGATTTTAAGAAATCTGCTAGTTCATGAAGGTTATAGAAATCTTTCTTTGGGCAGCGATCCCAAGTTATTTTTATGTATGACCTGAAATTTACTCCCTTCACCGTTAGCCAGCGTTTTGCCTCATCAACTTGAATAAAACCTTGTTCGTCACAACTCAAGCGTTTATCTCCTTCCGCATATCTTGAAACTCGTACACTCTCAGGGGTCATATCTGCCAGATAAGCTATCTGGAGGATGTCTAAATTATGTGAATTATATCCGTCGATTGGGCTGACAATTTCTCTCGCATCAGCTAGCTCTAATATCGGAGACAATTTACTTAAATCAGTTTTATCTTCAGCAAAAGAGTCTTGAAAATAGTCAGGAATAGTTGTCTCTAAAAAAGCTTCAAAGATCGGCTTTTCTTCACCATAGGCCCCACCTTCCCAAATACCGGTAGTAGCAAACCTGTACATGGATTTTGTTATTTTCAAAATCCATGACTCTTCTTTCTGGTCGTATAACACATACTCTGGCTCAAACGCATATTTGGCAGCTTTCGATCCAAGGTAAGATCCAATCATTGAATAAAGTTCTTGGTTAATAAAACTGTTTACCAATTCAACAGCTTCTTGCTCAGTGATGGGGAAGTTTTTCATAGATTGAACTCCAGTAAAGTGGCTAATTAATTACAGTAAGATAAAGTTACAGCAAGCAATGATATTTATCAAGTAAAATGGCTAATTAATTACACGCATTGGTTTGAGTGTTAGTCGCACTAACTTATGTGGCTTGTGTGTGGCTTGTGTGTGCCTTGCTTGTCATTGTGTGGAGGCAAGGCTGCCTGCTTGTTTATTTATGTATCTGTGGGAGTAATGTAAGAATGGAAAATGAACACATCGAAGAAGCTATAGGGTGAATATCAAAAGCAATAGTGGATGATCTTGAGTGATTCTTCTGTTATTGGTTGTTTTTTTATACGCGGAGATGAAATTTTTATCTAAATTTTCTGAATAATTGAGAGGCTGTCAATTAAATCAAGTGGGCTTTGATGGAGGGAGTTAAAGAAATAGGTGAAGGGCAACCCGCCGGTTACCCTTCGAAAGCCGAGGCTTTCACACAAACGCAAGATAAGTTAAGTGAGAATAAATACCACTACTACTAGTCCTACTTATTTAGTCTATTTTGTCGGGTGGTTCCGGTCAACTATTCTATATAACTCTTGGTTAGTTTTTTACAGCATACGCCCAAGGGAAGGTATCGTTTTGCTCAGTATTAATAATTTAATTTAGTGATTTCTTGAGACTAAAAAAGGTTCGCTTTTGCTCCAGTCTGTGTTAGGCATCCTAAGCTTAAAGACAATTTTGTCAAGCGCTAAAAACGCATCAAAAGGAGTTAAAGCTTTGGCATACCCCTTTTATTTAGTGGTCGCTATTTGCTCGTAATAGCATTCTAAATAAAGGAAAAGCCCACTTTTTTGTGGCACCTAAAAGCTAGCATGTAATTTTATGGTATTGATGTGTTAGCACCGCATTTCTTCATAGGGCAGAAGTAATGAGCACTGATTTTGCTTTGTTTCTGTTTATTTCGGTTAGAAGAGTGTTAGAAATACGTTATCTAAATTTAAGCTATTGGAAAAGGATTTATTGATATGAATTATGTAGTACTGCTTGAAACAACCAAATCAGAAAGCTTGTAAACAAGTTCATATTTCAAACCATTCTGAAGGTGTCTTTGTTAAAGGCTCTGTTATAGTATTGCTAATAGCCTTAATAAGCAATTTAACGAATGGCGGTGCCTCCAGTGTAGCTTTATTTACGTAGCAAGGGTTACTTGAGGTAGTTTTGGCTTGACCACCATTGCCAGCAAAAAAACAAAAAGAGTTATTGGGACATGGAATTTATAGTCACTATTTTACTAATCCTTACCGTATGCTTTATAGCCTCCACTAAAAAGACAATCTTTGGTCAAAAACAGCAACGCTCGCACTTAGATAGTAATAATTCATTCGATTCTTCGAGTTCTAGAACTTTATCCACATATAAATTTAGTGCGGGTAGGGGAGGCTGCATGTATGAGGAATACGGCTACTATTTAAAAGTTTACTTAGCCCCTCATGTACCATTACTAATGTTAAATCGTCACGGTGAATACAGAAAATCTTTACCAAGTGACGATTCCTACCTAAAGGTCGAAAACGGTATTTGGCTACAGCTTAGTAAAGAGGAAAGAGAAGCTGGCCGACTTCTTGGAGTAGTAGCAAACTTTGGATCAATCGGATACGTCCCAAGTGATGGAGGAGACCTGCTACCTTATTTGAAATGCTGTAGAAAGATAATGGAAAGAGAACTCCCACCAGAGTTTAACTTGGTTGAATCATACCTTCGTATAGATGAGTTAAAGTCATGCACTAAAGGTCATCTTTATTACAAGAGCGGTAAAGTGAAGAATGAACAATTAGTGGATTATTTTTCATTGGTATTTCAGAGCGATGAGAGTGCGCTAAGGCTTATATTGGAGGCTCACCAGTTAGAGGGGTCTGTATCGGCCCTCTCTTATGGCAATATTGTTCAGTTAGTAAATATGGATTTCAAATCAATTGAAAATATTGCACAGGCCTCTGATAAGGTGTTGCTTTCCTTAAAAGGTATTGGCACAAAGAAGCTTGCAAAGCTGCGTTTAAGTCTAAAAACATCGTCGTTATTCATTAATACTGATGATGATAATGAGAAAGTATGATAAACGTAGATATTCCAAATTGAATATCATTGTGCCATTTAAAAGGTTTTAGTTTCAGCCTAAAAAAATTTACTAAATGATACTTTGATCAAAGTTATTTATGATTTTGAAGTTGATACTGATTAGATCAACTAGTTAATTGTCAATAATAAAAATATGAGTCGTTTCTGTAGTCTTCTCTAGAATTTCTAATTAAATATAGCGGGATAAATTGCTGTTTTCCCTCTGCTCATGTTCAATATTTCTTATTGAAACTGAGGGGGATGCATATACCGTTTCCAAGTAATTAAGAAAATAACGAGGGGGATATAATGCCTAAAAAAATAATTCTATGTTTTGATGGAACCTGTAATGACCCTGCTGATGCGGTTCAAGGTAACGGCTTGTTTGGGCTTGGAGGGCCGGAAGATAATGGTATTACCAATGTATTAAAGCTCCATCTAATGTTGGGTGGCGATTTGAAGAAGAAGCCTCAAGTAGGTGAACAGATTAACTTTTACTACCCTGGAGTAGGCACTTACGGGAATTGGTTTCAAAAACTTAGAAATACGGCGTTCTCACCAGAGCAAGAGGATGTTAGTACAATTATAAAAAATGCGTTTAAAGACCTTTACACAAGTTATGAATCTGATGATGAGTTGTTTATATTTGGTTTTAGCCGAGGTGCTGCAATTGCTCGGCGTTTTGCATCAGTTTTACCTGATATTTTTGAAGCGCTAGATAATACAAGAGTTCCTAGAGTTAGGTTTCTTGGTGTTTTTGATACAGTGGCAGCGATAAATAAACCAAACTTAAGGGAGGAAAAGAAGCCTGCGTCGGATGTGGTGTTTGAAAACAGGACTATCTCAGCGTGCATAGATGAGGCGTTGCACATACTAGCCTTAGATGAAAAACGTATTCCATTTTATCCGACGCTAATGAATCAAGAAGACCGGGTAACGGAAATATGGTTCCCTGGAGCACATGCGGATGTAGGTGGTGGCTATAGGTACGATGGCTTATCTGATGGCGCTCTCCAGTTTATGCTGGATGAATTGCAACGACGAAAATTAGGGTTGCGTATCACTCCGCCAACTGGCATTAATTATAGTGAGCTAAGCGATGATGATGAAGTCGATATTGATTTTCAGGATGTGATTGTACAGCCCAATTACCTTGGGAAAAGTCATCAACAAGAAGCTATTACAAAAATTAAAAAATCCTTTCTTAATGACCGACAAATGCGCATTAATGTGAACGATTTTCACAGCACTAATCCACCAACAGTTCATCACACTGTAATTGATCGTATTCATGACAAAGAAGAATATCGACCAAACTCTCTTTCAATTCAAAAGGTTACTCATCCATATACTGGAAAAATTGTCCCACACCAGGTCTGGTACAGTCCAACTCAATCGAAAGAGTTTAATAGCCTAAGTGAACATAAGTCCGGAGGGCGTGAAGCACTAATTCGCCTAGAGCCTGGAGAAAAGCATGAGTTCTCTGTGTATGCTAACCAGAAATTTAATCCTAGTGGAGTGCTTGTTAATGAGGGTGAGCAGTATACCTTTAGCACCGACATGAACCAGAATTGGTTTGATGCCAATATCGAGTGCGGCCCAGATGGATGGGACAGAAGTGATATTGATGCTTGGTTTGGTAAAGAATGGTTTATTAAAAACAAAGAAAATGAGCGTCGCTGTCCTAGTGCAAAATGGTTCGAAGTCGTTTGTGCTATTAATAAATCTGAAGATAGCATTTTTAAAATACTTGACCTCATTCAAAGGGGTAACGCTTATACTGTACCTGTTAAAGGGGAATTATTTTCTTTTGCCAATGATCTTGATTCTATGTACGGAAACAACTTGGGGGCAATAACTATTACTGTTTCTAGGCAATGAGTTTCATAAGTATGTTGGTACTGTAGATGGCTTGGTTGATAGCTGGGAGAGATTTAAACGGCAAAGTTTTTAGTAAGCAGAGTCCAAATATAAATGTTACAAGGATTTCTCTGTTGCCTATTCTCCATCTTCTAGGGTTGTGATTGTGGTGATGGAGTTATTTAAGCGCAATGCTTTTGGGTCTTGGTAATGGGAGTTTTGTCGCCGTAGCTGGGGTGTGCTATACTCTTAATTGCCTGATGTGTCTAGGTGGGAGAGTGTTGTTGGCAGAGCTCCCAAATCTTTGTTTATTTGTTCGCATAAATGGTAACTGGGAATTGATATTAGTGTTTTGTTTGTGCTAATGTCTTTATTGAGACAAAGGAATAAATTTAATTGAGAGTAATAAAAATGAAAAAAGTGAATGTAGCTATGTTTCTGGGTTTGATATTGGTTGCTGGTGTTTGTTCAGCAGCAGTTGTTGGTATTTAAAACGCAATAAACTTTGTTTATCTCAATGTAATTTTTACGATCCTGTTGGGTCAAATTTCACATTCCGTTTTCTTGCGGAATTTTTTGCTGTGTTTGATCTAAAATTATAGATACATAGTGCCCTAAAATTTAGTTTTTGATGTTGTTAATCTTAATTGAAGTCTTTCTGTGCTTGCTGTTTTAGCAATTTTTATCTTATGTAACTCTCTGCTTATTCATCACCCTTTAGTTACGGTTGGTGGGGCGTCTGATCATGCCAGTTCTTTGTTGTGGTTTTTTATTGAGTCTTTGAATGGCTTGTTAGTATCAGTGTGCTTTGTAGTGTGTGTAGAAAAGGGTTGTGTAAGGCTGCCATAATCGAACAAGTTTATGTGTGTTCGATTATGGGGTTGTATTTTAGTTAAGCGCTTGCATTCAGTTGGGTACTTTTAGGGGGGGGCATATAGTTGCAGTCAGAGGGGAGTGGGCTAATTTTTGCCTGTTTGAGCTCGTTTTCGAGCTTTTCTTTGCTTATTAGGCGGTTATCTATTTCAGCTTCTATGCGAGCTAGGTTGTAGAGGCTTGAGTGGCAGATTTTCTCCACGTATTGTTTAATTGTAAGTCGAAAACTATTTTGACGTGCATCGCTTGCGTGGTTATTCTTATTATTGATAATCTTAAAGCTTGAGATAAGTACGGTATCAATGCCAGATACGTCAAACGTTGTTGCGAATACCTCTTGCATTGTTGTTGTATGGTTGATGTATTCGTCATAGCTAATTCCCAGCTGTATTAAGTCAGTATCAAACCCTAGGGATAAAATATTGTTACTTAGTTTGTGGAAGTTTGGCCAAAGTTTGAGTGCTTGTGCTGATGAGTGGATAAAGGTTTCATTCTTTTGCTTACTACTTTTATCTGAGGTTATCCATTCGAAAAAGCCTTTATAGTGATTGTGAATTGCTTTCCATTGATTGGAAGAAGTGTGAATGTTCAGCTTAGTGAAGTAATTATTCAGTAGGCTTCGCTGTTGTGTGGGTTTGGATTTATCTCCAATATATTGTCCGAGTGTATCTATCATTAGTATGAAGTACACCCAGTCTTTCTGAGTATTATATAGAGCTTTGGATACTCCCTCGAAGTTTATCTTAGCGGTTTCTAGATTGACTGAAATTAAATTTTCATCTATGTGTTCTGACGTAGCTTTAATTAGCCAGTATTTTAAAAATTGGCTTTCAAATATATTACACTTCATCCAGGATGCATTAATACCCTTCATAGCTTGTTCTGTGTAGCCGTTAGCCCAGTCAATTAATGATGTGGACAAAAGGCGGTGGCTTAGTAAGAAGTCTGGAGTGCTACATTTAAGTATTCTTTCTCTATTTTGAGTATTTGCAAAGTCACTGTTGTTGTAGGCTTGTAGTTGGTCTCGATATGAGTAGGCTAGGAGAATTGTTTCTTGTAAACGTAGAGGGTTTATTCCGTAATAAAAATTGGAATCAAGTCGTTGGGTTAGTTTTGAGATTGCCTGGTTTGTATTATCTATAGCTTTATTTATTTCATTTATATTGTAACGCTTCTCGTGACTAGCGCGTACGAGCTCTTTGCTAAATTGGATTACTTTCTGGGAATTTAAAGTCGTAGTTACAAATTCTGAAAGATCTGATTGCTCTTGTTTTGCTAAGGTTTTGAGCTCATTGCTCGCCGTATTGTAAGACCATACTAGGAGGCTCCCCCACCCGATGCCAATACTGGCGAGAATTGCAACTATTCTGGCGACAAATTTTTTGTACTTGAGATGTTGGTTTACCAATACTTCAATATCACTCTTGTTTTTCTTGAGATAAGACAAGGTTTCTTCAAATTCTTTTTTGTGCTTTTTTAACTCAATTATAGATTGTGCATTTTCAGCGATAGGGTTGATTGATTCATTTATTGTGGCAACATTTTGTGCCATATCAACGATGCTTTTGACTTTGTTTTGTTCATTTGAGGATAGGTGTAGCTTTGATGTAAGTTCAAGTATTTGCGTTCTTATTTCTTCTACTTTTTCGGTATTTGAGCTAGCTGCGGCAATTTCAAGTTGGTAAATTAGGTCTATGAGTCTTTCGTTTTTATCTGGCATGTTTCTATTCTTCTTGTTTGTGGTTTATTTGCAAGATGCTTTTTTATACAGCTTATCTTTTAATAGAAATAGTTAACGGGTTATACAGGAAGTGATGATAACTTTAAAAGAGTAGAGGGAAAATATTTATGTTGGCTTTTATTGGCTAAAAGCTCTATGTATCTACGTTGTTACATATTAATATTGTTGGTTCATAAAGCTACATTCTTTTGAGTTATTAGGATATAGGAGGTGGGGCTGCAGTGTGAGAAGCTATGGGAGAATGATTCCCTAAAGAATATCAGTCACTTTAATCGAACTAAACTAAGCATAGTTAAATTAATTAAATTGTATTCTCTAGGTAATTAATTTTGCATGCTTCAATACATAATCTGTAATTTGCTGCATCGGTTTTCTGAGTCTTTCCGCTCCCATTTGAATATAGCCTTCTGTCACATCAGATTGATCTGTTTTATGGTTGATCAGCTTCTTAATAGCGTAGTGAGAGATATCAAGAGACTCTGCAGTGGTGGCAAACGTTCGTCGAAGGTCGTGCAGAGTAAAATTGACATCGGATTCTATTGTTACTTGTTTAATCCAAGCTCTGAGATCTTTGAGTGGTTCATTCTCTTGATTGGGGAATACATAGAGAGAGTCATCCCTAAATTTATAACGCCGTAGAAAAAGTTTTTCTAAGTAGTCTGACATTGGGAGTAGTTGGTCCAAGCCGTTTTTCGTATCTTTCGCTCTAAATGTTTTCTTATTGAAGTCTATATTTTCCCACTTTAGTAGTTTTCCTTCTTTTTCTCTAAATCCTGATAAAAGTAAGAATATGAAATAGTCTTTTACTACATCATTCATAGGGCTTCTTTGTAATGGTTGTAAATTTAATACTGCCTGGAACCAATTTGAAAGCTGCTCTTCTGTAATGTATGACGTCCTTCTAGGAACATTATTCCAGGACTTCTTTGCGCTTAGCGTTTTAGTGGGGTTGTGTGAGATGAGTGGCTGGCCTGGAGCGATTTCATATTCTTCCATGGCATAGTTGAACAATGCTCTTAAGACTCGCATGGTATTGTTTGCTCGGGCCATGCTAGTTTTGCTTAATAGTCGATGTCTTTCAGAAATGTCTTGCTTAGTAATGGTGGAGAGGAGCTTTTTTTTCCAATCTTTTAAGCCTACCCTTAAAACACTTTTGTAATCTTCGATGGTTCGCGGCTTCAGTTTTTTCCTATCTGTAAGGTAGTCTACTAAGACCTGTTCGAGAGTAATCTCAGAGTTCTTTTTTGCCTTTGCATCAGCAACAGAATCAATGCCCCTTGAGAAGTCGCCCATGATGCCTTTGGCATCTTTTCTTGCTTGCTCAATGGATACTCCTGGATGGCGTCCGATCTTTTTTCGTCGACTTCTGCCGTTTACCCATCCCTCTACAAAAAATGTCTTTGTTCCCTTAGGGGTGATTTTAACGCCTAGGCCAAGCTGTTTTGTGTCCCTATAAATGCAGTCCTTATTATTATCATGCTTAAGGTTGTTTAAGAAGTTTTCTTTAAGTTCTGTATGAGTGATCGGCATAGTGGTTTCAAAAAAATAGATGGATAGTAGAGGGGTAATATTAAATACTATGTGATCATCTTATTGCAATAAAAATATTTTATTGCTGTTAACTATTTGAAATATAAGTATTTAAAATGAGTTTGTGTGATCGTTCGTGACTGTGCGTGAGAAGAAAAAATAGAGGTTCAACAGACTTAAAATCTGTCGTCCTTCGGGACGTGCCGGTTCGATTCCGGCCCCGGGCACCATTTCTTTATTTACCTTGTTAAGCTCTTCAAAACATCTTTATTTAGATCATAAAATTTTAACTTGATTCCAAATAGTTAACCCTGCTTCTTGGCAATTGACGTATAGATTGTATTTAGTTTGTATGCTTACTTTATAACTTCTCTAATAATCGAGTAATTGAAAAATCATAAGACTTCATTTTGGAATTATGAGTTTGACTGTACTGGCTAAAATCCAGTTTCATTAAGTTAGTAAATGATAATTTTTGAGCAAGATCACCAAAATCTATTACATTGTTTGATGTGATCGCAGCCATTTTGGTATGAAATGTTGCGGGGGTGTTTAAATTTTGACTTTGTTTCGCAAAATCAAAGCCATTTAGATAATCATACATTAATATGAGCGACCACATTCCTTCAACAAAATGCCCGCCGATACTACAAGCCATATCTCCTCGTTTAATGGCGTCTATTGACTCCGCTAGCCAATCAACGCCTCCTACAAAAATGTCCTTACCGAGTTTATGGTCAGACTTTTTAGCCGCGTCAATGAGACCAAGAGCCATATTGTCATTAGCGGACCATAAAATTTTTACTTTAGGGTAACGGCCCATCATGGTGGAAAACATTCTGCTTGCTTTTGAACGCGACCAGTCCGCGGGAAAGTACTGAGTAAATTCAAGCTTCGAATGGCTCCTCATAAAAACTTCCAAGCCATTTTTTCTAGATTGATAAGCGCTCGAAGATGGATTGCCCTCCATTGCCAATATTTGAAAACGTCTGTCATTATCATATTCTTTGGCAGCCTCCAACAAACAACGTGTCAGCTCTGAACCAGCAAATGCATCATCAGGTAACATTTGCCCAACCCAGTGCTTATACTGATGCCGAGGGGCATATTTTTTTTGTTCTCCAGTGAGCCCTGAATTAAAAATAAATGATTTCACACCATATTGTTCAGCATGTTCAAGAATCAGGGGGGCTACTTTTTTATAATTATGGAAAATGATGCCGTCAGGGCGCCTCTTTTCATTCGATAGAACATCCTTCATCTGCGCATGCATTTGAAGAAAATTCTCTTGAGCATAGTAAATTTGAAAGTCGACATCTAAATCTTGGGCTGTAGCGACCATTAAATCGTGTAATGACTTCCAAAAGCCAGATTTGTCACTTAAATCCTGCTGCAAAGTACTAAACCAAGCAATAGAAGGCTTAGCTACAGTTGAAAAGCTCACGAAACAAAAAACAATTAAGAATGTAATACGAATAATCATGGTGACTTATACCTCCGTATAATATTTATCAGTATAAGCCATATAGCTAGAAATGCTCATAATGATTTTATCACGAAGATTGCTAAGTTTTGACGTTCCTGAAATGGCTTGTACAAACTCTTCAGGAATATTATCTGTATGGGTTCAAGTTATACTTTTGCTGTTTTAGCCTCAGTTAGGCACTTTTCTAAAGATAAAATATATCCTATTTCCGCTTTTAGCGAGCATTTTGATTCTGGTCAATTGGTCCTGATATTTTTGGTTATATATTGGTAACCCATATAGTTTTCTTATTTACCTGAAAACATTTAGTGCTCCAGTATGTTGAGTTATTTGAAGACGCCACGGTTGAGTGGATGAGGAAGGAACCATAACAGCGTTGGTGTCCTGCATTAAGTAATAACTATTTATCAATGTGATAGGAAAAATTATGTCTGAAATACTAAAAAATCCTGGTTGGAAAGTAGTATTGGCGGGTACGGGAATTAACCTAGCTTTGGGGGTACTGTATACATGGAGTATCTACCAAGCCAAGATCGTTGAGTCTATCGAGGCAGGTGGGGCTGGCGGCTTTAATTGGGATAAAGCATCCGTCGGAGACCCTTATGCCGTTTGTTGTCTGGTTTTTGCCTTTACAATGATTTTAGCGGGTAAATGCCAAGATATTATTGGGCCAAGAGTAACGGCGTTAATAGGTGGTGTGCTTGTCGGGGTTGGGTTATTGGTGGTCTCCCAGAGTACTAGTTATGCCGCTTGGGTCCTAGGTTTTGGCGTGTTAACCGGGGCAGGTATAGGGTTTGGATATGCTTCAGCAACACCACCGGCACTTAAGTGGTTTCCAGGAGGTCAAACAGGGTTGATTGCTGGCTTGGTCGTGGCCGGTTTCGGATTGGCTCCTGTTTATATTGCTCCGCTAGCCTCCTATTTGGTCGGTCTTTGGGGGCTACAAAGTGCCATGATGTTCTTTGCGTGTGCTTTCTTTGTGGCTGTGAGCATACTATCGCGATTTCTTAAAAACCCGCCTGAAGGTTTTGTGCCGACAACGTCGGATCAGGGCGCTGTGAAAGAAGAAATAGTAGTGTTAGAGGAAAAAGAAGTCTTAGAAACTGTGCCTGAACCTGTGACATCCCCTTCTGAAATGACTGCAATTGAAATAATAAAAACGGCATCATTCTGGAAGTTATGGACACTTTATTTTATCGGTGCTGGTGCTGGCTTGATGGTGATTGGTAGTGTGGCTGGAATGGCCAAGCAGAGTATGGGGGACGCAGCATTTATTGTGGTCGCGATTATGGCTGTGGGGAATGCTTCTGGGCGAATTATTGCTGGAGTCGTGTCAGATGCAATGGGTAAGAGTGTAGCTTTGGCAATCTTCTTGGCGCTGCAATCATTGAATATGTTTCTGGCTGTTTTTGTGGTCTCTAGTGACGGTGCTGTCGCTTTCTTTATCGTGCTATCTGCAACGTTTATCGGATTTAACTACGGTACAAATTTGGCTTTATTTCCAGCTTTCTGTAAAAGCTGGTGGGGGCTAAAATCACTTGGCTTAAACTATGGACTGTTATTTACTTCTTGGGGAATTGGCGGTTTTGTGATGACGCGTGTATCCAGAATGATTGTCGCAAATACTGGGAGTTATGTATGGCCTTTCGTGATTGCCGGTGTTTTGTTGGCGGTAGCATCCTTTATAGCACTAAGGATGAAAGATCCAGAGCACGTCAGTTAAGAACCTGAGATAAACGATTTCTGCAACCATGTAGATTGCCAGTGGACAATTAAAAGCCTGCAAAAGCCAGAGTTAACTGGCTTTACGCTTTTTTAATCGCCCTTGTTGGTCTGGTGTTTGGTGGGACGGAGTGAATTGGGCTGATTTCAGTGTATAACGCTTTAAACCCAATTTTTTATTCGAACTTCTTAAATGCGTCATCAACTGGTGTTTGAGCCAAGTGATTCACATAATTACTCATAACTTTTTGAGATATGCCTAATACTATTTCTAGTAGGTGACGCTGTTCGTACCCCGCATTTAAAAAAACAGTTACTTCTTCCTGACTAAGTTGCCCGCGATTGCGCACCAAAGCTAAAGTTGTTGTATGCAGAACCTGTAGTTTTTCTGAGGGGAGCGTTGAGCCATCTCGTAGCGCTTCAATAATACTACTGTCGACATTCATCATATGTGCAATTCCCGTATGAGCTGGTACACAGTAATGACAAGCATGTTCTACATTAATTGTCTGCCAGACAACAGTAAGTTCTTCTTCATTGAAGCTAGTCTGTTGAAACAGAGTATGTAAGGTTTGGTACGCCTCAAGTAGTGGTGGCGACTCTGCCATGGTTGCATGCAGGTTAGGGATCATACCAAATGATTTTAAAGAATTTTCTAATAGAGGTTGGCTCGCTTTTGGTGCTGTTTGTTGATCATATAATTGGAATGACATGGTTCTTTCCTCGTGTAGTTGTGCTGTTATGAATGCTGTTTATCTCTGAATGTGAATTCATATTATGCTTTGCCGTCATGGGTGTAAATGCGCTAAAAATAGCTTTGGTTGTGCGTAATTGCACAGTCTGGGCGTGAGCTATGTATTTAACGTCACGACGTAATAATTTGAGTACTTTCATGCCTATAGTTTGGGTTTTGTATTTGTTATTGCTAGAGAAGAAATTTCAAGTTATTGAGCTGTAGCGAGGACAAATTGAAGGCTTAGACTCATCATGTTTTTAGTGACACTAAAAATTTATATTTTTGCTTTTTCTTCAAATAAATCTTTTAGCCTATCTGTAATGGCTTTTATTCGTTTTACTCCTCTAAGGTCAGGGTGAATCAGCATCCAAACATCCATTGCGCCTTCATCAATATTGGGTGAAAGTCGTTTTAATTTTGGATCTTTGTCGGCAAACCAAGGAGATAAGATTCCAATGCCTGCGCCATTTCTGACCAAGTTGGTAATTGAATGATAAGTTGTGACGTAGAGTGTTGTTGATGACTTATGACATAGCTTTTCGGCAACTTGTTCGGGCGGTGAGTTGAGGTAAGGTTTATCCCAGCGTACCCAAGGGTAATCTGACCAACTGGTGTTTGGGTTAATTTCGAAATCAGCGCTAGCGTACATGGCTACGGGTAGAGTACAAACCTTACGGCCGACCATATCTTCTGGCGGTGATTGGGAAAAACGCACGGCTATATCTGTTTCTCTCCGTGCAATATCTGCCACTGAAATTGTATTGGTGATAAGCAGGTTTAATTTTGGATGCTGTCTGGAGAAAAGCGCCAGTTTCTCGCTAATCCATTCATCAAAAATATCAGGTATATGAATATGCACATCTCCTGTAAGTTCGGTATCTGCGCCTTCAACTCTTCGCTCTGAACTAACCAGTATATTTTCCATTTCTTCTGCCGCGGTACAAATTATCCGCCCAGAGGCGGTTAATACATAAGCAGATGGTGTTTTTTCAAACAACCTTGCTGACAGACGTTTCTCAAATGCTGAAATTCGTCGGGCGACGGTGGTGTGATTAACATCTAATTCTTTTGCTGCTCTTCGAATAGTCCCATTACGGGATAATGCCAGTACAAATCGAACGTCGTCCCAATCAGCCATAAGTCTCTCGCTTTAAATTTTGGCAAATTATTTCATATTTATAGTGGTGCATTATAGCACCGCTGTGTATCAAGTGTGTGTATATATAGATTTGTATGATTCCTCTAAACTTCTGATCCATCGCGTTTGACCTAAAAAACCATATGCGCATTACTAAATTTATTAGAGGCTTAAAACATGAATATATCGAATAACACCATTTTAATTACTGGCGGTAGTTCTGGAATTGGACTCGCCATGGCCAAAGAATTTCTGAAACATGACAACGTCGTTATCATTTGTGGGCGAAACGTAAAAAAACTGGAACAAGCTCGTTTATTAAACCCAAAACTCCGAACCATAACGTGTGATGTATCTGATGACTTTTCAGTATCAGAAATGGTGAATACTGTTTTAAAAGATTACCCGTCACTAAATATGATCGTTAACAATGCAGGCATGATGCACTTGCATGATGTTGCAAAAGGCTCTTTAACATTGGAGCTTCAGAAAAAAGAAATCATGACCAATATATATGGGGGTATTTCTTTATGCGATCGTTTTATGCCCCATTTAATGAAGCAGAAACAGTCTGCTATCGTTAATGTCACTTCAGGCTTAGCGTACATGCCTTTTGTTGCATCACCGGTTTATGCAGCAACAAAAGCGGCCATTCATTCGTATTCGTTAAGCATACGAGCAGCGTTAAAAAATACCTCCGTATCTGTATTTGAAGTCCTTCCCCCGATGGTCGATACCGAAATGTCTCATGCTATTGATATGCCCGGAATGAAAAAGATGCAAGCGAAGAATCTAGCGGAAATTACGGTTTCTAAAATAAGACGTGGTCAGGTAGAGATTAGACCCGGTGCGTCAGCGATGATGATTAAAATGTATCGCTGGTTCCCATGGATGATTAACAAAATGATGAACAGTATGGCACCAAAAATATTAGCAGATCTTCCGCATTATTAAAAAAACTGTGACTGGTGAGTGATACGCAACCGGTAAGCATTAAAGATCACTAAGGAATGAAGGGTATGTTTAAAAAAATCAAATTTAAACAGATGGCTGGTGTGTTTGCAGTCATTCTTGTTAGTCAGAGCAGTTTTGCTGTAAGTCCTGAAGTGCAAGGTTTGGAAATTTCTCAGGAAGTGATTAATAGAGACACTGGCTGGGTAGATAACACTGCAAATATGGTGATGTATTTACGAAACCAGCATGGCGATGAAAGCTTGCGTGAACTAAAGATTAAAACCTTAGAACAGAAAGGCGATGGTGATAAAAGCTTAACTTTATTCAATCAACCTAAAGACGTAAAAGGCACTGCTTTTTTAAGTTTCTCTCATCCAGTGGATGCGGATGATCAATGGTTATTTTTGCCTGCTTTGAAGCGTGTAAAACGTATTTCTTCTCGTAATAAATCAGGGCCATTTATGGGCTCAGAATTTTCCTTTGAAGATTTGAGCTCATTTGAAATTGAAAAATATCGATATAAGTATTTAGGTGATGAAACAGTTCTTGGTTTAGACAGTTATATGGTTGAGCAGTACCCCGTGGATACAAACTCAGGATATAAGCGTCGCGTCGTGTGGATTGATAAAGCGGAGTACCGAATACATAAAATTGAATTCTACGATCGAAAAGATAGCCTGCTTAAAACCTTGTCTTATACGGGATATCAGAACTACTTGAATCACTATTGGCGTGCTGAACGTATGAATATGGTGAATCATCAAAATGGAAAAACGACAGAATTACAGTGGTCAAATTATGAATTTCAAGTGGGTTTGGGTGATGGAGACTTTAACAAGAATGCCCTTAAACGCGCGCGTTAATTCGAGTAGCGATTACTTCTAACCTTCAATTTTGCATAACATTATGTTTGGTGAGTGCAACACTTCACCAATCTTATTTTACTAAGAGATTTATATGATGAACTCAATTACAACTAATCTGGTGAAGTGGCGATGGTTGTTTGCGCTTCTGTCGCTAGCGCTCGTGATTACCTTGGCAAGTGGAGCCCGTTTCTTGTCTTTTGCTACCGATTATGAAGTCTGGTTCTCAGATGATAACCCACAGTATTTGGACTTTTCAGATATTCAGAAGACCTTCGTAAAAGCAGATAATGTGGTTATTTTAATAACCCCGAAAGACGGCGAAGTCTTTAATCAACAAACACTTTCCAGTGTCGAGTGGTTGACCAATGCTGCCTGGCAAATACCTTTCTCAACGCGGGTTGATTCATTGAGTAATTTTCAATATACCTATGCAATTGAAGATGACTTAAGTGTGGTAGATCTGGTTGAGAATGCCGGTAGTTTGAATACTGAGGATTTTGCAAAAATAAAAGAAATTGCAATGAATGAGCCTTTGTTGCTGAACAGTGCCATTTCAAGCGATGCGACAGTCACGGCGGTCAATGTCACTATTAACTTACCCAAAGGCGACCCTGAAGGTAGTCCAAAAGTAACAGCTTATACACGTGATTTGATCACACAATTAAAAGAGCGTAACCCCGATATCGATGTACGCTTAACCGGCTTGGTGGTTATGGATAATGCCTTTATGGAAGCTTCGATGGGAGATATGGGGTCTTTAACTCTAATCATGTTTTCTTTAATTTTAATCGGCTTAGTATTTTTCCTGCGTAGCATCACGGCGACCTTAAGTATTCTTGTGATTATTTTGATGTCTATCGCTTCCACCATGGGAGTAGCTGGCTGGTTAGGTGTTCAATTAACGCCAGTTTCTGCCAGTGCACCGACCATTGTGATGACGATCGTCGTTGCCAATGCGGTACATATTTTACTGTCCATGATTCATAGCATGCGTGCGGGTATGCAAAAACGTAAAGCCTTAAGCGAAAGTTTAAGAGTGAATATTCAACCGGTCATTCTTGCGACAATCACCACGGTGGTTGGCTTTTTAACGATGCATTTTTCTGATGTACCGCCATTTCATCATCTTGCCAATATGGTTGCCGCAGGTGTGTTGGTTTCATTTGCTCTGTCTATGACTTTCTTACCTTGGTTGCTAATGTTATTTCCTGTTCACGTGAAGGTGAGCAGTAATAACGCGAGTGAAAAGATGGGCGTGCTGGGTGAGTTTGTGATTCGTAAACGTAAACTGGTACTTTGGTCTATGGTTGGCGTGACTGTTTTATTATCAGCACTAATTCCACTCAATATAGTGAATGATCGAATATGGGAATTCTTTGACGAGTCCGTCGCATTCCGTGTTGATACAGACTATGCCTCGGAGCATTTAACCGGGCCGTATTATTTAGAGTATGGTTTAGAATCGAATCAAGCTGGTGGTATAAGTTCACCGAAATATTTACAACTGCTCGACCAGTATAAAACCTGGTTGTATCAGCAACCTGAGGTTGTACATGTCAACATATTGTCTGACATTATGAAGCGCTTAAATAAAAACCTGCATAACGATGATTTGAATTGGTATAAATTACCAGATGACCGAGAATTAGCCGCGCAATATCTATTGTTATACGAGATGTCATTGCCTTATGGGTTGGATCTGAATAACCAGATAAATGTTGATAAGTCGGCGACGCGAGTGACGGTATCCCTTCACACGCTATCAAATAATGAAATGATCGCGTTCAATTCTCGTGCTCAAAACTGGCTAAGAGAAACAGCCCCGTGGATTTCACAAACTGTAGGTAGCCCACAGTTTATGTTCTCACATATTAGCTTGAGAACGGTAGAGCAAATGACCAGTGGTGTTGCCTTTGCCTTAGTGCTTATATCCGTCTTAATTCTGATCTCATTAAGATCGTTTAAAATTGGGCTAATCAGTTTAATTCCTAACCTTATTCCACCAATGATGGCATTTGGTTTATGGGCGCTTCTAATCGGCGAAGTAGGTTTTGCTTTAGCTTTATCGGTAAGCATGATCATCGGTATTATTGTGGATGATACCGTTCACTTTCTCAGTAAATACATGCGTGGACGCAGAGAAAAGTATTTATCTTCTGAAGATGCAATACGCTATGCTTTTACAAATGTTGGCCCAGCATTGATGATCACAACCGCAGTGCTAACAGCTGGCTTTTCGGTGTTAATGCTGTCCACTTTTAAATTGAACTTTGAATTAGGCCTGATTACGGCAATGACGATTACGATTGCACTCATCGTTGATTTTTTGTTGTTACCAACCATGTTACTAACATTTGACACCGTTGATTACTCAAGAGAAATTGACGATGAAACTGAGAGCCTTGTACCGCTTCAGAGTGCATAGCTAAAGTTATTGATTATAAAAGGTGTCCGGTTTGGCACCTTTTATAATCCGACCTGACAGGTAAGTTTGATACTGCAAAGTGGCATGAATTTCAAGCTCACAAGCTTTAGTTATTAAGAGGGGAGTAGTTAGCATTTTAATTAACTAAGATGCTACACTAATTCCCATTATTTTCTTATCCTAGCTCAATAAACTATGTTGACTGGAGTGCATGAGTACTAGACTACCATCCCTTAACGTTTTGACTGTATTTGAAGCTGCTGCGCGTCATTTAAGTTTTAAGAATGCCGCGGATGAACTTTGTATTTCTTCACCAGCTGTCAGTCATCAAATCAAAGTGTTAGAAAAGCAACTGGAAGTTTCTCTCTTTAAACGCCTTAACCGAGCGTTAGAGCTCACTCCTGTCGGTCAAACCTACTACGAAGAGATTCGCGGGGCTTTGAAGCAATTAAATCAAGCTACAAACAGAGTCATTGAGAAAGAGGAAAGAGCATCCTTTCGGATCAATAGTATTCCTTTTATTACGAATAGTTTGCTCGTACCTCATATCCAGCAATTTCAAAATAAAAACCCAGACTTAATAGTTAAAATTACCTCACAGGTTCAACGAACCGGTTTTTTTCTTGATGATACGGATGTCGCCATTCGCCATAAGAAAGGGGATGAGCCCGGCCTGCATTATGAGAAGTTAACGCCGATTCTGATTACACCTGTGTGCAGCCCTGAGTATTTAAAAAAACAATGCCCAACAAACTCATCAGAACTCGAAAAATTTCGCCAAATTCAACTTTCTAGTGACAAGCACTCTTGGCCTTACTGGCTTTCAGTCAGGGAAAAAAACCTCTCCCCTGAAGAGGAATTATGCTTAGATAATTACCAAGCAGTGCTCGACGCCGTAAAGCAGGGTTTAGGGGTTGCAATGGGTTATTTACCTTCACTCGTCCCTCTGCTTGAATCAGGCGAATTAGTATTACCCTTCCCAAATCAAATTTGTGAGTTTAATAGCTTGTATTTAGTCTATTCTAAAACTGAAAAATCAAACCCCAAAATTCAATCTTTCCAGTCTTGGTTATTAAGTCTAATTGAATCCTTATGGTCGGATAAGATTTACTTATCTGAATCACACTAAAAACTCGTTTGTCGCCAGTACATTCTCTTTTTTACTATGGGTATAGCATTTATCTGCTAAGGCACTGTAATCAGGAGAAATGATGAAAAAAATCGATATTACGACACAAGATGGTTTTAATCTAAAAGGATGCGTGTTTCAAAGCAAGCATTCGAAAGCTGGCATCATAATCAATTCGGCTACCGCAGTTAATAAAGCTTACTATAAGGGTTTTGCCGAATACTTATGCGAACAAGGTTACACTGTTATCACCTATGATTACCGGGGTATTGGTGAGTCATCAACTACGAATAATGAGAACAACCCTGATCAGCTAAGTATGAGAGCGTGGGGCGAACAAGATTTTGAATCCGTAATTCAGTGGGCATTCAAAACTTATCCTAACTTACAATGGCATTGTATAGGTCATAGTGTTGGCGGCCAGTTAGTCGGGTTGGCACCCAGTAATACCAAACTAACCAGCACATATTGTGTGTCTGCACAAAATGGATATTGGAAACACTGGGGAGTATTAAAAAGGCCAAAATTACTTCTAACCTGGTATGGGTTAATCCCCTTTTTCAGTGAGACTATTGGGCGCGTTCCAGGCTTTTTGCTTGGTGGTAACAGCCTACCATCTCCGATTGCTCTAGAGTGGGCTCGATGGTGCCGACACCCTGACTATATTACTGATAGCAATGGTAAGCCTATTCGTAAACGGTTTGAGCAATATTGTTCGAAAATATGTTTCGTTGTTATAAAGGATGACTTTGATTTTGCACCTGAAAAGTCTGTTAAAGCCTTGCAGGCGTTTTTTGTTTCCGCCGATCATGAGTTTCAGACCATTGACCCTAAAGCGCTAGGTTTAAAGAAAGTAGGGCACTTTGGTTTTTTCAAACGGCATAACAAGACCACACTTTGGCCAAAAACGCTTGAATGGTTAGACCAGTTTGCTTACTAAAATCAGATATTAACTCATCTCGCATGACATTAATTATAAAGGGATATAAACATGATATCTGAAGCAATAGACGGACTACTCCCAACAATAAATCGAAAAAAAATAATCAAGGGGCCAGCATCAACCTCCCGAGATGGCATTAAATTTATGAACTTAGGGGCATCGCACATACGTTATCGGGTTGTGGGTAACGGCAGGCAAACGCTTGTTTTTGAAACGGACCCACCTATTGTCATTGAACATTATGATGAGCTTATCCATATATTAAAAGATGAGTATCGATTAGTGATTTTTGAACCGCCTGGTTTTGGCTTTTCTCTGCCAGGCATGGCGCTTGATTATAGTTTTGAATCTATGGTTTGCCTAATAGAGCAATTCTTAAGTCGGTTGTCATTAGGGCCATACTTATTGGTTGCACCGTGCGTAACAGCCTTTGGAGCACTTGCCGTCGCACAGAAGCGACCAGATTTAATCTCGCACCTTATTTTGTCTCAGGCGCCTAGTTGGGAACAAATGTTAAGCTGGAAACTAAAACGCGACTCCAAAGGCATGTTAAGCAAGCCTGTTTTTAGTCAGCTATTACTCCAGTTACTTAAGCGAAAGCGTACGCCAAACTGGCTTCAACTTGCTTTAGGGGATGAGTCATTATTTGAGCCCTTTAATAACCTTGCACAAGAAGCATTTTCTAATGGGGCAAGTTTTAATCTCGCATCGGTCTTTCAACAGTTTCTTATTGGCCCAAACCCATTGACCAGTCACCTACAGCAACCCTCATTGATAGTTTGGGGAGATAAGGACGAATCTCACTGTGATACATGTAAACAATCAAGTCTGGAATTAGTGACATCAGCAAATGTGATTCATATACCAGAAGCAGGGCATTTTCCTGAACTAGAAACTCCCTCAGCTTTTGCAGCACACTTATTGTCTTTTCATCGAGAAAACCCGCCTTCTTTGTAGGCGTTAATACGCCTGCATTTTTTTCGTGTGTTCGATATTCATATATTTTTTACGCAGGGCATTTAACTCGCCCTGTTCAACCATGCTCTTAAAAATTGACTCAATTTTGTCAGTAGATATTTTATCCATACTTTTTTTAGATACTTGCACCCAAGGCGTTCTTTCACCTACCAAAAGCGGTTCGCCAAAAAGGTTTTTATTTCCGGTTAATTCCAAAGCTTTAAAAATAAGAGGGTCCATTGGGCCAATAATCGCGTCAACACGTTTAAGCATCAGCATTCTTACGCCTTGGGTGAAACTTGTGGTATCTACGCGAATGATCTCTGGGTCATTATCAATCACATCACTAAATTTTGCAGCTCTTAAATAAGCAATTGATTTACCTTTAAGGCTTTGAAATGAGTCGAAAGAAGTCCCTTTTAAACCGAGAACAACAATCTTTAAGGGCTCTAGCGGGGCGATATAAAAGACATGTTCTTCAAGTTGTTCATATTTGAACATAATAGTCATGTCTGTTTGACCGGATTTTATTTCATGAATAATTCTAGCGTACGGGTAAATTTTATTATTAATTTTATAACCCGCGAGGCTGGCAATGCTGTTTGCAGCTTCATAATAGACACCACTCTGTGACGCTCCGCTTTGAATACCGTAGGGTGGGATTCCGATGGTTCTGAATTCGATTGTAGAGTGATCTTTAGCAAGTAAATCACCATGAAAACTGAAACACAGGCTTATAATATAGAGCCATCGTGAAGAAAATTTGCACATATCTATTTCCCTGATATCGATGTCTAGTTGTAAAACTAGAGTGCGTACTATTCAATACTATTTTAAGATAGTTCATCATCCATTAAAAACAAAATTATCATTGGTGCAGGTTAGTTCATATGTCTGTCATATGAACTAACCCACGGCTATTGAAGTAGAATGCTTCTGACAATTACTTTGAAATATTCATTGCTGACCTTACATCTTCAATGCTGAATACTATGCCATTACTCGCCCAACCACTCGCGGGAATTTCATCCATTAACAACCAGTGATTTAAACGGTTTTCGTAAGGCCCAATAAAGTCATTCACAATAGCATTGATACTTTTTGCTAGTTCACTATTTTCATCGCTGTTAAGTGATCCAATAGGTGTTGTTACTCGAATCAGTACGGGTGGCGTATCAAAGATTTCTGTTCCTACATAAATATCACCTTTCTTTTGTTCTGTGAAATATGCCCAAGCAAGGGATTGCGCACCAGAGTTCTTAGGGTCTGCGCCTTCTGCAGTGAGTACAGCGTTGGTGACCTCTTCTATAAATTTGTTTTGTGTTGCTTTATCAAATGTACCTTCTTGAGCAGTTACGCGAATAAGTGGCATCGTCTTTCTCCGATTAGTTTGTATTTAAATAGTTGCTCTTCTAGGCATATTTTCTGTTTGCCTTTGAAGATGAAATCATACTAATGGGTGCAAAGTCGGGCGTAAATGAGTTATAAATAGCTTTTGGAGTGCATAAAAGCACAGCTTAAATTAAATTACTAGGTTGAGGTGAAACCCTATGAATTGGGATGACTTAAGGTTTTTCCTTGCTTTGGCAAGGGAAGGAACCGTGAGTGGTGCAGGTAGATCGCTTAGTGTAAAGCATACGACGGTTGCAAGGAGAGTTGCCGCGTTTGAAGAGCAATTGGGAAGTCGTTTATTCGATCGTATGCCTTCGGGTTATGTCATGACCCAAGTAGGTGAGAATTTGATGCCTCATGCACTGGGCGTGGAAGAGTTGGTGAATGCCGCTGACCGAGAAGTGTTTGGCATGGATGTCCAGTTGTGCGGGCCATTAAAACTGGCTGCTTCTTATGATGTTTTTACCCGACTTATTACGCCTAAGTTGCACTTGTTTACCGATCAATTTCCGTCGATTGAGCTTGAATTAATCTCATCTGCTGGCTTAGTGGACCTTAGAAGTCGTCAAGCTGATATTGCGCTACGTCTGAGTGCCAAACCACCTGAGTACCTAATTGGACGTAAAATTGTCCCTTTGAGTCACGGTGTGTATGCGAGTGAACATTATTTGAATGAGCGGCCTGATCAGGACCAGCTTATTCTCTGGGGGCATGAAAAGGAAATGCCGGAATGGGTGACCGATCATTTTTTGGATGCAAAGGTGTTTGCCAGAACCAGTGAAGTCATGACGATGATGGAGGCAGTAAAAAACCACCATGGCTTAGCAAGAATACCGTGTTATGTCGCGGATGCTGAACCAACATTACGGCGCCTTGATGTCGCTTTATCACCCTCGAGCTGGGGCGTGTGGGTGTTAAGTCATGCTGACTTGCGATCTACTGCAAAGATAAGGGCCTGCAGAGAATTTTTGATTGAGATTATTGAGCAGCAGCGGGCACTAATCGAGGGCTTGAATTCACGGTA
>ENA-OSET01000488-OSET01000488.1-sediment-metagenome-genome-assembly--contig:-NODE-488-length-44469-cov-10.851370_pt1 | contig 44469 bp, 46 predicted proteins | sample MGYA00237882_ERZ534229 | MGnify/ENA primary metagenome ERZ534229 (study PRJEB26408, sample SAMN06266212) | sediment metagenome | isolation source: Hudson Canyon methane seep mesocosm | place...
GCCATAGCAAAGAAACCTTCACCACTAATTGCGAGATCTAGTGCGTTATCAGTAAAATCCAAGTTACCTTGTTTAAACTGTTGAGCAACATTTTTTAACACGGTACCTGAACCAATTGCTGTTGAACTACTACCAAATGCTGACACGGCATAGACGTCGGCAAACTCTGCTCGAGATTGTTTAAAACCGGTTGTATTTACATTCGCAATGTTATTTGATTTTACATTCAAATCTGCTGTTGCTGCGTTTAGACCACTTAATGCTGTATTAAAAGACATAATTTTTCCCCTAAATAATTTCTTGTGCTTCACTGAATGGAACGGAACCTATGCCCGCTAGATTCATTGTTAAACCTTGATTTCCACTACCTACCAATACACTGTCAACTTTAGCCACCGTTGCTGTTGCAAATGCAGTGTTCTCGCCAGAGGCTGTACCTGTCGCTTTAAATTGATAGACGCCTGCTGGCATTGCCTGACCGTTACCATCGAAACCATCCCATGCAAAGTTGGTATAACCTGAGGCTGATCCCATTTCAATACTTCTCACTAACGCACCTGATTCACTGTAGATTTCAACTTGCAAATCTGTAACAGGTTCTGCGACATTAATTTGACCTTTCATACCTTCTTCTGCAGTCATCGTGCCAATAGAAGATGGAACTAAAACTGATCGCCCGACTAGTGATGAGCCTTGTAATGCTTGATCAGACTGCATGGAAGAAGCAAAGCCATCAAATGAGGTTTGCAAATCACCAATACCACTCACGGTACCAAATGCTGCTATTTGTCCTAAAAAATCACCACTTTCCATTGGCTTCATAGGATCTTGATTTTGTAATTGCGTTGTCATTAATGACATAAAATCTTCCATTGCCAATGAACCAGCATCTTCATCTTCTTTAACGTCCTTTGAACCGGTTAATCCTAATGCTTCATAAGGATTGCTTCCAACACCACTGATAGCCATAATTAGCTCCTAAATTCCTATTGACCCAATTGCAATGTACGAAGCAATAGTTGCTTCGACGTATTGGCAATTTCTACATTATTTTGATAAGAACGAGAGGCTGACATCATATTAGCCATCTCGGACATCGTATCTACATTTGAATGGAAAACGTAACCATCTTCATTCGCCATAGGGTGGCTCGGGTTATACTCTTCTCGTACTGGCGCTTGGCTTTCAACAATGCCTTTTACTTGCACGCCCCCTTGCTTATATCCCTGCTGAGCATCATCTAATACAGCTGCAAATACAGGGCTACGAGTTCGATAAACCTGATCAACACTGCTGCTGACACTATCGGCATTCGCCAAATTACTGGCAGTAGTATTAAGACGCAATGACTGCGCACTCATTCCACTACCCGCTATATCAAATACATTAAATAAAGACATGAGTTATTACTCCCCTCTTATTGCCGTTAATAAACCTTTGAACCTTGCTCCAAGGAAATTAAGGCTTGCTTGGTACTGAACAGAGTTTTGCATAAACTGTGCCTGTTCGATTTGTTCATCGACAGTATTGCCATCTAAAGAGTCTTGCATTGTGGAGCGAAACTGCACTGCAGGTGAATCGAAGCGACCACCAGATGATTGAATATGATTTGTATGAGAAGTTTGCATGCCAGAAGATTGACTCGTCGTCGCCATTTTCATGGCAGACTGAAAATCAATATCACGCGCTTTATAATTCGGCGTGTCGGTATTAGCTAAATTCGAGGCCAATAGCTCAGCGCGTTGAGAACGGACTCTGAGTGCATCAGCATGAATTCCTAGGGCGGAATCAAAGTTTATCGGCATGTTTTTCTCCAACTTTAATTTTTCTTATCAAAGTAAGAGCATTAAATATGCCACAAAATAATAGTACTTATTTTTCAGCAAGTTACATATTGAACATTATTCCTGTCAAAAAAATAACGGCAATAACTTGCCAGATAACTGACAGCATAGGCAATACATAATCTATGCCATATATACCCAAGCTACCTGAAGTTGCAGATATTTTAATAAAGCCTGTCATCCCTGTGAAAACGAGGCCCCAACGATAGTGGTTATTTTCATGGGAATGACGAAATAGGAGGGTTGCACTTTGAAGTGACATGGCTACAGACATAAAAAAACCGACATCACACTAGTTGATGTCGGTTTTTTGTCTAAGCTAAAAGGAAAGTAAAAGCTATCTAATTCCTCTATAAACCTATCACTGCTATTTTATTTATTTACAACAAAATCAACACGACGGTTTGCAGCTTGTCCTGCAGTTGTATCATTATTTGCAACTGGCATTGATTCACCCATACCTACAGCAATTAAGCTATTAGCGTTAACGCCTTGGCTAACTAAGTAAGTCACAACTGCTTCTGCACGTTTTTGCGACAAACTCATATTGTATGCTTCAGCACCACGGCTATCAGTGTGACCTTCAACACGAACTTCAATCACAGCATCTGTATTTTTAAGAAGCGTAACTGCTTGGCCAAGAATGTCTTGTGCGTCTGTGGTTAATACTGACTTATTAGTATCAAAATTAACACCTGTTAAAGATAAAATCTTCTCACCAGGAAGAGGACAACCTGTTGGATCAACAATTGTACCTAGTGGTGTCGCAGGACACATATCTTCATAATCAGCAACGCCATCTCTATCGCTATCTAATGCACAGCCGACACGATCAACTTTTACACCTGCAGGTGTGTCTGCACACATATCAACACCATCAACTACACCATCAGAATCAGAATCAAATGCACAACCTTGTGCGTCTAATAAAGCGCCTGCAGGTGGAACTTCAGTACACACGGCGACAGTTTCAACAGGCGCAGCCTCAACATTATCTTGAGGACAAAGAAGTAAAGCAAATGCGGCTCCAACTAGAGCGCCACCGACAGCAGATGAACCGCCATCAACCACAGCACCTGTCACAGCGCCACCAGCTAAACCACCAGCGATAGCACAAAAGAGGTTATTATCATTAACTTGCTTATTAGGCCCGGCACACCCAGCCATTAAGGATGCAGAAAGCGCTACCGCTGCTAATTTCATTGATGTTTTCATTTTATATGTCCTATATAGAATTTAATTTTGTTCTGATTGTTTTATTAAGCACATTCCTAGTTTAGGAATGTGCCTTATATGATTGATTTTACATGTTTATTTACATAAGTCACTCTTAATGCTTATTTTTGTGAATAAATCTGTCCAGAATCACCGTCATCATCTTGCATAGTCAAGCCCTCGCCCGTACCACCAATTGCTTCACCCGCTTTAGGATGAAGCTTAATCATTAACCTTACTTCATTTTCTGAGTCCGCATTTTTAATCGCATCTTCATAGGTAATTTCATCAGCTATATATAAGTCATAAATAGCCTGATCAAACGTTTGCATACCTTGTTCACGTGAACGCTTCATCACTTCTTTTATTTCAGGAATCTCACCTTTTTCAATTAAATCTGCAATTAAAGGCGTATTAATTAAGATTTCAACAGCAACACAGCGACCCGTACCATCTTTTTTAGGTATAAGACGTTGTGATACAACCGCTTTTAAGTTCAATGATAAATCTAAAAACAGTTGTTTGTGACGTTCTTCTGGAAAGAAGTTAATAATCCGATCCATTGCCTGATTTGAATTGTTAGCATGTAATGTTGATAAACAAAGATGCCCTGTCTCAGCGAAAGTAATACCATAATCCATGGTATCTCTTGCCCGAATCTCACCAATCATAATGACATCAGGTGCTTGGCGTAATGAGTTTTTTAACGCAACACCGTAGGACTCTGTATCAACACCCACTTCACGCTGGGTCACCACACAACCACCATGCTTATGATCAAATTCAATCGGATCTTCAATCGTCAAAATATGACCGGTACTATTCTGGTTTCGATAGCCCACCATAGCCGCTAAAGTTGTTGATTTACCAGAGCCTGTTGCACCAACAAAGATAATCATCCCTCGCTTAGTCATGGCAAGTTCTTTAATAATCTCAGGCACATGAAGCTCTTCAATTGTCGGAATTTCGTCATTGATTCGACGTAAAACCATTGCAATCTTATTTCTTTGATAAAGCGCACTGGCACGAAAACGACCTGCTCCAGCTGAACTAATAGAGTAATTACACTCTTTATCACGTTCAAATTCTTTCTTTTGTGCATCACTCATAGTACTAATGACGAGTTCACGGGCTTCATCATCAGTTAAAGCTTCTGGTGACAATGTCGCTAAACGTCCATTTACTTTTAAACTTGCAGGTCGGCCTGCTGTAATAAAAATATCCGATGCGCCATGTTTTACTGCCGCTTTCAAAATAGTAATAATTTCCATCATGCTCTCCTATTGGAACAAATTCTTATCTACAGCACGATCTCTTGCTTCAACTTTAGTCACTTTCTGAGTTCGTACAAGATCTTGCATACATTGATCAAGTGTTTGCATTCCTACAGCAGAGCCAGTCTGAATTGCTGAATACATTTGCGGTACTTTATCTTCTCGGATTAAGTTTCGAATAGCGGGTGTACCAATCATGATCTCATGGGCTGCTATACGGCCTCCTCCTACTTTTTTCATTAATGTTTGAGAAATAACCGCACGCAATGATTCAGACAGCATGGATCTCACCATATCTTTTTCAGCAGCTGGAAAAACGTCAATAATACGGTCAATGGTTTTTGCCGCAGAAGATGTATGCAATGTACCAAAGACTAAATGTCCTGTTTCAGCCGCAGTTAATGCAAGTCGAATTGTTTCTAAATCTCGAAGCTCACCCACGAGAATAATGTCTGGATCTTGGCGCAAAGCAGAACGTAAGGCTTCACTAAAGCCTAATGTATCTCGATGAACCTCACGCTGGTTAACTAAACATTCTTTACTTTGATGAACAAATTCAATGGGATCTTCGATCGTCAAAATATGCTCTTTAACATCATTATTTTTATAGTCAACCATCGCAGCTAAGGTCGTTGATTTACCCGAACCTGTTGGTCCTGTCACCAGTACAATCCCTTTAGGATTATCTGAAATCTCTTTAAAAATTGCAGGAGCAGCTAAATCTTCTAAACTTAAAACTTTTGACGGGATGGTTCTAAATACAGCGGCACAACCACGGTTTTGATTAAAGGCATTAACACGAAAACGGGCTAAACCTGGAATTTCAAATGAAAAATCAGTTTCAAGAAACTCTTCATAGTCCTTGCGCTGTTTATCATTCATAATGTCATAAATCATCGCGTAGACTTCTTTATGTTCCATTAAGGGTAAGTTTATTTTCTTAACATCACCATCAACACGAATCATCGGCGGCTCGCCAGCGGAAAGATGTAAATCCGAGGCACCTTGTTTTGCACTAAAGGTCAGTAATTCAGTAATATCCATCCACATTCCTTAAATCGATTTATTTAGTTCGCTCAAACTTCATCATAAAAAGAAGTCATTTTATGTAAAGGTAGCGCGCTCACAGCAGGCTTGCAAGATGACAGAGATAGAATCTACCCTTATTGAACTTAATAACGCCATAAAACATGTGGAACAACAACGGGAAAAACCCGCAAAGTCAGTGCGTTTACTTGCTGTCAGTAAAACTCAAGTCGCAGAAAGTTTAAGAAGTGCATTCAATGCTGGGCAACATTGTTTTGGCGAAAATTATTTACAAGAGGCGCTAATTAAAATCTCTGCGCTCGCTGATTTAAATATTGAGTGGCATTTTATTGGCCCGATTCAATCTAATAAAACCAAAGATATTGCCAATCACTTTGATTGGGTTCAAAGTGTTGATCGCTTAAAAATAGCACAACGATTATCTAATCAACGTCCTGATAATTTGGGAAAATTAAACATTTGTATTCAAGTCAATATTGACGGTGAAGCAAGTAAATCAGGTGTCAAACCAGATGAAGTATTAGCTCTCGCCGAACAAATAAAGCACTTTGATAAGTTAACGCTGCGTGGATTAATGATTATTCCTGCCAAAACAAATGATTCACAGCTTCAACGCCAATCATTTCAGCGTGCACAGGCGCTGTTTAACTTACTCGTGGAACACTATCCCTCTGTTGATACGCTATCAATGGGAATGTCTTCCGATATGGCTGAAGCGATTGAACAAGGTAGTACCATGGTACGTATCGGCACAGCACTTTTTGGGCAAAGAGACTAGCTCAGAACACTCAATAACACGTAAACTATACCCATATTATTTTAGGGAAGCTAAAACTATGAAAGACTGCAAAATCACATTTATCGGCGGCGGAAATATGGCTCGCAGCCTTATTGGCGGTTTAATAGAAAATGGCTTTAACCCCCAACATATTCATGTCTCTGATCCTGAACCATTATGTTTGCAGGCACTGAGTGATAAATACCCGATCCAAACACACAGCAATAACTTAACTGCGGCACAGGATTGCGATGTATTAATTCTCGCAGTTAAACCTCAACAACTACAAGCCGTTGTTAAACAACTCGCTCCAGAATGGGAGCCTAGTCGCTTACTTATCTCTATTGCTGCAGGTATTCAACTTGATGATATGGCACGTTGGTTAGAGCAAGATGATGTAGCCATTGTTCGAACGATGCCGAATACGCCTTCATTGGTTCAAGCCGGCGCCAGCGCTTTGTTTGCTAATGAATATGTCACAACCCAACAGCATGAATTGGCCGAATCAATTCTACGCGCAGTAGGTCTAGCCTTATGGGTGAAAGATGAATCTCAAATGGATGCGGTAACCGCCTTATCAGGTAGTGGTCCAGCCTACTTTTTCCTTGTAATGGAAGCAATGGAGTTTGCAGCTAATGAAATGGGCTTAGATGCCGAAACAGCACGTCTACTCTGTTTGCAAACAGCCTTTGGTGCCGCAAAAATGGCATTAGAAAGCAATGAAACAACAGCGACATTACGTGAACAAGTAACCTCTCCTGGCGGAACAACTGAACGTGCCTTACATGAATTAGAAGATGGCGGTATTCGTGGTCTATTTGAAAATGCACTTGTAGCCGCAGCACTCCGCTCTCGCGAATTAGCCACTCAATTAGGCGAAGACGATGCCTAGCGGTTACTTTAGCCAGCCTATACTGTTCCTGATAGAGGTATTATTTGGCTTGTATATGGGGCTCATTGCCTTGCGTATCATTATGCAATGGGCGCAGTGGGAATACCATAACCCTCTCGTTCAGATTATTATTAAAGTGACACAACTACCCGTAAAATTCTTACGCCAGTTTATACCTGCACTCGGTCGCTGGGATATGGCAACCATTGTATTGTTGCTATTGCTGGCTGTAATTAAAATAGTGCTTATTAGCTTATTTCAGCCGATTAACATCACACCCCTGCTTGTCATTCAACTCGCAATTGCCGATATTTTTTCCTTATTCATTATGCTATTTTCTGCCAGCATTATTATTCAAGTCATTTTAAGTTGGGTTCAGCCCCATAATGGCTACAACCCCATCACACCCCTTATTAGCCGAATGAACAACCCTATTCTTCGCCCTATTCGTCGCATCCTACCTGATATGGGGGGCTTGGATTTATCACCTCTAATTGCTCTGCTTGGACTACAACTTCTATCGATGATGATCTTGCCTTTAATTACCGTGCAATTCTGAAGCTAAACTTTTCAATATGAATGACATATAATAAGCTCAATTCATAAGGACCCACCGTTAATATGCCTGACAAAATACCAGCCGACTCCGTCGGTTTGGTGACACCCTCACATTTACATATTGATTCACCACTTTCTTTAGACTGTGGTCGTAGCTTGCCAAGTTATGATCTCACTTACGAAACGTATGGTGAACTCAATGATGATGCGTCAAATGCAGTACTTATTTGTCATGCACTCTCTGGTGATCATCATGCGGCAGGCTTTCATAGTCTTGACGATAAAAAGCCAGGATGGTGGGATTCAGCCATTGGCCCAGGTAAAGCAATCGATACCAATCACCTGTATGTTGTCTGCATGAATAATTTAGGTGGTTGCAAAGGCTCTACGGGCCCCACAAGCATTAATCCTGAAACAGGAAAAACCTACGGTCCTGATTTCCCCATTGTTACCGTTATGGATTGGGTTAATAGCCAAACAGTATTATCCGATCATCTAAATATCAAACAATGGGCTGCTGTTATTGGTGGTAGCTTAGGTGCCATGCAAGCCATGCAATGGGCTATCAGCTTACCTGAACGTTTACGGCATGTACTTATCATCGCCGCAGCTCCCAAGCTTTCTGCCCAAAACATTGCCTTTAATGAAGTGGCTCGCACCGCTATAAAATCTGATACTAACTTCCATGAGGGACATTATACTGACCACGATACATTACCCCGACAAGGATTAGGTTTAGCTAGAATGTTAGGCCATATTACCTATTTGTCTGATGAAGCGATGGGGGAGAAGTTTGGTCGAGAACTTCGTAATGAAACAATTAATTACGGCTATGACGTTGAGTTTCAAATCGAAAGTTATTTACGTTACCAAAGTAGTAACTTTGTTGAACATTTTGATGCTAACACCTACTTACTCATGACTAAAGCATTGGATTACTTTGACCCCGCCAAAGAGTTTAATGATGATTTAACGGCAACAGTTGCATCCATTACCGCCCAGAGCCTTGTTGTTTCATTTACCAGTGATTGGCGTTTTTCTCCTGCTCGATCACAAGAAATCGTCGATGCCTTATTAAGTGCCGGTAAAGATGTTACTTATGCTGAAATTGAAGCACACCAAGGTCATGATGCCTTTTTAATGCCTATTCCTAGATACATCGACATTATGAAAACCTATATGCAAAAAGTCATTGCTGAAAGTGAGATACGATGAGTTTACGTCTCGATTTACAAATAATTAGTGACTGGATCCCTGATGGTTCTCGCGTGCTTGACTTGGGTTGTGATAATGGCCAGTTACTTCATCATCTTCAAAACCGGGGAGTTTCTGGCTACGGTCTAGAAATTGATAATAGTAAGTTTGCAGACTGTATTAAATCTGGCGTTAATGTAATCCAAGCGGATCTCGATCAAGGTTTGCCACAGTTTGCTGACCAAAGTTTTGATTATGTGATCTTATCGCAAACTCTACAAGCCATTAAACGTCCTGATTTTTTACTTGAGGAAATTGTCCGAGTAGGCAAGCAGGCTATTATCGGTTTCCCCAACTTTGGCCACTGGCAATGTCGTTTACAGTTGGCATTAGGGGGGCATATGCCTCGTTCTCGTTCTTTACCAAATGCGTGGTTTGATACGCCTAATATTCACCTCTGTACCGTACAAGATTTTGATAACTTATGTACCAGAGATAATATTGATGTACTACGTCGTAGTATCGTTAATCATGCCCACAAAGACACGCTTGGCACCCGCTTATTACCAAACCTTTTCGGGCAAATTGCTCTTTACCAAATAAAAAAGAAGCCACAATGAAACCTTACCAACATGAATTTATTGAGTTTGCCTTAGAAACAGGTGTGTTACGTTTTGGCTCATTCACCCTGAAATCGGGCCGTATTAGTCCTTATTTCTTCAATAGTGGCTTATTTAATACCGGTGCATCACTTGCTCGCCTTGGTCGCTTTTATGCCCAAGCTATTAGCGAATCAGCGCTTGATTATGACATCTTATTTGGCCCAGCTTACAAAGGTATTCCTTTAGCCTCTACAACGGTTATAGCGCTTGCAGATCAGCATCAACGTGATGTGCCGTACGTATTTAATCGTAAAGAAAAGAAAGACCATGGCGAAGGAGGTCAACTTGTTGGCGCTGAACTCAATGGCAAAGTCTTAATTATTGATGATGTTATTTCTGCCGGTACCTCAGTACGTGAATCCGTTGAGATCATAAAAGCAGAAAATGCACAGCCAGCAGGTGTTATTATTGCCCTGGACCGACAAGAACGAGGACAAGATACCCGTTCAGCAATCCAAGAAGTCGAAGCCGAACATGCGATACCTGTAGTCAGCATCATTTGTTTGGATGACTTACTTTCTTACCTACAAGACAATCGCGATCTTGCTGAACACTTGCCTGATGTTCAAGCCTACCGTCAGCAATATGGCGTTGAAAATTAGAGCTGTAACCCTGTCAAAATCAATTTGATTGAAATTAAAATCGTGATAATTTCAAAGGCACGTTTGATCCACCGGTTGCCATGTTTAATTGCAAGGTGAGAACCCAAATAACCTCCCATTAGCGAACCTAACAGTAAAGCAGGTAGCCAGTCCCAACGGATTTCAGTTAGTAGTCCCAAGGTGATAGCACCAGCACCATTCCAAAATAAACCAACTAATATCAGCGTGTAAGCAACTGCACGCTGATAATCCATTCCAAACCAAGCGATTAACCATAAAGTAACAAACAAACCTGTTCCGGAGGTTAAAGAGCCGTTCAATATACCTAACAGAAATAAAATAGCTGAACCCAATAAATACCCAGATTGGTGTCGATTTTTAGGCTGATAACCTTGTCCAAGTGCTGGTTTAAAGACCGAGTAGAAACCTAAACTCCCTGTTAATACTCCTAATGCTAAAATTGCGTATTTATCAGAAAATAATAAAATCAAGTTTCCACCCAAAATAACGCCCGGAATACCCGCTAACAACATAATTAATATAAATTGCCGATCTAAATGGCTTGAAGATCGATAGCGTAGTACAGCACCTAAACCTAAGGCAACACTAGCGACTTTATGTGTCGCCAAAGCAACTGAAAATGTGAGCCCTAAAAAAATAAGTAGTGGAAACTGTATTAACCCAGCCCCTCCACCACTAAATGCAGAAAATGTATTAGCAACTAATGACACTAAAAATAAGACTAAACTTTCAATAAAATACATTTTTCAAAAAACACCTTGATATACCCGTGACTATTGATTTCTAATATTAATACTCAACATGCTAGCCGCATTATGGTAACCGGTATAAAATGGTTACCATGAAAATAATAAATAGCCTACTCCTTACCATTGTTCTTTTTACAACGAGCATGACATCACACGCTGGCAAGATATATCGCTTTCTCGATAAGGAGGGCGTATCGACGATGAGTAAAAGTCTACCTCCTTATGCTGCACAACAAGGCTACGATATTCTTGATGATAAATCATTACGACTCATTGAGCGGGTGCAAAGCCAACAAGAGCAAAAAGCACAACGACAGCGGCAAGTACTAGCGGATGCAGAAAAAGAGCGGAAAGAGCGTCTCCAAGAGGAGGAAGCTCAACGTATAAAAGAACAAAAGATGCAAGACCAAAACCTTATCGACCGTTATCCGTCTGAGGCAGTTTTAATCGAATATCAACAGGCTGATAATAAGTATCACCAAGGACACCTGAAAGATCAGCGAGATCGATTAGATAGCTTAAAGAAAACGTTACGTGACTTACAAACTCAGGCTGGCGAGCTTGAACTTAATGGCCAACAAATAAGTGAAGGACTCACTAAAAAATTAGCAACAACTCAAATTAATATTCAGAAAACAACAGAAGCTATTTCTCAAAAGCAGCAAGAAATTGATGCGATGAATAAAGAATATGAAAAAAACCTACTTCGTTTACGTCAGTTACTTACAGTTGATGATGCAGAGACGTTAAACTAACGTATCCATAATAGCTAACAGTTGTTGATTTTCTTCATCGGTACCGATTGTTATTCTCAAATATTGCTTGATTCTATCTTGCTTGAAATGACGGACAATAACGCCTTGCTGACGCAATCCAGCAGATAACTCTCCGGCATCAAATTCTGAATGAGTAGCGAAAATGAAGTTTGCAGCAGAAGGTAATATATCAAAACCTAAGCCGGTTAGTTCTTTTGAAACCCATTCCCTGCTTTTTATCACTTTTTGGCATATTGTCTTAAAGTAGGTTTCATCTTGAAATGCTTCAACACCCGCTTTAATAGCGAGACTATCTATGGGGTAGGAATTAAAGCTATCTTTTACCCTCACAAGCGCTTCAATTAAGTCCTTATTCCCCACCGCTAAACCGATCCTCAAACTAGCCAAGGAACGCGACTTAGATAAAGTTTGTGTCACTAATAAGTTAGGGTATTGATTCACCAGTGTAATTGCCGTTTCACCGCCAAAATCAATATATGCTTCATCGACAACAACAACAGAACGGGTATTTTTCTGTAATAAAGCTTCTATTTCATCCAAAGATAAAAGACAGCCGGTAGGTGCATTTGGGTTTGGGAAAATAATTCCTGCATTATTCTCACTATAATCTTGTAAATCAATTTCTAAACGCTCATTAAGCGGAATTGTTTTAGAATCAATCTGGTAGAGCTTGCAATAAACCGGATAAAAGCTATAGCTAATATCTGGAAATAATAGCGGTGCATCATGCTGAAATAAGGCATGAAAAATATGCGCTAAGACTTCATCAGAACCATTACCAACAAAGACTTGATTAGGTTCAACATCATAATAATCAGCAATGGATTGTTTAAGTTCTGTTGCATTCGGATCGGGGTAAAGTCGTAATTGATCACTTACGCCCAAACGAATAGCATCTAATACTTTAGGTGATGGCCCATATGGATTTTCATTAGTATTTAACTTCACTAAATTAGCCATTTTTGGCTGTTCACCAGGCACATAAGGTTCTAAGTCATGAACAATAGGGCTCCAGAACTGACTCATTTTAATCCTTTAGGCGATATTCAGCCGAACGTGCATGTCCTGTTAAACTTTCGCCACGAGCCAATACAGAGGCAATTTGACCCAATGATTGTGCACCTTGTTCCGAGACTTGAATTAAACTAGAACGCTTTTGGAAGTCATACACACCAAGAGGAGAGCTAAAACGTGCTGTGCGTGATGTTGGCAAAACATGGTTTGGTCCTGCACAATAATCACCTAAAGCTTCAGCGGTATAACGGCCCATAAATATAGCGCCAGCATGGCGTATCTTTTTAGACATTTCCATCGGTTCATCAACAGAGAGCTCTAAATGTTCTGGTGCAATAAAGTTAGCAACCTCAACCGCTTCATCAAGATCTTTCACTTGAATTAATGCACCACGATCAGCTAATGAGGTCGTAATAATATCTTTACGTTCCATCGTCGGTAATAAACGGTCAATGGCCTCTTTCACTTTTACAAGAAAGTCTGCATCCGGTGAAATAAGAATCGACTGAGCATCTTCATCATGTTCTGCTTGAGAAAATAAGTCCATCGCAATCCATTCTGGATCCGTTTTACCATCACAAATAACTAAAATTTCAGATGGCCCAGCAATCATATCAATGCCTACCGTGCCAAAGACCATGCCTTTTGCAGTAGCAACATAAATATTACCCGGCCCAACGATCTTATCCACTTGAGGAATAGTTTCGGTACCGTACGCCAAGGCAGCAACAGCTTGAGCGCCACCAATAGTAAAAATACGATCCACATTTGCTATGGCGGCCGCGGCTAAGACTAAATTATTCACAACACCATCAGGCGTTGGCACCACCATGATAAGTTCTTCTACACCCGCCACTTTAGCTGGAATCGCATTCATTAACACCGATGAAGGGTAAGCTGCTTTTCCACCAGGCACATAAAGTCCGGCACGGTCTAATGGTGTAACTTGTTGCCCAAGCACAGTGCCATCCGCTTCAGTATATGTCCATGAGTCTTGTTTTTGATGCTCGTGATAACTGCGTACACGATCAGCCGCGGCTTGCAATGCTTGACGCTGAGCTTCAGGTATTAAGTCCAAAGCAGCATGAGCGCGTGATAACGGAATTTCTAACTCAGCCATTGTTTTCACATCGAGACGATCAAAACGACAGCTATAATCAATTACAGCACTATCGCCTTTAGATTTAACTTCAGATAAAATTTCTTTTACCGTATCCGTCACAGCGGTATCAGAGACAGACTCCCATGCCAACAACGCATCTAAACGTTGCTGAAAATCACTGTCACTACTATTTAATTGTTTAATGTTAATCATTACTTTGTTCTTTTACTGCATTTCGAATATCGGTGATGAACTGCTGAATGCGAGCATGCTTCATCTTCATTGATGCTTTATTCACAACCAAGCGTGAACTAATATCAGCAATATGTTCCATAGGAACAAGTCCATTAGCTCGCAATGTATTTCCGGTATCAACCACATCAACAATACGATCCGCCAAACCTACTAACGGTGCTAGCTCCATTGAACCATATAATTTAATAATATCGACTTGTTGACCTTGCTCGGCATAAAACCGGCGGGTACTTTCAACAAACTTGGTAGCAATTTTCAGACGTCCTTTTTTTTCAACGTCATCAACGCGTCCAGCAGTCATTAATTTACAACACGCAATCCTCAAATCGACAGGCTCATATAACTCGGCATCTGGATGCTCTAATAAAACATCTTTTCCTGCCACACCAATATCGGCACCACCATATTCAACATAACTAGGTACATCTGAGGCACGTACTATTATCAACCGCACATCAGGCTGATTGGTATCTAATATTAGTTTACGACTTGTTTCAGGATCATCAATCGGCTCGATACCAGCCGCTTTCAATAAAGGCAGTGTTTCTTTAAAAATACGCCCTTTAGATAATGCTAACGTTAATGTGTTTGGCATTTATTTCCCTTAATTCAACCTGGAACACGACGAATTTTAGCGCCGAGTTGTTGTAGTTTTTCTTCAATACATTCATAACCACGATCGATATGATAAATACGTTCAACCGTACTTTCACCTTCGGCAACGAGAGCAGCGAGAACAAGACCTGCTGAGGCTCTTAAATCTGTAGCCATCATTGGAGCTGACGTTAAGGATTCAACACCCTTACAGACCACCGTATTACCTTCAATCTGCAAATCTGCACCCATTCGTTGCAATTCATGAACATGCATAAAGCGATTTTCAAATATTGTTTCAACAATCGTGGCATGCCCTTCAGCCACACTATTTAAAGCCGTAAACTGAGCTTGCATATCTGTTGGAAAAGCAGGATAAGGTGCAGTTCTAATATTGACTGCTTTTGGCTGTTTGCCATGCATATCAAGTGAGATCCAATCGTCACCGATTTCAATATCAGCGCCAGCCTCTTCAAGCTTCAACAAGACGGCTTCCAATTGGTTCGCATCCGTATCTTTGACTTTTATTTTTCCTCGCGTAATGGCCGCAGCGACCAAGTAGGTCCCCGTCTCAATACGATCAGGAAGAATATTGTATTCTGCGCTATGTAAAGACTTAACACCTTCAATTTTCAGTGTGGCAGTGCCGATCCCTGATATTTTGGCACCCATTGCGTTAAGGTAATGCGCTAAGTCAACAACCTCAGGTTCACGTGCCGCATTTTCAAGAATAGTCGTACCTTCAGCCAATGTTGCAGCCATCATCAGGTTTTCAGTACCCGTAACCGTCACTTGATCCAAAAAGATATGAGCACCTTTTAAACCACCTCCATCGGTCGCACGCACATAGCCATTCTCAACTTTAATCTCCGCGCCCATTTGCTCAAGTCCACGTAAATGTAAATCAACAGGGCGTGAACCAATTGCACACCCCCCCGGTAAAGAAACATCTGCTTTACCAAATTTAGCTAATAATGGACCCAGCACTAAGATTGATGCCCGCATAGTTTTCACTAACTCATAAGGGGCTTCTGTTTCCGTTAAAGTTGTTGCATCAATGAGTACGCCTGACTTTTCATCTACCGTCAGTGTTACTCCCATTCTGCCTAACAACTCTAACGTTGTCGTAATATCATGCAGATGAGGAACGTTACCCACGCGTACAGGTGCATCAGCAAGTAATGCCCCCATTAGAATAGGTAAAGCGGCATTTTTTGCGCCAGAAATACGGATTTCCCCGTCAAGAGGACCTCCGCCAGTGATAAGTAATTTATCCATGCAGTCTCTATTTTATATACGCAGTTGAATTATCGAGGCGCTGAAGTCTTTAATGCAAGCGCGTGTAAGGCACTTTCAAAGCTGTCACCTAGTGTCGCATAAACCATTTTATGCTGAGCAATTAATGTTTTACCAGAGAAAGAAGGACTTTCAACTAGTGCATCAAAATGCTGGCCATCATCACCTAATACCTCCACTGTTGCGTCAGGTAATCCAGCTTCAATCATTTTTTTTATATCTAATGCATTCATATTATTTTCCAACTATTGGGCTATTGAACAGGAAGTAATTCATTCAAACTACTGGCATCGGCTATTGCCCGCATTTGAGAGGGAATATTATGAAATACAATGGTCTTTTTCTTATTTTTTGCTGCTCGTATCCAATGAACTAATAATGCAAGTCCGGCACTATCACTTCGCGTGACGTCAGATAAATCAATATCAAGATTAGTTGTTGATTCAAATATTTTTTCAGCCTCTGGCAAAACATCATTTACCGTTGCAAATGTTAATTCTCCGGCTACACGAATAATATTCGAATCCGCATCAAGGCTTATTACAGGTGAAGCGATCATGCTTTTACTTTTTCATTACGGCTCGATAAGTTTTCTATCAACTTATCTAAGCCTCCATTACGAATTTTAGTTGCAAATGTTGATCTATAATTTGTCACCAAGCTAATGCCATCAATTTTAACATCGTAAACCTTCCAGCCATTATCTTTTGTTAAATATAAAGATAAGGCCATTGGAATTGAAGGGCCACCAGGCTGAATTATTTCCATTTTCACTTTTACTTTTTTCTTTGCAAGATCACCTTTAAAAGGGATAAACCGAATTTCTTCATTGGTATATTCCAACATGGCCGTTGAATATGTCCTTACCAATAATAATCTAAACTCTTCAGTGAACCGTTCTTTTTGATCATCTTTAGCCTTACGCCAGTTTTTTCCTAATGCTAACTTTGACATTTTATTAAAATCAAAATTCGGCATTAAAATATCTTGTACTAGTGCAAAAATAACGTCAGGGTCTTCTTCTAATTGCTGCTCATTATCTTTTAGTGCTTGCAACATTTTATCCGTTGAATCCTGCACCAAAACTTGAGGTTCAGTAATCTCTTCAATCTCTGTCACACCTTCAGCATGCACTGTAAAAGAGAAAATTAAAACCGATAATAAAATTAATAGTTGAGACATTAAGGTCTTAGCTTTTATCATCATTCATCACCTTCAGCTTTACTGAATAGGAACTGCCCAATAACCTGCTCCAACACTAATGCTGGTTGAGTTAAATCTATGACATCACCATTTTGCAAAAATTCTTCTTCTGCTCCCGCTTCTAAGCCAATATATTGTTCACCTAATAAGCCCGCAGTATAAATACTTGCAGCAGTATCTGTTGGGATCGTATCAAAATTACCATATAAATTTAATGTCACCGCTGCATTATAAGTTTCAGGGTTTAAACTGATATCAGCAACACGACCAACACGAACACCGGCCATCGTAACTGGAGAACGTACTTTAAGCCCACCAATATTCTCAAACTCAGCAATCACTTGATAACCAGACTCATCATTGAACTCAGCAAGGTTGCTCACTTTCATTGCCAAAATAAATAGCGCGGCAATACCTAGCGCAACGAACATTCCAACTGTAATTTCAGTACTCTTATTTTGTATCATTTACTCATCTCCAAACATCAGCGCTGTTAGCACAAAGTCTAACCCTAAAATAGCAAACGCCGAATGCACTACTGTGCGTGTCGTTGCTCGTCCCACCCCTTCAGATGTAGGGGTTGCATCATAACCTTCAAATAGTGCTATCCAGGTAACTACAAAGCCAAATACAATGCTTTTAATTACACCATTCAACACATCTTCATACCAGTCTGTTTTAACCTGCATTTGCGACCAAAAAGCCCCATCATCCACACCTAACAGGCCATGTCCTACTAAAAACCCACCAAAGATACCTACGGCACTAAATACGGCTGCCAATAGCGGCATTGAAATCAAACCGGCTAAAAATCGGGGTGCAATAACACGGCGCATAGGATCGACCGCCATCATTTCCATCCCTGACAACTGTTCAGTACTTTTCATTAAACCAATTTCAGCAGTTAATGCTGAGCCTGCTCGGCCTGCAAATAATAAAGCACTTACAACAGGACCTAACTCTCGAACCAGCGACAATGACACTAAAACACCCAGAGACTCTTCAGCCCCAAAATCGACTAGAGTATTGTAGCCTTGGAGCCCTAAAACCATACCGACAAACAAGCCAGAGATAAGAATCAGTAATACCGATAAAACACCAACAGAAAAAAGCTGTTGAACCACTAAAGAAAAGCGAAGAAAGAGCCAAGGAAGGCCTTTTAGGGTATCCAATAAAAAAATATGCCCACGACCTAGCCGCTCAAAAGATCCTAGTCCCCAACGGCCAAGACTTCGAATTGTATCAATCATGCTGACACCTTCTGGTTAAATAAATCTTCTTCCAATGTTTTTCCTGGATAGTGGAATGGCACAGGACCATCAGGCAAGCCTTGCATGAACTGCTGAACCCATTGTGAAGAAGATCGTTTCAATTGTACTGGCGATCCTTTTTCAATCACTTTACCTTCGGATAATAGATAAATAGTATCAGCAATCTCTGCTGTTTCAGCCACATCGTGGGAGACGACAACACTAGTCAAACTCATTGCATCATTCATACGATGAATCAAATTAACTAAGGTCCCCATTGAAATAGGATCCTGTCCGGTAAAAGGTTCATCATACATAATCATCATCGGATCTAAGGTGACGGCTCTAGCTAATGCAACACGTCGCGCCATACCACCTGATAACTCGCTGGGCATCAATGTATGTGCATTACGTAAACCAACCGCCTGCAACTTCATCAATACTAAATCCCGGATCATAGTTTCAGGTAGCTTAGTATGCTCTCGCAATGGAAAGGCAACATTATCAAATACGGTTAAATCCGTCAGTAGTGCACCACTTTGAAAAAGCATGCCCATTCGCTTACGCAATTCATATAAATCAGAATGAGAAAGTGCATGAACATTTTGTCCATCAACTTCAATAGTTCCGCGATCTGGGCGCAATTGTCCGCCGATAAGGCGCAACAAAGTCGTCTTCCCTGTACCACTTGGCCCCATGATTGCGGTAATCTTTCCACGGTGAATATCGATGTTCACCCCTTCAAAAATCGCCTTATTACCACGATAGAAGTGCAAATCCCTGATTTTGATCAGCGGCACATGATGCTCCAACAAATTAATTTCAAACTAAAAAGGACGTTAATTTTCAATAATATGGGCAATTAAGTCAAATCTGCTTGTGGAAAAAACATCGCTGCTGCGCTAAAGTACCCCCACCAGTTTCTGGTTGTGGGAACTTATGGCATCAATAATCACTCTCATGTCTGCAGGTTTTCAACTAAAACATCCAAATAAATACGGAGAGAAATAATGAAGAAATTTTTACATTTTATTGTCGCAGCATTAATCGCGGTACCTATGGTAACTATGGCCCATGGTCCAAGTCGCCAACAAGTTAAAGAGAAAATCACAATTAATGCTTCACCAGATAAAGTTTGGGCGATGGTCAAAGATTTTGGCGGCTTAGATAAATGGCACCCAGCTGTTGCAAGCGTTGAAATGACAGGTGATACAACACGCGTATTAACGCTAGCATCTGAAGGAAATCCAACGATCACTGAAGAGTTAATTAAAGCAGATGATGAAAAAATGATGCTTACGTATAAAATCACTGACATGTCAGTAGTTAAAACGATTACTTTTAATAGTAAAGATACGCCTTACTTCACATTGCCAGTCGCAACCTATAAATCATGGATGACTGTAAAAGCAGTTGATGGTGGTTCAGAAGTTCAATGGAAATCAAAATTTTACCGTTCTTTCATGGATAACCCTCCAGTACCAGAAGGTCAATCTGATAAAGATGCCCTTAACACTATTAAAGGCGTTATTACAGCAGGTTTAGAAAACTTAAAAGTTGTTATGGAAAAATAAATGCCCCTGCATTTTTTGCCCGCATTGAATAAGGCGATCTTTTTTAAGGTCGCCTTTTTTCTTATTGTCTGCCTATCTCTAACGGCATGCCAAGTCAAACATCCCCCTTATGCCTATATAACCAACCAACTTAGTGACAATTTAAGTGTCATAGACACCTCATCACAACAAGTCATCAAAACCATTGATATAGGCCATCGCCCGGTAGGTGTTTCCCTTACCGCCTTGGGAAACAAGGTCTTCATTAGTAATTCAGAAGGCCAAGATATTTCCATACTTAATACTATATCTATGCAAGTTGAAGCTCATATTCCAGTGGGTGGAGGTCCTGTCGGTATTGCTAGTAATTCTGATGGTTCGCTTATTTATGTCGCCGACTGGTATCTACACAAAATAAATATTATCGATAGTTCAAGCTTAAAAATAAGCACGACTATCCCAGTAGGGAACTCACCGGCTGGAATAATTATTGATGATCAAAATAAACGACTTTATGTTGCTAATAGAGATGACAATACCGTCATGTTTATTAATACAGAAAATGACCATATAACCAACACTATTTCAGTAGGCAAAGCACCTTTTGGTTTAGCCTTGTCACCCGATGGAAATACCCTTTACAGTGTCAATGTTCAATCTAGCGATGTCAGTGTCATTGACACCAAACAAGCTAAAGTAACAGCAAGCATTAATGTCGGTGCATGGCCATATTGTGCCGTTGTCAGCCCCGATGGTAATCATGTATTTGTTACCAACCAAGATGACAGCACAGTTTCTGTCATCGATACACTTAATCCTTCAATTATCAGCACGATTGAAGTAGGCGACTCTCCTGAAGGGATAGACATTACCCCCAATGGTCAATTTGTCTACGTGTCTAACTGGGGTGATGGCAGCATCTCAGTCATTAATACCGAAACGTACCGTGTCGAAAAAACTATTAAAACAGGTAAGGGAAGTCGGGCATTTGGTCAATTCATCAGCCATGACTGATAACATCACGGTCAGTTCTGATTCGGCTATATCAGAATCTAAAGCAAAGGAACTCGCTCTAGCACTTAACTACCCCTTCTCAATATTAAATTCAAACCAAATTCAACTCGTCGTCACACAACAACATATTGAGATACGGGCTCCAGATTTAGGCAACCCTATTTTCATTGACTTTGAACAAGGGAAAAACGCCCACCGCAGACAATTTGGCGGAGGACGAGGTCAACCCTTAGCCAAAGCTATTGGACTTAAAAAGGGTGCCACTCCTACCATTATTGATGCGACTGCTGGGTTTGGTCGTGACGCTTTTGTTCTAGCAAACCTAGGCTGTCAAATAACATTAATAGAAAAAAACCCGCTTATCGCCACACTACTTGATGACGCACTGTACCGCGCCCAAGACAGTTGCGAGATCAGGGATGTTATATCAAGAATGTCATTAATCAATAACGATGCAGTTCATTACCTAACTCAACTTAAAGACAATGAATATCCCGACGTTATCTATATGGATCCTATGTATCCAAGCCGAGAAAAATCTGCCTTAGTGAAAAAAGATATGCGCTTATTACACCAGCTTGCAGGTCCGGATACAGATAGTGCTGAATTGCTTATTACAGCACAAGCTATTGCAAAAAAAAGGGTCGTAGTAAAGCGACCTAAGTCTGCAGATTTTGTTGGCGAACAAAAACCGACAACCACCATCGAAAGCAAAAATACACGTTATGATGTTTACGTAAGCTCTTAACTCACTTGATAAGTACTGGCTGAACTACTCGATTAACTACATATGTTATTATCGCGTTTCTGAATTGAACCTACAAAATGTGGAAAAATATGGTTTTAAATAATTCCCGAATGTTATCTCGCCAACATATTTATTTGTTTCTTGTTATCCCATTAGCATTAAACTTCTTTCTTATGGGCTTCTACTTTTCTGGTATAGATGCTTTACAACAAATAATATCGGTCAATAATGGTTTTTTAACTAGGGAGTCAGGCCTTCTTGAACAATTAGAAAACCTCTATTTATTGACTATTTTTGTAATGTTTTTTTATTTGTCTATCAAGCGAATCAACGGCATAGAGAAATTATTCTTCTTTTCCTCATCTCTTATATTTCTTTTTTTATTGTTAGAGGAAATTGATTACGGAATAAATTTATATGAGTTCTTCACTCATAATACTGTCAGCGGATCAGCACGAAATTGGCACAATGAATCAGCCAACGGGACTAAACAAAATGTCCACCACTTCAAACAGCTAGTTGATGTTGCTAACTTTTTATGGTTTATCGTCTTACCTTTAATAGCAAACAAAATAAAAACACCCATTATTAAGTGTCTTATTCCTCATCGATTTTTCATTATTGCTTTCCTTCTAACTATTCTCTATTCTCGAATTGCACATGGCCTAGATGATTTAGGGTTGAGTATTATTGATGGTGTTTACGGCTCGTTGAGTGGCAATATCTCAGAGTTTAGAGAACACAATACTTATTATTTATATTTACTGTATGCATTTCAGATCATTAATACAAAATTAACCTTAAAGCTAAAATAATTCATCAGCAAAGGCCTAATAACTTACTTTCTGCTTAATATGGGCAGTCGGTTACTTACGAATATTTAGGCCTTACTTTTCAGGTCTAATACTTTCAGTCGTTCTAACTTTTCAGCAATTTTAATCTCTAAACCACGATTAACTGGCTGATAATAATTTCTTGGTGTCATATTTTCTGGAAAGTAGTTTTCACCCGCAGCATAAGCATCCGGTTCATCATGTGCATAACGATATTCTTTACCATAACCAAGCTCAGTCATTAGCTTTGTGGGGGCGTTTCGTAGATGAATAGGGACTTCTTCTGAACCCTGACTTCGTACTTCAGCCATGGCAGCATTAAAAGCAGTATAAACCGCATTACTTTTCGGAGCACAAGCTAAATAAACAACTGCCTGAGCAATGGCTAACTCGCCCTCTGGGCGGCCTAATTTATCAAAGCTCTCCCATGCATCAAGTGCGATACGTAATCCGCGTGGATCAGCATTACCAATATCCTCAGACGCCATGCGAACAATGCGGCGCATTAAATAGACAGGATCACAACCACCATCTAACATTCGGCACAACCAATACAAAGCCCCATCAGGAGAGGAGCCTCGGACAGATTTATGTAAGGCAGAAATTTGATCATAGAAGGCTTCTCCCCCTTTATCAAAACGCCGTAAAGTACCAGAAAGTACTTCTGCTAAATCATCCTGTTCAACGGTTTTCTGACCTTTGCTATCAGCCAAATCAATCGCGATTTCTAATAAGTTTAAAACCCGTCGCCCATCACCATCAACAGCTTCAGCTAAATCATCCCGTAACTCATCCGCCAGCTCAATGCCACGTTCAGCCATGCCTAATTCGGCATTATCCATCGCACGATCAACTATCTGACGTAAGTCCTTACTATTAAGTGATTGTAAGACATAGACTCGTGCCCGCGATAACAGGGCATTATTAAGTTCAAAAGAGGGATTTTCAGTTGTGGCACCAATAAAGGTAAATGTACCGTCTTCGACAAAGGGTAAAAATGCATCTTGCTGTGATTTATTAAAGCGATGCACCTCATCGACAAAGAGCATTGTACGGCGACCTTGCTCTTGTTGTAATTGCTGTGCTCGAGCGACAGCGGCCCGTACTTCTTTAACACCAGCTAACACTGCAGAAATCGTGATGAATTCCATATCACAATAACCTGCTATCAACTTTCCTAAAGTCGTTTTACCTGTGCCAGGTGGTCCCCAAAAGATCATTGAATGAGGATGACCTGATGATATGGCCTGCCATAATGGTTTGCCTTCAGCTAATAAGTGCTTTTGGCCAATATAGTCATCGAGTGATGCAGGTCGCATTCGATCGGCTAAAGGTCGTCCTGCTAAATCATCTGTATTTTCGAACAAACTCACTGAGCAATATCACCTACGACATCAACACCCGATGGCGGTGTAAAGACAAAGACATCTTCTGCTAATTCGGGGTTTTCAATTGCTTGTGTAAAAACCAAACGCGTTTTCTGATCAAAGCTATCTTTCATAATCATCTGACGTAAACTTTTATCATCAAATGCGAGAGTTATAGTTTGAAAATTTGATTCAACATTTTTGGGAATAAGTTCAACCCAGAATAAGCCATCATCAGAAGGAATATCCGCAAGTAAGTACTTATCCTCAGGAGCTGTTTCACCTGATAATAAGTTCGCAGGTGTATCTGCTAAGGCATCTAATTGCGACTTAACAGAGACTTGCTCAAGATCAACATCATAAAACCAAATTCGCTCGCCATCTGCCACAATATATTGTGGATAAGGTAGCTTATAATCCCAACGAAATTTACCCGGACGCTCTAAGATAAATAAGCCTTCAGCCTCTTCCATGACTTGCCCACGAGAATCAAGTACTGTTTGAGTAAATCGAGCCTGAAACGTCACTACCTTTTCCACAAAATCATTCAACTTGTCAGTTGCTGATTCCACGGCCATTACTGAGAATGACAGTCCCATAGCAATAACAGCAAAACAAACTCGTATAGCATTTCTAATCTTCATACCATGATTCCAGTTTTTCCATCGAGTCCCGATGACTCTCAGCTCTTCTTCGACCACCTTCTTCATCAAAACGTTGCTCAATACCTACTTTTAAATGTTCAAACAATTCAAAAGCCAAGACAAAACTGGTCATACTATTACAAACAAAGCCTTCTCTATGTGTATCTTCAGGATAGTGTTGAATTTCTAACATCACCCCATCTAATGAATCAGATTTTTTTACCAAGTGATCTAGGATAGCGAGTGCATAACCACCAATAAACGGTAATTTTTCTGGCATTTCAGGCTTTATAAAGCCTAATTTCTTTGCCCAACTGCGTAGCAAAATTAATCACCTCGCGGTGGTGGGGCTAACACCTCACGACTACCATTGCCTTGCATAGAAGAAACAATTCCTGCCGCCTCCATGGCTTCCACAATGCGTGCCGCACGGTTATAACCAATCTTTAAGCGTCGCTGAACACCTGATACAGAAGCACGCTGACTTTCTGTCACAATTTGTACAGCTTGATCATATAAGGCATCTTTCTCACCATCACTGGCATCAGAAATCCCTTCACCATCACTGCCTTCTTCACTTGCTTGCTCTTGAATAATTTCTTCTAGATAATTAGGCTGGGCATTCTTTTTCAAGAAATCAACGACCTGATGCACTTCATGGTCATCAACAAAAGCACCATGGACACGTTCAGGGATTCCCGTTCCCGGTGCAAGATAAAGCATATCGCCCTGCCCTAATAATTGCTCTGCACCCATTTGATCTAAAATCGTTCGAGAATCAATCCTCGATGACACTTGAAATGACATCCGCGTTGGAATATTAGCTTTAATCAACCCTGTAATAACATCCACCGAAGGGCGTTGTGTTGCTAAAATTAAATGGATCCCTGATGCTCTCGCTTTTTGTGCCAAACGAGCAATCAGCTCTTCAACTTGCTTGCCTACAACCATCATCATGTCAGCGAGCTCATCAATAACGACAACAATAAACGGCAATGGTTTTAATGTTTCAGGAGGTTCTCCATCAACTAAATCAACGGTTGGATCCACAATAGGTTCACCACGATCAATGGCTTCCTGAACCTTCTTATTAAAACCTGCAATATTACGCACGCCCATAGCAGCCATTAACGGATAACGTCGTTCCATTTCCGCCACACACCAACGTAGTGCATTAGCGGCTTCTTTCATATCTGTTACAACGGGAGTCAATAAATGAGGAATATCTTCATAAATAGATAACTCCAACATTTTGGGATCAATCATAATCATCCGTACTTGTTCTGGCGTTGCTTTATAAAGCAAACTCAAAATCATTGCATTTACAGCAACTGATTTACCTGAACCTGTCGTACCCGCCACCAGCAAGTGAGGCATTTTCTCTAAATTAGCTGAAACAGGCCGGCCAGCAATATCCTTACCCAAAGCCATCATCAATACAGATTTGCTGTTCTCGTACTCTGGTGAACCCAGAATTTCACGCAAACGGACAATATCACGGTGTTCATTTGGAATTTCCAAACCAACAACAGGTTTGCCTGGAATCACCTCAACCACGCGTACACTGCTCACTGATAAGGCACGAGCTAAATCTTTTGCTAAACCCGAAATACGGCTAACTTTAATTCCTGCTGCAGGCTGTAGTTCAAATCGTGTAACAACAGGGCCAGGTTGTACTTCAACAACTTGAACTTCGACGCCAAAGTCTTTTAACTTCAGTTCAACTTGGCGAGATAAGGCTTGCAAGACATCTTCGCTATATCCACCTTTACTTGGTCCAGCCATATCCAATAGAGCCAATGCAGGCATTCCACCTTCTTCAGGTGTTTCAAATAGAGGAACTTGACGCTCCTTTTCTTCTCGCTTACTCGGCTCTGCAACCTCAATCGTAGGCTCAACGCGTACTTTGTCTCGTTGCTGAATCTTTTCATTTTGCTCATTGAACGTCGCTTCCCGCTGTTGCTTAGTTCGTTTAGCTGATAGCTCGTTCTTAAATTCACGTATCCAACGAGAAATAACCGTCATAAGCATAAGTGCAGCGGCACCCAGCCGGTCAATTACTTTCAACCATGACAACCCAGTGAATAAAGTAATCCCTGTGAGTAATAGTGCTAGCAATAATAAACTGGTGCCTGATGAACCAAATATAGATTCAAACCCTAAGCCAACTACTTGACCAAGAACGCCACCCGCACCTTCAGGTAGGAAGGTCACAAATTGGCTTAAACTTAGCGTAGATAAACCACTCGCAGAAAGCAAAGCAATCATTAACCCAACAAACTTTACCACCCAAAAGTGCACCGCACCTTCTGAGTCTGCACGCTTACCCCAGCTAAATAATAACCACCCACTAAAACCGAGCATCAATGGCGATAAATAGGCCGGCAGTCCAAAAACAAATAGTAAAGTATCAGACAACCACGCTCCTACAATTCCACCGCGATTGGCGATGACATCATTGGTTCCTGTTGTAGTCCATGCTGGATCTGTTGGGTTATAAGTAAATAAAGATAGAAGTAAATACCCCGCTAATGCTAAGGCTAAAATGAGTGCAGCTTCACGCAAACGAAAGCTAACCGCGCCTGAATTAGCTTTTTGCTTATTCCCTTCACTTAGTCGTGTTGCCTGTGCCAAAGTAATATTTCCAGTAATGCCAACAAATTAACGGCTAATTTTAACACAGCTATTCAACTTTACCCGTAACCCTTCAATCTGCAAACTTCCAGCACCCATTCTGAATACGCTGACGGCGTTATATTACCAAGCAATAGAATAACTATTACGTTGATAATATGCCTTGTCAGCCTATCCATTATAGGCACTATAAAACTACAGGTTGAAGGGTTACGGGCATAATATACTTTACCAAATCAACATCAATGAGTACCCTAATGAAATAAAATTTATCTCTGGAGAGAAAACATGGCTGAAAGCAAACATTGTCGCTTACTTATTCTAGGTTCTGGCCCTGCAGGTTACACAGCTGCAGTTTATGCCGCTCGTGCCGCACTTGAACCTGTTTTAATTACGGGTATTGAGCAAGGCGGTCAGCTAACCACAACAACAGATGTTGATAACTGGCCTGGCGACGATCAAGGTGTTGAAGGTCCAGAACTCATGCAGCGCATGCAGCGTCACGCTGAACGTTTTGGTACTAACATCATCTTTGATCATATTCACACCACCGACCTTAGTCAGCGACCTTACAAATTGACAGGTGATGCTGGAGAATACACAGCAGATGCCTTAATTATCGCAACGGGTGCCTCTGCAAAATACTTAGGCATGGAATCCGAAGAAGCATTCAAAGGTCGCGGAGTATCAGCGTGTGCAACCTGTGATGGCTTCTTCTACAAAAACCAGCCGGTTGCTGTAGTGGGTGGCGGTAACACAGCTGTTGAAGAGGCGCTATACCTCTCAAATATTGCATCAAAAGTAACGGTTATTCATCGTCGCGATAAGTTCAGCTCAGAGAAGATATTAAGTAATCAACTTATCAAAAAAGCAGAAGAAGGAAATGTTGAGATCCTTTGGAACTCGCAATTAGATGAAGTATTGGGCGATGATGCTGGCGTAACAGGCTTACGCGTAAAAAATGTTCAAGATGACAGCACGCAAGATGTCGCTGTTCAAGGTGTATTTATCGCTATTGGTCATAAACCAAACACCGATATTTTTGCCGGACAACTTGAAATGGATCATGGCTATATCACACAAGTAAAAGGCACTCAAACCAGTGTTGAGGGCGTCTTTTCTGCAGGAGATGTATCAGATCAAATATATCGCCAAGCTATTACCTCTGCAGGAGCAGGCTGTATGGCTGCACTCGATGCCGAACGCTTCTTAGAAAGCGAAAAATAGTTCCAAATAAAGGGCAGATATTTATCTGCCCTTTTTAATTTTAGGAGAATCATCATGGCTAATTACACTCATATATTAATTGCAGCTGACTTTTCCAAACATAATGAACAAGTCATGGCGCGAGCTAAAGATCTCGCAGAACAAAATCAAGCCAAGCTGAGTATTTGCCATATTGTTGAAGACTTCCCTATTGCTGACTTTGCTTATGAACCCATGATCAGTATTGATATGGATATGCGTGATGCCCTTTTGGCCTCTGGTAAAAAACAACTTACTCAGCTTGCCAGCACACTGACGATTCCTGCAGAGAATCAATGGCTAGAATTTGGGAATCCTGCTCATGACATTGTGCGATTAGCTCAAGAAAACAAAGTTGATCTTATTATTGCCGGCTCCCACGGACGCCATGGTATTAAACTATTATTAGGCTCAACAGCAAATGCGATACTACATCATGCTAGTTGTGATGTTTTAGCGGTACGTCTTCCAGAGTAACCCCCCACTCCCCCGTCACACAGCTTTAACCGACATTCAATATTGAGTGAGTATATTGCTAACAATATGCTCTTTTACTCTAGTGGGTCACAGAACAACGCTCAAGTTGATTTACACTATTTATCCTTAAGTGTACCTTTGAATTCAAGTTAAATTTTGCAGCAAGGATACATATCGTGGATACACAACCTTCTTTCCCTCCCATTTATAATGAAGAACTAGAGCAAGCCTCGGCTAACCTTAGACTTGTGCTTCCACTACTGAATCAGCATAAATCCCCAGTTAACCCAGTAAACTATGCTGTTTGGTATGAATATGTATCTGGTAATAACCTGGCTTTAGCCAATGCCATTGATGAGATTACCCGTAAAAATAAAACGATCACCTCAGATATTTCTCAAGCTTTATATGAAAAGTATGTCCTTATGGATATGCCTGATAAACTTGAGGATACAAATAAGGGCCTCAAACTTGTCGTTGATAATACATTAACGAATATCAATGAAGTTGAATCTACCACCAATCAATGTTTATCTGGGTTTAGTGACTCTCAAATGGCGCTTGAAGAGTGTAATGATCTTAGCGATCTGAAAAGCTTACTCGGTGGTATTCTTGCCGACACGCATAAAATGTCAGAGACAAGTAGTGTATTAAAAGAAAATCTTGAAAATTCCGCACAAGAAATTGCTAGGTTAAAGAGTGAACTTAACGCTGTTAAGGAGTCTGCTCGTACCGATGCCTTAACCGGACTTCTAAACCGAGGTGCTTTTGATCATGATTTACATAAGGCCTGTGAAAAGACGACGACCAATACCGCATTACTACTTTTCGACCTTGATAACTTTAAAGATATAAATGACACCTTCGGTCATTTATTAGGCGATAAGGTGATTCAGTTTTTTGCCGCTTCACTAGAAAAACAACTCAATCCCAAACGCATCGCCGCACGCTATGGCGGTGAAGAAATGGCTATGTTACTAGAAGGAGTCTCCGAACAAGATGCAATTGATCTTGCGGATATTATTAGAATAAATTTTGCCAATAGTCGCCTCAAAAAAAGAGGGAGCAATGAAACTATAGGCCAAGTTACTGTCTCAGTGGGTATTAGCATGAAAAAAGAATCTGATACACCGAGCGACATCATTAACCGTGCCGATATTGCACTGTACAGATCAAAAGAAAATGGTCGAAACCAAGTCAGCGTATTTTTTTAATCTGAAACCACTATTTACCGGCACACCAAAGTGCCGGTAAACAATCTAAATTTACGCTTGTCCCGCTTGCAAATGTGCAACTCGCAATGTGGCTGGAGGGTGAGAATCATAAATGGCCGACACTAAAGGATCTGGTGTTAAAGTGCTGGCATTTTCTTGGTACAAAGCCACTAATGCCGTGATTAAATGTTCACTACTCGAAACAGATGCAGCATAGGCATCAGCTTCATATTCATATTTCCGAGAAAGCGCGGTCATCATGGGATGCAAGAAAAAGCTAAACACAGGAATCACTAACATAAACAATACCAATGCCATTGCACTTGTTTCAGTACTCACACCTAAACCTGTATAAAACCACGGTTCTGCCGATGCCCAACCTAATGCCGCCAAGCCCACTAGACTTAATAATGACATTACAATCATATTTTTAATCACATGTTTACGGCGAAAATGGCCTAATTCATGTGCCAATACTGCTTCAATCTGATCTTCATCTAATGTATTTAATAAAGTATCAAAAAACACGATACGCTTATTATTCCCAAGCCCAGTAAAATAAGCGTTACCATGCCCTGAGCGGCGAGAACCATCCATCACATAGATGCCCTGACTTTTAAAACCACACCGAGCTAATAAATCTTCAACGCGCGCTTTTAACGCTTCATCTTCTAATGGGGTGAATTTATTAAATAAAGGCGCAATAAAAGCAGGGTAAGCCCACATCATGATCAAGGCAAAGCCCATCCATGCAGCCCATAAATAAAGCCACCAGAACTCTCCGGCACTCGTCATTAAGGCTAAAGCACCCCAAATTAAAGGTGCGCCAATAACAAGCATTAAAATCATTTGTTTTAGCGTATCTGACAGAAAAAGCGCCGTCGTATTATTGTTAAAACCAAATTTATCTTCTAAAACAAAGGTTTTATACCAAGACAAAGGTAAGTCTAGGATCGTACCAATCACAAAAAAGCTCAGGATAAATACAATTCCCGTCACTGTATTTGACCAGCCTAAAGATTGCCAAGAATCTGATAATAAAGCCAAGCCCCCGCCTAATGTCCAAATAACTAATAGCACCATGCCTAAAATACTTTCTAAGCGGTTTAATTTTCCCTTTGCAACCGTATATGCGGCCGCTTTTTGATGCGCAGATAATTCCACTTGGTCTTTAAATGCTTCAGGAACGGCATCTCGGTGAGCATGCACATAACGGCTTTGACGTAATGATAACCACAGTTCAATACCCGTCATTAAGGTAAGAGCGGCTAAGAAAATCCAAGTAAATTCATTCATATTTTGTACTCAAAGAAATCAACAATGTCATGCAGGTTAGCCTTTGATACAATCTCTGGCAAGAAAGTTCATCTTTAAAACTAAAATAGAAGATATTGACTATGGCTAAAAGCAAAAAAAACCTCATCTGGATTGATTTGGAAATGACCGGTCTTGATACCAATAATGACTATATTATAGAGATCGCAACAATTGTAACGGACGGCGATTTAAATGTACTTGCTGAAGGTCCTATCATCGCTATTCATCAATCTGATGAGACGCTCGATGCAATGGATGAGTGGAATACTAAACAGCATGGAAAGTCAGGACTAGTTGCCCGAATTAAAGAAACGCGCACCACGGAAGCGGAAGCGGAACAACAAACCTTAGATTTCCTAAAAGAATATGTTCCTGCTGGAGTCTCTCCTATGTGTGGTAATAGCATCTGTCAGGATCGTCGATTTATGGCGCGCATCATGCCAGAACTTGAAGCATTTTTTCATTACCGTAACCTTGATGTCAGTTCTCTAAAAGAACTTGCTCGCCGTTGGGCACCTAAAGTTGAAAAGAGTTTTAAGAAAAAATCCTCTCACCTTGCTATGGATGACGTTAAAGATTCAATTCGTGAATTACAACATTACCGCGAGCATTTTATAAAGCTAGATTAAGTAAATTATCTATACGCTCTAGCTCCATTGAGAAGTTTAAACCGTAAACTTCTCAATGGAGAGTAACCATTCACTAAGAGAATTATCTTTTACAGTTTCTTGGTATTTATTTCTTCTCTTTAACTCTTCAATTAAATTGCTTAATTGCCAAGATGACTCCTTAATAATGGTGTAAGTATGTCGTTTCATTACATCATCTTGTTCAATCATCATTATCAAAAAATCTAGACTCTCAAAGTTCATTCCTGCCTGAATAAGACTTTCATAAAGTGTATCAATATAACTGGCGATAAATGCTAGAGTTGAAGATGACTGTTTATTTGAGATTGATAGCCACTTTTTTAGAATCTCTGCTAGCAGGAGGAGTTTATCTTTCATCTCTAATTCAGATAGAGATATATTTGAAGGTACTTCTTTCTGCTCATTGCCAAATAAGACGGAAAAGTAGGTATAAAGCTCTGAATTAAGCTTCCTACTGTTCATATTTAGCAATAGTTCCAACTCATCAACGTCTACACATTCATAGTCAGCATTAAATTTACTTCCTACAACTTCTGCAATAGCGAGAACTTGACCAGAAACACATATTTCATCTCCACTTTTTCCATTCGGGTAGCCACTGCCATCCATCCGTTCATGGTGATCTAAAACTGTTCGGCTAATAACTCCTTTATACTCTGAATAAGGTTCCAAAATTAAACTTGAAATAATGACATGGACATTTAGAAACTTTCGTTCATTACTTGTAAGTTTACGGCCTGACTTGAAATAAGCAGGATCAATATGAAGTAAGCCAATATCATGAAACAGAGCAGCTAATAACGTAGATTCAAGCTGGTTCTTTGAAAGATTGGCTTTACTTGCAATAAAATATGCAAGACACAAAATCATTAAAGAGTGGTCGTAAATATCTTCCCTTTCAGACTTTGCTATAGACAACTTAAAAGCAATTGTAGGAGGGAAATTATGTGAGCCGATTATGCTTTCAATACTGTCTGTATCTCGCAAGTCATCAAGTAATATTTTTAATGTACGACTTCCGGCAATTATCCTTTTGATATCATCCACAACAGTCATCGCTGTTATTGGGTTTTCAATTTCTATAAAATCATCTAACGGAGCCTGCAATTTATGCTTCGCTAAACTGGCAGAAACCTTATTATCAATTTTTACACCTTTAGCAACGAGCTTTTGACCAGTCTCAGTGTAAATATCATTATTTGTTGTGATTGTTTTCTTCTGGCCGACGGTAGAAACTAACTTTTTATAATGAACATCATTACCAACGTCATACCGTTTTATTTTAGCCATCAGCATTCATCCCTTGAATAAAAAGTAAATCATTAACTTCAGCTTACTTAAATAAATGGCAACTAAGACGCTGTCGTTAGTTAATACTTTTCTTGGTAAGTATTCATTACAATATAGATGTTCAATACTTAAAATTATACCACCCTAATCGTTTATTTAAGTACCTATAAATCCACCATCATTCTTAGTAATCAATACTGTTGCCGATCGGGGTCGACCATTAGCTTTGTGATCAGGCCAATTACTGGTCGCATTTGGATCTTGTGGTGATTTTTGCCTTCCTTTGGATGAAGGCAATTCACTTAGTTCACCAGGATGTTGAATATTCACCCACATAGTTTTTAAATCCGGCGTCAGAGCTATACCTGTCACTTCACAGCCAACGGGGCCAGTTAGAAATCGTCGTGTTTCTCCATTAACAGGGTCAACAGCTAGCATTTGATTGTTGCCAAATTGAGCATAATCACCACTATTTAGCTTACTCGTGCTCACATCTGTTTGTACCCACATCACGCCACGAGAATCGATCATTAGCCCATCAGGGTTAGCATAAGTATCACCTTTAATTGTACCTTGATGTAATTCATCACCCGCGAGTACAGATACATCCCAAGTAAATGATGTGCTCACCGCATCCTCTTCAACAATTTTTATAATATGCCCAAACTTGTTGTTATCTCTTGGGTTAGCAGCATCACTATCAGCTTGCCCCTCCTTACCTCGCTTCGAATTATTGGTCATCGAAACATAAATATCTCCCGAATCAGGGTGCGTTGTAATCCATTCAGGTCGATCCATCGGTGTTGCACCCACGACATCAGCCGCCTTTCTAGCATGCACCAAGACATCGGCTTGATTTTCAAACCCCATCTCAACCGTCAAGCCATGCTGACCAAACTCTAATGCTAACCATTGCCCTGTTCCATCTTCATTGAAACGAGCAACATATAACACGCCCTCATCTAATAAATGACCATGATGCGGTCCTTGGGTACCATCCCATTCTTTTTCAGTGACAAACTTATAGATATATTCAAACTTAGCATCATCGCCAGAATAAAAAGCGACACGTCCACTTTTGCTCAAATTATGAGCCACATTTTCATGTGAAAACCGGCCTAATGCTGTTCGTTTTGCTGGTTTGCTCTTAGGGTCATAAGGGTCAAACTCTACAATCCAGCCGAAACGATTGGGCTCATTGGGATGAAGACTGGCATTAAACCGTTCATCATTTTTATGCCAACCATAATAGCTATGTTTAATGTTATAGCGCTTAAATGCCTGCTTTTGTTTTGCTGTTAAACCTTCTGTCGACGCTAAATCAAAATAATCATTAAAATTCTCTTCACAAGTTAAGTAAGTTCCCCATGGGGTTTTACCATTAGAGCAATTATTAAATGTACCTAGAATCTCTTTGCCTTCTGGATCCGCTTGGGTTTGAATATATTTTGTCCCTGCCACAGGTCCTGAAATAGACATCGGTGTTACAGCAGTCAGTCGTCGTGCATAATTTGATGGACGAACTATCTGCCATTGCCCTTCTTTTTTTAACACCTCAATAACAGAAACACCGTGGGCATATTGCTCTTTTAAGGTCTTTTTCAGCGTGTAATTATCAGGTGCATCAAAAGTACCGCCATCAGCATGTAGAATTTGGGCATCAATATATTCATGGTTCATCACTAATAAACCCTGTTCATTTGGGTTTTTTAATGGATAAAACTGCAAAGCATCATGATGCATACCCGCTTGCTGCAATTGTTCTTCAGCAGTATTCGATGCATCCATTTTAAAAGTAGCCCCATCGGAAATAGGATCTCCCCAACGATAAAAAACTTCTGCACGATAGCCTTCGGGAACCACGACTTTATCTAACAAATGAGCAATAGGAATAGATTTAAATCCAAGTAGAGACTGTATTCCTTGCTTGATACCTTGACTCACTTCCGTTTCAGAAAAAGCACGTGGTAATGCTGTACTAAATAATGCACCTATACCGTATTGCATCAACTGCCGCCGAGATAATCTCGCATCAATTAAGCTATGTATATCCTTTGCCATTAAAATTCAGTCCTTAACTTCTATATGTTGTTCTAACGCCCATTGAACATGTTCCTTAACTAGTTCTGATTCAGTTACTAATCGAGCTCTTAGTGCGGAAACAATCTGCTCTGTTGTTTTAGCATTGCCCAATGCCACCGCAATATTTCGCAACCAACATTCATAACCTATTCGCCGGATAGGACTGCCTTCAAGTTTTTTTAGGAAATCCTCTTCACTCCAGCTAAAAAGCTCTAATAACTGGGGCGAATCCAAACCTTGACGGGGTAAATAATCAGATTCCTGTGTATTTTGGGCAAACTTATTCCAAGGGCAGACTAGTTGGCAATCATCACAGCCATAAATACGATTACCTATCATCTTTCTAAATTCAATCGGGATCGCATCACGTAATTCAATTGTTAAATATGAAATACATCGACGAGCATCCACTTGATACGGCGCCACGATGGCCTGAGTTGGACACAAGTCAATACAGGATGTACAAGCACCACAATGATCTGAGGTTGGCTCTGTCGTTGGTAAAGGAAGATCGGTATAAATCTCACCTAAAAAGAAATATGACCCATGGTCACGATTTAAAATATTACTGTGTTTTCCTACCCAACCAAGACCCGATTTTTCAGCTAATGCTTTTTCCATCACTGGCGCACTATCACTAAAAACACGAAATCCCATCTCCCCGACTTCACACCTTATCTTATCGGCGAGTTTAGCCAGTCGTTGCCGCATTAATTTATGATAATCTCGTCCAAGGGCATAACGTGATACAAAGCCTTGCTGATCATTATTTAACACCGACCATGGTTCAGCCGCTGGTTCAGGCCAATAATCCATACGTACTGAAATAACTCGAACCGTATCAGGAATTAATTCTTGTGGACGAGTTCGCTTTGTCCCATGTCTAGACATATAGTCCATTTCACCGTGAAAACCAGCGGCTAACCATGATGAGAGCCGTTGCTCTGTTTTCGATAAATCAATATCACTTACGCCAAGCTGCTGAAAACCAAACGATTGTGCCCAATCTTGCATTTTTTCATACAAGTTTTTCATTGCTAAAGCTGTATTTATTTCACTCATGCAGGCTATTATAGGCGACACAAAGTTCTTTACGGTGGAAAAAACATGCTTAATTTGCCTCATGATCTCTACACAGCGAAACAAACTCGTGAACTTGATACATTAGTGACAGAACAACACAATATATCAACGGCTAAACTCATGGCTAGAGCTGGAGCTGCCGCCTTATCATCAATAAAGAATCATTGGCCTCAAGCAGAACGTTTACTTATCGTAAGTGGAACAGGAAATAACGGCGGTGATGGTTTTGAACTAGCTCGACAAGCCGTCGATGCAGGTTATCGCGTTGTTGTATTCCAAGTAGGCAATGACGAACAAAGTGATGAATCTATTGCGGCCCGAGAGGCATTATTAACATCCGGTACGGAAATTCAGCAATTTGAAGAATCACTCCCTTCCACCGATGTCATTATTGACGCCTTATTAGGTACAGGCATCAATCGACCTGTTGAGGGTGATTATAAAGCGGCCATCAAAGCGATTAATGACAATACGCGAGCCCCTGTTTTATCGTTAGATATTCCATCAGGCTTACAAGCTGATACGGGTAGTGCTATGGATATAGCCGTTAAAGCAACTATTTGCTTAAGCTTTATTGGTTTGAATAAAGGTCTTTTTATTGGTGAAGGTCCAAATTACAGTGGTACTGTTTGTTTTGATTCATTGGACGTCCCTTCCGCTCTATATAAACAATTTTCACCTATTGCTCGCCGAGTTAGTTTAGAAAATGATGGGGAATTACTAGCGCCTAGAGAACGAACAGGTCATAAAGGCTTGTATGGTCACTTACTCATTATCGGTGGTGATCATGGTATGCCAGGTGCCGCACGCGTTGCCGCCGAAGCAGGCGCACGTGTTGGAGCAGGTTTAGTCAGCATAGGTACTCGCGAAGTTCATAGTCCGATTTTGAACCAAGCTCGTCCTGAGTTGATGTGTTATGGAGTTGAAGATCCTAATGATATTGGTCCTTTAATCGAACGTGCCAACTCACTCACTGTAGGACCCGGTCTTGGACAGTGTGACTGGGGAGAAATATTATTTCAAAAAGCAATCGATAGTAACTTGCCAATGGTTGTTGATGCTGATGCACTGAATATGTTGAGCAAAAAGCCACAACATTACGACAACTGGATTTTAACGCCTCACCCGGGTGAAGCAGCACGCTTACTAAACTGTTCCTCAGCTGAAATTCAGGCCGATCGTTTTAAAGCCGTTCAAGAGCTGCAAAAACGTTATGGTGGTGTCGCTGTCTTAAAAGGCTCTGGTACATTAATTTACGATGGCACATCGCCAACACGTTTATCTACATGGGGAAATCCTGGGATGGGTAGCGGCGGTATGGGCGATGTACTTGCCGGCATTATTGGTGGATTATTAGCACAAGGGTTCCCATTGATGGATGCCGCCTGTGTTGGTGTGACATTACATGGAATGGCAGGGGATAAAGCGGCAGAGCAAGATGGTGAGCGCGGCATGTTAGCCATGGATCTTATTCCTCACCTCAGGCATTTAGCGAACCTTATCTACTAATAATCAATGCCTGTTTATCTAGCAGATGAAGCTGCCACACTAAAATTAGGCGAGCTTATCGCCCAGCATTGTCCCAAGCAACAATTTACTCTTCATCTTGAAGGTGAGCTGGGCGCGGGAAAAACAACATTAACTCGGGGCTTACTCCATAAACTAGGTCACACTGGTAATGTTAAAAGCCCAACCTATACCTTAGTTGAGCAATATACATTAGCTGATAGGCCTGTTTTTCACTTTGACCTTTATCGTCTAAGTGACCCTGAAGAAATTGATTACCTTGGTCTCGATGATTATCTTAATCATAATGCACTCTGTATTATTGAATGGGCGAGTCAAGGTGGAGATTACCTACCTAAACCCGACCTAATCATTACATTGAGCTATCAAAATCATTCGCGTAACGCAAAATTAGAAGCAATTTCTCCACAAGCACACGCTATGTGTGAGAAAATTACACTTTAAGTTTTTAAATTCAAAAGCATCACTATGCTTAATTTCTATTTTAAGACTGCTTGCATTCGCCTACCGGTTCACAGGATGAAACATATGCTCCGTATATTGTTGAGCTTACTATTATTAATTACCAGCACTTTATCGGCCGCAATAACACTAGATGGCGTACGTTTTTCACACTCTGATAATAACTACCGCCTTGTTTTTGACCTCAGCCAACAAGTGCAATATAAAACATTTACACTGAGCAATCCTGATCGCCTTGTTATTGACCTCGTTCATACCTCCGCATCTCAATCATTAAAACTGCCCGAATTAACAGGTTCCGATATTAAAGGGCTGCGTCATGCCGCATGGGATAAAAACACGCTCCGTGTTGTGCTCGACCTAAAACAATCTTTAAAATATGAAAGCCAACTATTAAAGCCATCTAAAAATCATCCTCATCGCTTAGTCTTAGACTTACATTTAGACAAGGCAACACAGTCCCCCAAAACAGTTACAACAAAGGTACGCGAAAAAGAAGTTGAAAAACCTGCCGTTACAGCAACAATTACCCCCCCTCAGATAACGCCAAAACCAGCCGAAATCACTATCAATCAAGCTAAACCTAAGCCCATCATAACGGTTACCAAATCTACAAAAACAATGATCAAACGCGATATTATTATTGCGATTGACCCCGGACATGGTGGTCAAGACTCTGGCGCCCTAGGAAAGCATCGTACTAAAGAAAAAGACGTTGTTCTCGCCATTGCCAAACGCTTAGCTAAACTGGTGGATTCTGAACCGGGAATGCGATCGTATTTAACCCGAGATAGAGATATATTTATACCGCTCCGACACCGCATAAAGAAAGCACGCGCTAACAATGCCGATATGTTTATATCGATCCACGCTGATGCCTTTAAAAACACGAAAGCACGCGGAGCATCGGTATTTGTACTCTCTGAACGTGGTGCCAGTAGTGAAGCCGCACAGTTACTTGCCGATAAAGAAAATGCTGCCGATTTAGCCGGCGGGATCAGCTTAGAAGATAAAGATGATTTATTGGCTTCTGTCTTACTCGACTTATCTCAAACTGCCAGTTTAGAAGGCAGTCTAGAAGTTGCTAACACCGTCCTTGCAGGGCTAAAACGCGTTGGCAACGTACACAAGAAACATGTTGAATCAGCCGCTTTTGTCGTACTAAAATCACCCGATATTCCCTCAGTATTAGTTGAAACTGCATTCATATCCAACCCTGAAGAAGAGCGTAAACTTAAAAGTGCCAGTCATCAAAATAAATTAGCACGCGCAATGATGTCGGGGATCCGTAGTTATTTTCAACGCAATCCATTACCAGGTAGCAATATTCCACAGCAGCATACCGTTAGCCGTGGAGATACATTAAGTACGATTGCTCAACGCTATCGAATCACCCTCGCTCAACTTAAAGCCAACAATAATTTATCTAGCTCGGTACTTAAAGTGGGTGAGATATTACTTATTCCTTAAATATACTGATCTCTTAAAACAAGTTCATGCCTGTTAATAAACGTATCCATGCCCTCCCACTCCATCTTGCTAATCAAATCGCAGCTGGGGAAGTTATAGAGCGCCCAGCATCTGTTGTTAAAGAGCTAGTTGAAAATAGTCTTGATGCTGGAGCCACTCAAATCACGATTGATATTGAAGGAGCTGGCAGTCATTTGATCCGTATTAGAGATAATGGCTTTGGTATTCATCAAGATGATCTACCTCTAGCACTTAGTCGACATGCCACCAGCAAATTACACTCCAGTGAGCAGCTCAGTCATATTTCTAGCTTAGGGTTTCGTGGTGAAGCATTACCAAGTATTACTTCAATCTCACAGTTAACTATCACCTCTCGTCAAACGGACAGCGAATATGCATGGCAAATAAATGGTCTCAACAACGCCATATCACCGGCATCTCATCCTGAAGGCACCACCATCGAAGTGCGAGATTTGTTTTTTAACTTACCCGCTAGACGACACTTCCTTCGTAGCAATAAAACAGAACAGCATCATATTCTCACTACATTACAGCGCCTTGCATTGAGTCAGTTTGAGGTTGGATTTAACTGCAAGCTATCTGACAATCAACAGCTAAAATTACCCTCAGCAAAAACAGAAATTCAACGCCAACAGCGGCTCGCTAAAGTATGTGGAAAGCAATTTATTGAACACAGTATTTTTTTACAACAAGATTATAATGACGTTTCACTGCAGGGCTGGATAATTAAAACTGAAGCCCATCGAGCCCAAACAGATGTTCAACATTTCTTTATCAATGGTCGAGTCATTCGTGACAAAGTGATTAATCATGCCATTAGACAAGCTTATGGCGATAGCATCCCCGCAGGTAGACAGACGGCTTATGTTTTATATTTAACCCTGCCTCTCGATCGTGTTGATATTAATGTACATCCAACAAAACACGAAGTACGCTTTCGCGATGCGCGTTTAATTCATGGCTTAATCACCACTGCACTTCAAGAAGCCTTATCTCAATCTAGCCATGATGAACGCATTGAAAGTGAACCGAAAAGCCATCAAAGCAAGCAAGCAGAAATAGTTCTTAATATTGCAGAACAAGCACAGAATTACCCAACAGAAAACATTGATACAAAAACAACGTTAACACCCTCATCCTTTGGTCCAATAATCAGTTTATTACACCAGCGCTATGCTATTACCCAATCGGAACAAGGTACTATTTTATTAGACTTACAGCACGCTGAACGGCAATTACGTCGTCTACAATTACTGCAGGCCATAAAAACGAAAACATTACGATCACGTCCGATACTGGTCCCGATTAAACTTCAGCTTGAGAGCGAATTAATCACTATTGCACAACACAAGTCAGAGTTACTAGAGAGCTTTGGTATAGAACTGCAGACCACACCTGAATATTTAATAATTAAACGGATCCCGAGTTTATTCGCTCAAGTTGAGATTAAACAATTCATTAGCGATGTACTGGCATCACTTGCTAATAACGGCAATAAAAACCAACTAGAGCAATTCTTACTCGAATACCTTCCGCTAATCTCGATAAACAACCTAGAACACGCCAAGCAATTAGTAATTCAGCTTAATGAGCTACCAATTCAAACTGATTGGTGTACACCACTTGATCAACAACACCTTAATAGACTATTCTCAAAGCCCGACTAAAATAGATGAAGTGATAAGGTATGAAAAAAAAATTATCAGGAAAGCCATCGCTAATCCCTGCCTTTCTCGCCTTATTCATTATCATCATCTTTGGCTATTTAATCTTTACCGATCTCGAATCAACCCGGACAGAACATATTGTTACCCCCCCGATTGAAATCATTACTACACCAGAACAACTGCCATTAACCGTTATTGATGAACAGATAATTAATAATGAAGAAATCATTCAACAAGAAGCCGTGTTATTTGTTGAAAACTTAAGTCCGACAAGCAATGAGCCTATTGCTATCAACGAGTATAAAGATCAATTTGTTCGTCATGATGGTCTTCTAACATTGCCTAAAATAGAACGTCGAACAACAACAATAAAAGAATTATTAGCAGATAAGTCATTAGCCAAAGAGACGCCTCTCACTCTACGGTTTTCTACAGAAAAGCACACAGAAACAACACTCGCAGAACTTCGTAATACGCTTGAAGATCATACAGCGACCATTACCATTATTTCCTCAGATAACAAATCGCTCAGCAAGCCATTAATAGATATTATCAATCAACACACTATCGACCTTGATGACAAAATCACACTAGCTCAAACCCAGCAGCACCTCATCAAAACAACCCTATCTGAACTAGCTAGTCTGGATATTGACCCAAGCCAGTCACTCTTTGCTGAGCTCACTTTAGGTCAACAAGAAATATTAATTAAAGACCTTATTCCGACTAACTCTGACACGATAGATGCTTTATTTTATTTACACCGTGTTACCGACCAAGATGCCCAAGGACTCTGGGGAATAATTCAAACAGGTTTAATCGATAAGTTTAGACAAGGTCTACATATTGAAGGAATTAGCCAAAATAAAGAGTTAATTCAAGCTGTTATTCCTGCAGATGCCGATGAAAAATTATCTTCTGGATTCAGCTCTTTTTTAGGCAAGATCTTAAGCAGTAAAACGGATACCAGTTATATCTATAATTTCCATACCGACAGCATGGGGCGAGATGCCAATCTTATTTACCCAGGCCAACAACTAATATTAATTCAATTCTCAGCAAGCGAACTGTCCCAGATTTATCAATTCTTCTCAGACAAGCGAAACCAAGGAATTGAAACCTTCGCCATCACAGACTAATGCTAGATTTAATTTTATTACTCTTCGTCGCTATTATCATCGCTGCCGCATTTATCGTGGCTAAGCGATAAGCTATCTACCAGAAAAGCGTTTAGTTACTCGCTGACTCTGTCGGCTTAAAACCCGACTCACCGTGTAGATTGGAATTTATTCCAACAAGCAGATACAAGCCAATAAATCTTTCGTTCTCACATGAACTAGTGTTTCAATAAAATATGTGGGAGCGGTCTTTAGCCGCGAATGAGCTGCCACGCTCACACCCAAGGCATAATGAGTCCCTTTCGCAGCTGAAGCAGCTCCTACTGAATAAAAACAGTAGCTAGCCAGAGCTGTTGATATTAAGATCAGGCTTTAAAGCGCCCATAACGCAGCATAATACTTGGCAACACCAATAGGTTTAATACTGTAGAAGAGATCAGACCACCAATAATAATGCTCGCCATTGGTCCCATCACTTCTCGACCTGGGCTGTCAGAGTTCATGGCAATGGGCAACATCGCTAATGCAGTTACCAAAGCCGTAATCAAGATTGAAGGCAATCGCTCTTTTGCTCCACGAATTGCCGTGTCAGCATTCCACGGCAAACCTTCTTCCACAACCAAATATTGGAAATGTGACACCAACATAATCGAGTTTCGTAAGGTAATCCCAAATAAAGTAATAAAGCCGACTAAAGATCCGATAGACAATACGCCATTAGTAAATAAAACAGCGATAACGCCCCCCACTAAAGAAAAGGGTAAATTGACTAAGACTAACGACATATTTCGCACGCTATTTAACGCGACATAGAGTAATAATAAAACTGCAATTCCCGCTAAACTTGAGTGCACAATCAAGTCTTCACGCGACTGAGCTTGTGCAACCGCAGCACCTGTAAATTCAGGATAAATATCGGCAGAAAAGCTGACCTCGTCTCGCACTCGTTGTTTTAGCTCTGCGAAGAAAGAAGTCAAGTCTCGTCCAGCAACATTACAGGTTACCGTCTGTAAACGCTGAGCGCCGGAATGCAGAATCATATATCGTCCTGACACTTGCTGAATCTCTGCCACATCATGCAAACGTAAGATCACACCCGTTGAGGTTTGAATGGGTAAGTTGCGTACATCGTCAGGCTGTTGTCGCTGTGCTTCCGGCAATACGACCACAACATCAAACACCTGATTTCCCTCTTGAACCTGCCCCACGACAGCCCCTTCAAATCCAGTTTGGATGGTACGCATCACATCAATAGGTTTTAAGCCCCAATAAGCCAGCTCATCTAACTTTAAACGTACTTCTAATTGCGGCTCACCTGGTGGTGCCCGTAACTGTACATCCGTTGCCCCTTCAATATCACGCATTACAGCTGCAATTTCTTGCGCCTTATGATCCAGTTCAACTAAGTTTTTACCATAAACATTCACCACGACCGGTGAGGTGTAACCTGAAATCGTTTCATCTATCCGCTCGGTTAAGAAGGTATTTACTTCCGAGTTTATCCCCGGAAAGGCTTCTAAAACTTCCCGAATTTCATCTAAAACAGCTTGTTGCTCAGGTCCATCCATCGGCACTAAATCAATTTCATATTCACTATAGTGGGTACCAAAGGTATCAGCCCCACGCTCAGCTCTTCCCGCCCATTGTGATGTTGAACGCACGCCTTCAATCTCAGCAACTCGCTTCTCAATTTGTCCACCAATACGTAGCGATTCAGCAATCGATGT
>ENA-OSET01000489-OSET01000489.1-sediment-metagenome-genome-assembly--contig:-NODE-489-length-44465-cov-6.909052_pt1 | contig 44465 bp, 37 predicted proteins | sample MGYA00237882_ERZ534229 | MGnify/ENA primary metagenome ERZ534229 (study PRJEB26408, sample SAMN06266212) | sediment metagenome | isolation source: Hudson Canyon methane seep mesocosm | place: USA:Hudson...
ATTTCCTCTGGGTGAATAAAACCATAGTTTTCATATCGAGGGGCATGAGGATCAGCTTTTTCTCGTTGTTGGTATTGTTTCAATGCATTTTCATAATAATCAGGTAAGACAAAGCTTCCAGCATTCTTTGGATCAGGATTGACATAAACAGATTCATCGTGGAAATACCAACGTTCTGGGACAGAAATGTCGCCAGGGCGAAAATCAGGATTGACGGCACCGGCAATGCCCATCATCACTACTCGGTCAATAGGGAAATAATCTAGTGCCATCTGCATTGTCATAGCGGCATTAGGTACGCTTATGCCTGTCGTAAATATAACTACCGGCTCGCCTTTGTATGTACCCAGTTGGTACTTGACCCCTCTGATAGTCAGAGTTTGATTTATTTCTGCATCAGCTAGTTGCGCGAACGCTTGGTCAATGGCTTTAATTTCTGGTGCATAGGCGGCAACAATCGCAGTCCACTTGTTTTTGTCTGTAAATTCTTTTGGCCCATAAACGCTAATATCTTTTGCATAGGAGCTTGAAGCGTTTAGTAAGATGCCAAAAATAAAGAAACATTGGACGCGGAGTTTTTTAAACATAATAACTTTCTCGTTAATGAAACATGCTAATGCTCGTTAATAGTGCAAAGCAATAAAAAATATTGGGTTAAGTCCTGGTTATTTAACCTTGACTGCACCAGCTTAGAGAGCTTTATTTCTCAGACAGTAAAGTATGGGAAATCCATGCCAATAGTTGTCGGCATGGCTTTATCCTATTAGAAATTTATTTGCCAATTAGGCGCAAAAATTCATTTCGGGTGGCATCAGATGTACGCATAGAGCCCAACATAACAGAAGTTATCATCGAAGAATTTTGCTTTTGTACACCGCGCATCATCATACACATGTGTTTGCCTTCCATAATCACACCTACACCAGTAGCCCCTGTCACTTCTTGCACAGCATCGGCAATTTGTTTGGTTAAACCTTCTTGGATCTGTAGGCGTCTAGAATACATATCTACAATACGGGCAAACTTTGATAAGCCCAAAACTTTCCCATTAGGTAGATAGGCTATATGGCAACGTCCTATAAAAGGCAAAATATGGTGTTCACACAATGAGTAAAACTCGATGTCTTGTATAATGACCATTTCATCTGTGTCTGCTTCGAAAATTGCACCATTTACAACACTGTCTAAATCTTTTTCATAACCGTCGGTTAAAAACTGCATTGCTTTCGCTGCGCGCTTGGGTGTATCTACCAACCCTCCACGGCTGACGTCTTCCCCTAAAATTGAAAGAATATCTGTGTAATGGCCGGCTAATTTATCTGACATGTAATTTGACTCTTCGATGAGTGATATGAATTGAGTTTGTATAGGTACTACAGGAATAACCCAAAATTAGATTACTGGATGATAACATTTTCTGCATCGAGTATTAAATACCGTCGTTACATTTATGTCTCGTACCAGTCCAATTATATATCGCTAAATAATTAGGTTAGCAGTTGTGAATTGGCCGTGGTTTACACCCTTTTTCCTTTTGGTTGCAAGGATAAACGAAATTCAATCATATAGTGATCAAGAGCCGTTTTGGCTTCCTCATAGGCTTGGGCATAACCTTCAGATGCGGGGTGTTGTATATATTCTTCAAAGGCTGAGTCAGTCTGGTCTATTAATGACTTTAAGCGCTGTTGGTTGATATCCATATCGATTCTCCAGATTTTTAATTAAAATTTAATGTTCGATTATTGTTTTATAGAAACTTTACAATTGCTAGAAGGATAATAGCCAAAACGACTAACACCGGCGCTTCATTCAAAAATCGATAAAAACGTGACGAATGGGTATTTTGGTCATTGGCAAAATTTCGTACTAATACAAACAAGTAGAAATGATAAACGTATAAAGCCAAAACCAATATCAGTTTAATATGTAGCCATTTGGCCGTCACAAACCACTCTTTGCCATACAAGGTTATTAACCACACTCCAAATATTAAGGTCAATAAGGCAAAAGGGGTGACAAAGTACCATAACCTTCTCTCCATTATCTTAAACTGATCTTTCACTGCCTGCACATCAGTCTGAGCATGGTAAACCATTAACCTAGGCAAATAAAATAGCCCAGACATCCAAGCAACCATAAAAAATACATGCAGCGCTTTTATCCAAAGTAAGGTCATTTTTGTTCCTAGTAACTAGCTTTATGTAAATGGTGTCTGAGTGTTTTCCACTTAATAATACCGACTATTTGCTCTGAAGTAGTCGAAAAAATATAAACTGCACCGTCTCTGTTAAGTTCTAGTATGCGATACACTTCGGCTAACGTAGCTTGAAAGTCGACCCCTTGCATTGGCGTGAAGGTTAAACGTTTTGATTCACTGTCTTTGCCTTTGTCATAATTTACTAACGAATATTCAGTTGCCCCTTCTTTGCCAACAGAAAATTGCACTATAGCGCTATCCTGCTCGTTATCTAAGGTACTGATAAGTTGCTCATTGCCCTCTTTTAACAGCTTGAAATTTTTATCCATTACAGCTAACACACCGGTCTTTTGTAATGATTCCATGACTGACGAAATAGTGTAAGGCAATTTTTGGTAATCTAGTTGTTGAGTGAAAATAGAGCTATTACCTAAAAATTGTGTGGAAGTTACATAGGCAGGAACAATGACCAAAATTGTGGGTAGGATTAACTCTGGACTATAGGATAACTCCATAACGGCAGACAAAGCCGCCAAAGGTGCATGAATAACTGCGGTCATTAATCCAGCCATGCCCAAAAGTGAAAAACTACCATTTAAGTTACTCACATCATCAATGAAAAAGCCCAGTGGATACGCAAGTACCACACCACTTAGCATGCCAATAACAAACACTGGACCTATTATACCGCCGGGGATACCAAGCCCAAGTGCAAAAATGGTCAATAGAAATTTTGCCGCTATCACTCCGATAAGTAATTGAATATTTTCATTTTGTGCGATTAATAGGTGAGCTGAGTGGAAATGTGCACCTAAGGCATCTGGTAATATATATCCAACTGCCCCGGTAATTAGGCCTGCAATTAACAATCGGCGAGCCATATTGATACGGCCAAATCCGCTGATCACCAGCATCAATGATTTATTGAATAACGTGGCTAGGCAACCAAGTAAAATGCCAAAGATGATTAAATATAAGTATATCCACTGACTAAACTCGTGAAATTGAATAAAAGACAATTCTTGTGCTTCACCAAATACGATGCGAGTTAAAACAGTGCCACAAGCGGCGGCCAGCATCACAGGTATAAAAATATGGATTTTGTATTCTCGTAATACAACTTCCATAACAAAAATCACCGCTGCGAAAGGTGTGTTAAATGAAGCAGATATACCCGCTGCAATACCGCAACCAGACAAAATACGAATACTGTTGTGTGGAAACTTCAACCACTGACCAAAAAAGCTACTGCCGAATGCGCCTAAATGAACAGAGGGGCCCTCTCGGCCTACTGAAAAACCAGAGACTAAGGCCAAAGTGCCACCCAAAAATTGGTTTATGGCGGTCCTAAACGGAATGTGTCCAAAGTAGTGTTTAACTCGGTGAATAACAAATGGAATACCCATGCGATAGTGTTTAAAGCCGGTAAGATAAGCGATTAATACAATGGCTAATGCGCCTACGCACGGAAGAAGAAAACGCATATATGGCTCTAAAGAGGCAAAATCATTGAGTTCTGGTAAGAATAACCTCTGCAGCCATTCAACGCTTAAGCGAAATAGAATAATTAAAGATGCAGCACAAATTCCGCCCACAATGCCGATGATACACAGCTGAATTGAGGTACGTGGAGTCGCAAGTTCTTGTCTAAAAGCGTTGAGGTTCACAATTATAAAATTGACTGATAACTGAGATGGTTTTCAGCTTATCACAAGTCTTTGTATTTTATAGAGTTAAGCTTTTGGGTACGGTTAAAAAATTCAATTGTTTGATAAATCATTCGACCAATCCAAATAACTAAATGATAATATCCGGCTCACTTAGAAACGCTTTGTAGGTTTAAAGGGCATCCATTGATAATTTCTAAACTAAAGAAAAAATTTGGCGCATTTCAGTTTTATTTGATTTTTTTATTGATGATTGCTGCCACTTTGTATGCAGGTTTTTTCTGGGGGAACGCGCATTATGCGCAACAAAAAATGATGTTATCCACTCATGAAAAAAGCATTCAAAACCTCAAACTAGAAAATGAGAAACTGACTAAAAATTTAAATATTTTAGGTGTTGAACTTGAAGTAGCAAGACTGACTCAGCAAAAACATTTTGTAGAAATTGGCAAAAGTATCGATACGGAAAAAGAGTTACGCACTCAACTCGCTTTTTATCAGCAGGTAATGGCACCAGAACTAAATGAGCAGGGTTTTTTGATTGATGGATTTAATCTTGAACCAGCCTTGAGTGATAATTCTTATCGGTTTGAGTTAGTCCTGATGCAGCAAAATAAGACTAAGAATATTCTAAGGGGAAATTTGCAGGTTATTTTGATTGGCAGTGAAGCAGGTAAAGCAAAACAATATTCGATTGATTCTTTGTTAGCTGATCAAGAGCAGAAAAGTCTGACCTTTGGTTTTAAATATTTTCAGGTGGTTGAGGGTGAAATTAGATTACCAGAAGGTTTTCAACCAGAACAAGTATCGGTACATGCGGATATTTTCCAATTTAAACGTAAGAAAGGCGAGTTAACCACTATTTTCGATTGGGCCATTAACCCCAACTAGAAGTAAGGGACATGAATTCAAGTTAATTAGTCTTAGTGAATAGTTGACCATATTAGTCAAGTATTAGATAATCCGCCTAATTAAGAGTTATTTTACTTTTTATACCGAGACAAGTTATGACAGTGCAAATTGCGTTACCGATTGAATTTTCTGATGCTGCCGCTAGAAAAGTAAAAACGTTGGTAGAAGAAGAAGAAAATCCAAATTTAAAACTACGAGTGTATGTCACTGGTGGTGGCTGTTCTGGTTTCCAATATGGTTTCACTTTTGATGAAAAAGTGAATGAAGGCGATACCACTATTGATAAAAACGAAGTGACTTTAGTAGTCGACCCTATGAGTTTACAATATTTAGTTGGCGGTGAAGTGGATTATACTGAAGGGCTAGAAGGTTCTAGGTTTTTAGTGACTAACCCTAACGCAACCACCACTTGCGGTTGCGGTGCTTCTTTTACTGTTTAGCACCAACTCAAGTAAATAGTAAACAGAAAAAAGCCAGCTGAGGATAGCTGGCTTTTTTAATGCAACTAATTCAATCTTGAATCTATTGCGTATTAGTACTTTCAAATATTTTATCAGCAGATGCAGCAACAAAACCTTGGTATAATTTACCTGTTGGCATTTTATAGCGCTGAGAGAATTCATAAAAACAGCTAGGCACTAGTTTTTTGCCGTTGCTGAACTCAACTTCTATCTGATCTGCCATGGTAGATGACTGGGCCAATAAAACCTCTGGTCCACCTTTGATTTCACCACCTGAGTTATTTAAAACAAAGCCAGATTCTTTCAATAGGGTATTCATCTGTGCCAGTGATTTAAAATGGCCCATGTGATTTAAACTCACGGTAAAATGATTGGCTCTAAATCCCCAGGCTGACATCCAAGCCGCATATTCAGAATGTGCCACAAGGGTTTCATATTCTTGTGTGCTGATTTGCCAATGTGTACCTGAATACAAAAAGTTATCTTGCTGCGCTACATTGTCATCCATGTCATCAGTCATTTTTTGGATGATTTGCTGAACAATTGGCGGCATTTCTTCGACAATTAGCTCACTGATAAACACTTTTGGCTGAGTTTCGTCAGCATGTTCGAAGTGTTTGGCACGTAACTTTTTTTCAATAAAGTCATACTGACCTTGCTCTGTATAGCCTAATGCTAGGAAATGCGCTGCAAGTTTATCTAGGTTGATTTTTTCGATATTAAACGAACGTAACGCAATATGGTCATTGCCTAACTTAGCGCTTTTACCTAAATGCTCAGATTCATATCCTTCCAATAAATCATGTACTTTTTTTGCCGAAGGCGTGATGGTTAAATAGTCTTGCCATAAATGGCTAAACAAGCTATCTATTTTGTTGTGCATAGCGCTAAAACTCTTGTTCTAAAATTAAATACTTAACCCAGGGCTTAAGGTACCAGGCAATGTTGTTTTTTCTAATTCGACAGATGCAACTGGGTATGCACAGTAGTCAGCAGCATAGTAAGCACTTGCTCTATGATTGCCGCTGTCGCCAATTCCACCAAAAGGTGCGGCACCACTAGCGCCAGTAATTGGCCTATTCCAGTTGACTATACCGGCACGAATTCGTTGGTAGAAATGTTGGTAGTCCGCTTGGTTATCCGCTAATAAACCAGCCGATAATCCAAAGCTGGTATTGTTCGCTTCATCTATGGCTTGGTCAAAATCACTATAACGAATGACTTTCAGTAGCGGGCCAAAATGTTCTTCATCAGGCATATCTTTAAGAATGTCGGTTACGTCAATAATACCTGGGCTAACAAAACCAGACTCAATGTCTAGGTGTTTCAGTTCTACTAGTGGGGTAGCACCAAGTGCAACTAACTGTTGCTGTGCCTTAACCATTAAAGACGCCGCATGTTGTGAAACCATAGCGCCCATAAAAGGCTGTGTTTCAGCATCATACATACCCACTTGAATGTTGTTGGTCGCTTCAATCAATTTTTTAAGAATTGCATCACCAGCCTCACCTTGTTGAATAAACAAGCGGCGTGCGCAAGTGCAACGTTGACCTGAGGTGACAAAGGCAGATTGAATGATATCGTGCACTACCGCATTGGTATCAGCTGCGTCTTTGACTATGAGTGGGTTATTGCCACCCATTTCCAAGGCCAGAATTTTTCCAGGATGACCAGCAAACTGTTCATGTAACAATCTACCAGTACGTGAGCTACCGGTGAAAAATAAACCGTCTAATCCGCTATGCGCAGCAAGTGCTTTACCTGTTTCTACTTCACCTTGAACCATGTTTAATACTCCAGCAGGCAAACCGGCTTGCTGCCATAGCTCTAAAGTTTTTTCAGCAACAACTGGGGTAAGATCGCTCGGTTTAAACACAATAGTATTACCAGCCAGTAGGGCAGGAACAATATGTCCGTTTGGTAAATGCCCAGGGAAATTGTACGGGCCAAATACGGCTACAACGCCATGAGGTTTGTGTCTAATAAATGCTTTGCCTAATGGCATGGCGTTTTCTACTGTGCCTGTACGCTCGTGGTACGCTTTTTCAGACAAAGCAATTTTGCCTATCATGGCGCCTACTTCAGTCGCCGTTTCCCATAGTGGTTTACCGGTTTCCTGAGCAATGCTCAAAGCAAGTGCTTGTTTATTTTCAGCTAACAATTCAGCAAACTTTTTCACAAAGGCTAAACGCGCTTCAAAAGAGAGATTACTCCAAGCGACAAAGCTCGAACGGGCCGCTTTTACTGCTGAATCTACTTGCTCTTGAGAAGCTGACTTCGCCTGCCAAATAGTACTTTTCTTAGCAGGATCAATTGACTGAATGTCGTGGCCTTCACCGGCGTGCCAGTTTCCTGCAATATAATGTGTATGATTATTCATGTTTATGTCCTGAAATGGGTAGGAGCAAAGCGAATACTGTCGCCATCACTTATACCGAGTGCATCGGCGGCTTGTTGACCAATAGTGACATGCTCTAAATCGACATTTATAGAGAGTGATGTACACACTCCACGAAAGTCTTCAACTTTGGTATTTATGACAAAAAAGTCTCTTTGCTTGTCAGTAATCTCATCAGTTACTTTCACCTGCATTTTTCTACTAGCTTGTGCACTACGAATATGTTTTAAATTCGCTTCAACAGTTGGACCTGCATCAAAAATATCGACGTAACCTCTGCAGCTAAAACCTTCTTGTTCGAGAAGTTGTAACGCCGGTTTGGTTTTTTCATGCACTTGACCGATTACTGCTTGAGCTTGTTTACTCAGTAAGTTCACATAAATGGGATACTTTGGCATAAGCTCAGCAATGAATTGTTTTTGACCTATACCTGTGAGGTAGTCGGCAGTAGGGAAATCCATCGAGAAGAAATGCTCTTCCAACCATTGCCAAAATGGTGACTGGCCGTTTTCGTCGTTGATACCGCGCATTTCGGCGATAATAGTTTCAGCAAAACGTTGTCTGTGTTCCATCATAAACAAAAAGCGAAATTTGGATAATAATCTTCCGTTTAAGCCTTCTCTAGCATTTTGTCGTAAAAACAATGTGCATATTTCAGACACACCAGTGTAATCATTACATAAGGTAAGAATTTCGACTGGATTGTAAATATTCAGTTCGCGAGAAGCATGAACAACCTTACTCAAATGATAATGATAAAAGGCGTCGTCTAAACCCACGCTAGATGCAATACCGCTTGTACCCACCACTTCTTTGGTATCTTGATCTTGCATGACAAACAAATAACTTTCGTCACCTGGCTCAACTACCTCTTTTGCAAAGGCTTGAACCGATTTGTCTATTTTACTTCGAAGCAATACCTCGTTAACGGGTAACGAGGTAAAACCAACCCCAGATTCTTGGGCAATTTCATACAGCGACGAATAATCGTCGCGCTGGATTGGGCGAATGATTTTCATGTTCGCTTACTCACTTATAGGTTGCTTAGCCGTTAACTACTTTCGCTACTGCTCTTTCAAAACGAGCAAGTCCTTCTTGAATATCTTCATCAGGGATAATCAGAGAGGGGGCGAAACGCACAACATTAGCACCAGCAATCAAACACATTAATTGTTCTTCTGCGGCTGCCACTAAAAATTCACGGGCTCTTCCAGCAAAGTTTTCACTTAATGCTGCACCTAAAAGTAGGCCTTGACCGCGGACTTCGGCAAAACAATGGTATTTATCATTAATTGCTTCCAGACCTTTACGGAAAAGTTGTTCTTTTTGTTTTACACCATTCAATACTTCTGGTGTGTTCACAATATCCAACACTCTTTCGGCTACAGCACAAGCAAGTGGGTTACCACCATAAGTACTGCCATGGGTACCTATCTTTAAATGTTCAGCAATTTTAGTGGTTGTAATCATGGCACCAATTGGGAAACCGCCACCAAGTGCTTTAGCCGTTGTGAGAATATCTGGCACTACTCCGAGTCCCATATAAGCATAAAGGTCACCTGTTCTGCCCACTCCGGATTGAACTTCATCAAAAATAAGTAGTGCATTGTGTTTATCACATAAAGCACGCACGCCTTTAACAAAGTCACTGGTTGGACTAATTACACCACCTTCACCTTGTAATGGTTCCATCATAACCGCACATGTTTTGTCGGATATTAATGCTTCAAAACTAGCTAAATCATTATAATCTGCATGTTCGATAGCACCAGGCTTAGGCCCAAAACCGTCTGAATAGGCTGGTTGTCCACCAACAGTAACGGTAAAAAAGGTACGACCATGAAAACCTTGTTTAAAAGCGATAATTTGATCTTTTTGTCCGCCAAAGTGGTCAAGAGCAAAACGACGAGCTAGCTTTAATGCCGCTTCGTTAGCTTCAGCCCCAGAGTTGGCAAAATATACTTTTTCAGCAAAAGTGGCGTCGGTTAACTTTTTGGCTAAGCGCAGTGCCGGCTCATTAGTTAACACGTTGCTCAAGTGCCAAAGTTTTTCACCTTGCTCTGTGAGCGCTGAGACAAGCTCAGGATGACAGTGACCCAATACATTGACTGCAATACCGCCAGCAAAATCGATGTATTCGGTACCTGCTTGATCCCACAAGCGAGAGCCTAATCCTTTTACCGGAATTATTGCCGCTGGATTATAGTTGGGAACCATTACTTCATTAAACAAGTCGCGAGTTACATTCATACTATTGCCTTACAAGTGTCATATTTTGGTTACAAAAGGAGCGATAGTATGGCAGAAGGTTTGGCTCTTGTCTTTATGCTTATGAAATGCAAAGCGCCATTTTTAAAGGGGTTCACCTAGTTTTGCATGAATAGTGAATAACTATCTAATTAATGAGAATACAGTTGATACTGGTAGTGTCATGTAATACCAATACTGCAAACCAGAATTGGTATATTTAGTGATTTTGATGATGTTGCATGAATATGCTTAAAAAAATTAATCGTTGTTCATACTCAGGTCAAGTGAGCGCATATCCGTTGTTTTAAGTATCTCAAGTGAGCCTTTTGGCATACGTAGTGCGCGAACAAAGTCTTTAGATTGTTGTAAATCAATCAGTTTATGCCCTTTTAGCATGCGATATTGAGTATAGGCTTTACCTTGCTTTAATACTAAACCTAGGGGAGACATGTCTTTTGCAGGTTCATTATTTGCAACTTCAAACATCGCATTGGCGATAAAGACTCTTTGCATGGCCATTTTATCAATTAAGTTTGCACTAATATTGAGTGCGTATTTATCGATTAACTGATTCAAAAATGAACCTGATGGCGTAACTCTAGTCAAGGCAGAGTGTTCCTCATGCTTTTGAGCTTGTTGAGATTCCATTAAGGCTTCCCGCAACACTGTTTCGAAAAGTCTGAAATACAACTTTGTCACTACTACTTTACCCATCATCTGAAACATCCCAAGGCAAAATGCATTGTTTTGATTCACTCCCGACACTGAGGCTATTTGTTTGCATGAAATCGCAGTGGCTAGTGCCTCTTCCCAAATTCTTAGTTTTATTTGCGGATAAGGGTCGGTTATTTGAGGTAATGAACGTTTGAAAGCAAGGGATGTGAGAACAATAATTAGATTTTCTAAGCCAAAAAAGTTCAGACCTACACGCATAGATTCAACTAATACCACATTGCCTTTGTTGTCCAAACGTCTATATTTTGGTTGGTTAACCAATTTCATTAAATCATTGAAGAACCAAGGTAATTCAGTGGCAAGGGGTTCAATTTTTGAAATAGTGGCGGCTTTGATACACACTAAGTCGAGTAGTTCTGGTAGGACCCTATCTATTCCAATTATTTTGGAATAAAGGTGGTCTGTATCTTTTAGGCTTTCATCTAGGCGTTTTGCAACTTCAATATCTACTTGTTCAGCTATTTCACCAAGAAAGTTAAGATCGGATTTAGTATTTAAGTCTTTTTCTCGAATCGCTTGTTTTTCTACTCGTAATAAGGACCTAGCAGTTTTACTTTGCTCAATCTCGATTACATTTAAAGCGGGTTTCCCCTCATTGAGTACACTTTGTTGTGCAGTCTTGGCATCCAAAAATAACGCTTCAAAGCGCTGCTTAACTAGTTCTTCTACGTTTGTGGTTGCACTCATTAATTATATTTTTCTTATGAAATAGCTTTGATGAAGGATTTTTTAGAAAGTAATTATCTTTATAGGACAATAATTAATATTAGTCCTTAATATTACATTAATACCGGAAAATTTCTATAGTCAAGCTATAGTGCTTTAGTTGTAATTTGGCTGTTAATAAATTTATTTAGGATGTGATGTCCAAACTCTGTTAATAAAGATTCAGGGTGAAATTGTACGCCAAAGATAGCTAAGGTTTTGTGTTCAATCGCCATGATCTCAATTTGTTCTGATAGTTCTTCAGACGCAGTACTGTCCTTTATAGTGTTAAAACACCAAGCGGTTATTTTAAAGTCTTCGGGAATACTTGCCTTTTCCAACACCAACGAATGATATCGCGTTGCGGTAAAAGGCCGATTAATATTTTTAAATAAGGTTGATGCTTGGTGATGGATTACGGAGGTTTTTCCATGCCTAATTTGTTTGGCGTTAACTAGGCTGGCACCAAAAACTAAGCCGATTGCTTGGTGGCCTAAACACACCCCCAAAATGGGGATCCGACCGGCAAAGGTTTTGATAGCTTCAAGGGTTATTCCTGCTGATTGCGGCGTACAAGGGCCCGGTGAGAAGACTAAATAATCAGGCCCTATTGCGTTAATTTCTGCACAAGATATTTCATCATTGCGCACCACTAATACCTCTTGTCCCAACTCCTCAAAATAACGAGCTAAATTATGAGTAAATGAATCATAGTTGTCTATCAACAGAAGCATTGTTGAGCTTAAGTACTGGCTAATTTAAGGACGTTTAACAAAACCTACCGCTTCGTATGCTTTTGCTAGTGTGACTGCTGCTCGTTGGCTGGCTTTTTCTGAACCTTCATGCATTATTCTGTTTAGCTCAGTTTGATCGTCACGTAACGCATGAAACTTTTCTTGTATCGGTTCAATCAGCGCCACTACTGCATCAGCTACATCAGATTTTAAGTGACCGTACATTTTATCTTCATAGCTTGGCACTAGGGCTTCAATTGAAGTGTTAGTGGCACAGGACAATAGGCTCAATAAATTGGATACCCCTGGTTTTTCCGAGGTATCAAAGTAAATACGCGCTTGGTCATCAGAATCTGTTACCGCACGTTTAATTTTCTTGGCAATCTTTTTGGGATCTTCTAGCAGACCAACAAAGTTGTTAACGTTATCGTCCGACTTAGACATTTTCTTTGTGGGGTCTTGTAAACTCATCACCCGAGCGCCAAACTCAGGAATATAAGGGTCAGGTATGCTAAAGGTTTTGCCATAAACGTTGTTAAAACGTGTAGCGATATCTCTTGCAAGTTCAAGGTGTTGTTTTTGGTCATCACCCACTGGCACTTGATTCGCTTGATACAATAAGATGTCGGCCGCCATCAATATTGGGTAAGAATATAACCCGGCGTTGATGTTAGACACATTTTTTGCAGACTTATCTTTAAACTGAGTCATGCGATTCAGCTCACCCATTTGGGTATAACAATTCATCAACCAAGCTAATTGTGCATGCTCTGGCACATGAGACTGCATAAAAACAGTACTCTTAGCGGGATCTATTCCACAGGCTATATACAGAGCTAATCCGTCTAAGCAAGCTTGGTGCAGTGCCTTAGGGTCTTGCCTTACAGTGATCGCATGTAAATCAACCAACATATACAAACAGTCATAATCATCTTGCATATTGACCCACTGACGAAGTGCACCCATATAATTGCCAATGGTGAGTTGTCCTGAAGGCTGGCAGCCGCTAAGTACAATTGGTTTTGTCATGTTGATTGTTTCTACTTATTACATAGTGTTGAAAGAAAGATTATTTAACCAAAGCAAGTTCAGAGCGCATTTGTTGGATCACTTCGTGATAGTCAGCTTGGTCATAAATAGCGGAACCAGCTACAAACATATCTGCTCCTGCTTCTGCAATGGCGCGAATATTATCGACTTTTACGCCGCCGTCAATTTCTAATCGAATATCAAACCCCGATTGATCAATTAACGCACGAATCTGCTTTAGCTTTTCTAGGCTTTGAGGAATAAAAGATTGGCCGCCAAATCCAGGATTAACAGACATTAACAAAATATGATGCAACTTATGCATCACATGGTCGAGATGCTGCAAAGGAGTGGCAGGGTTAAAGACTAAACCAGGCTTACATCCAGAATCTATAATTAACTGCAAACTTCTGTCTACATGCTGTGAGGCTTCAGGATGAAAGCTTATGTAGCTAGCACCAGCATCGGCAAACTGCTTAATCATATCGTCTACAGGTTGCACCATAAGGTGAACATCTATGTCCGCCGTTACACCGTGTTTGCGCAATGCCTTGCAAACTAATGGACCTATAGTCAAATTTGGCACGTAATGGTTGTCCATTACATCAAAGTGCACAACATCAGCGCCGGCAGCCAATACATTGTCTACCTCTTCACCCAACTTAGTAAAGTTTGCTGATAAGATAGAAGGCGCGATTAAATAAGGTTTCATTATTTTCCTTGCTTGCAAAAGCCGATACTTTACAGAAAAATCTAAATAGACAAAAGCACCCTCTTTGCACCAACAATGTTGTCTCGCACTCTTATGGTGCGATTGGCATGTCGATAAATAGAAAGTTAATCGGCCTGCAGATATTTATTTTTTAAAAATAATCAATAAAAACATGGGTTTAAGTTATTGTCGTGGTATGTTGTTTTGTTTGCTGCATTTAGGCATCAGATTTGCGTTAAGTAGTAAACAAAATAAAAATAATATGCCAGAAAGCCTAATTTAATTACTGAAAAAATATAATAAATACAATCGGAGTATACACATGAAAACTTTAAAAATTACTGTAATTGCCGCCGCTGTTTTAGCTGCATCTAGTTTTAGCCAAGTAGCATTAGCTGAAGGTAGTGTAAGTGCTAATATCGGCTATGTTTCTCAATATCATTTCCGTGGTATCCAGCAAACTGGTGGTGGATCTGCTAGCGCTGGTTTAGATTATGAAAATGGTGGGTTCTATGTAGGTACTTGGGCAGCAGATGTCGCTGATGGTTTAGAAATTGATCTTTATGGTGGTTATGGAATCGAGCTGGACAGTGGCCTTTCTCTAGGTCTTGGGGTAACTACTTATCAATATACAGGTGATTTTGACTCTGCTTACAACGAAGTAAATTTAAGCGCAGGATACGGTTTAGTCAGTGTTGGTTACAGTAAAGGTAAATGGGACGGCGTAGTGGGTGATGAAGCCGCAACTGAAGGTGACTATTCTATCTTAACGGTTTCTCTTGAAAGCAATGGTTTTAGTGGTACTTTTGGTACTTATGGTGCAGATGCCGAAGGTGAATACTTTGAAGTGGGATACGGAACTGAGATTGGTGGTTTCGATGTGGGTGTAGGTGTAATCTTCAGTGGTTCTGACCTTGATGATGATGAAGCAATGTTCTTCTCACTAAGCAAAGCATTCGATCTATAAAATTGATTTAAACAGTCAATTTATATAAAGGCGCATTGATTGCGCCTTTTTTTATACCCAAAGAATAACGACAAAGTGCCTAACAAATGAGGTGAAGTGCAGTTGTCGCTTATTCAATTACAGGTATAATGCAACAAAGTATGTCAAATTGGATAACATTATGAATAGGAAGTCAAAATCGTTGTTTACTTTCACTGGAATATCCTTAACCGGTATAGCCGCAGTGGCTATGTTAAGTTTTTCTCAGGTGTCGTTAGATAATCGAAATATGTTTTGTGGAAATTTAGAACAAGCTGTTATTGATCATGAGCTACCTGTTAGTCATCCTGCAAATAGATGCGCCACAGAGCATTCACAAGGTGTGAGTTGGTCTGAATGGTTCACTGGGCGTTCAAGCTCATACCAGTTCCATTTTATCGATTTACTCGAGCTGTTATCTCGCTCAAGAAGTAGTGAAACCTAAACCCCAAAACAAAATAATTTGAATTAGTCAGCCTGATAGAGGGCTAACAATTCAGCCACTTTTAATCTACTACTGCCATTTTGACTAATAAAGCGACTGACTTGAAGTTTAGTCATATGCGCGCCTTGGTATATATCTCTGGTAAATTCAGTATCGTGATTGCTAACCAAAACTGGAATGTTACGAGTGTAACCAGCACGATGTGCCAAAGATGCTAACTTAACCTGATTGTCCAAAGTAAAGCCTCCAGTAGCATAACTATTGAACATAGCCGTTTTGCTTATGGGTGCGTAGGGAGGATCACAATATATCACTGAGCCCTTTCGTGCCCTGGCGAATACTTTCTCAAAAGAGTCACAGGTAAAAGTCGCTAGTTGAGATTTTTCTGCAAAGTACCACAGTTCTTTTTCTGGGAAGTAGGGCGCTTTATATCTGCCAAAAGGCACATTAAATTTACCACTATTGTTATACCTGCATAGACCGTTGTAGCCGTGCCTATTTAAATAAAGAAATAATAGTGCTCGCTCATAGACATCATTACTGTCATTAAACTTTTGTCTTATTTGATAATAAAGTTGTTCATCGTTATGAACTGGAGTGAAAAGCTTAGCGCTGTCCTTAATGTAATCAGAAGGTTGGTGTTTGACAATATTGTATAAATTAATTAAATCGGGGTTTATATCATTGAGCAGGTATTTAGAATAATTGGTGTTCAAAAATACCGAGCCTGCGCCAACAAATGGCTCAATCAGCTTTTTAGCTTCTGGAAGTTTCGCGTTGATGTCTTCAATTAGCTTGTATTTTCCGCCAGCCCATTTTAAAAAGGCCCTGTTTTTCTTATCTGTCGTTACTGCCAATGTTTCAACCAAGTCGAGCCGCTAATTTATCAGGCCGAATTGTAACGGCACTGAGCATAAACAACAATTAGCTTAGGGCGAAGAGTTACTTATTTCTTGTTTGACTTGCTTAACACTCTTAACAAATGGACTATTTGTTAATTTGCTCTTCATTAAAGTGGCTATTTCTGTTCTTGCATCTTCAATTGAAGGAAAATGTTGGTTTTTTAATAACACATACCAATCTGCTCCATAACGACGGGTTTTATATAACCAAAGTTGCTGGTCTAGCTGCTCATCCTTTATGTAATCGAGCAATATACTAATATTAGCCATCGCAGCGATTTGAATTAGATAGTTTTCTGTAGGTAATGCCAACAACACATCATGTTTGAGTGTGAGAGGATTGTCAGATTGAGTGGGCTCTAGGCTACTAGACTGCAATTTTTTCTGTTCGACAACCGGTTCAAAACTGACCTTGTCTTCGACTTGATAATCATTGACGGTGTCAGTTTGTATTTCGACTTCTTTAATTTCAATAGGCGGTTCTGGGAATGCTAATAACTCCACCTTTACTTCAGCTTGTGGCTCAATCGTACTAGTTTGTGAAAGTATTTTGTTTGACTGCTCTTCAAATTTAGTACTTGCTGTATTCCAATCAGTAACTAGCTTGTCTTTAGTGCTAATTTTCGTCGTGATAGGTGCATAGGCTGGTGGTTCGAGCTCTTCAATCGGTAGAGGTGCTTCTTGAGCTACTGTAACGGGCGTTGATTCGACCACTATGGAAACATCAGAGGTCTCTGCGGATTGCTCTGGAGTCGATAGTTGAGCAGTAATATATGACACCATTGAGCTCACTTTTTCAGGATACTGCCAGCTCAAAATCCCAGCAAAAACAGCCAAGAAAACCAATCCGAACAATGTGGCTACCCACCATTTTTTATAAATAGGTGGGGAAACGTAAGATTGAACATGACGACCTTCTATACGTTGGGCAAACTTCTTCCGTTTATCTTGTATAAACGACTCTAAATCAGAAAATTCATGACTTTCAGATTGTTGCTGATAATTTTGGTTATTTAATACTATCGGTTGATCTTTAGATTTAGCCCCTAAACCCAATTTGGCAGACTCAGCCCAATCAGAGAGACCCATTAGCAGTACGTTGAGATGTTGTTTATTGTTGGCAAATCGACTCTGTAAGACCAAATCCCACAGCTCTTTAACCAGCTTTTCAGGCAGCTTTTCAGCGTGAAAAATACTTATCAATATTCGACCGTTATGATTATTCAGAGGTGCAAGTAACTGGTTCAGAGGTCGATTAAAGTCAGCATCTTGGCTTTGACTGATGAGTTGCCGAAATAACTTCTCTCGGTAGATGACTAAAGGGGTTAATTCATTTGCAGTGAGCAAGGCTAGGTCAGCTTGTTCATTTTGATGTTCAAGAAAACTTTCTACAACTTGTGATTGCTGCTGAATTTTGTCGCTACACACAAACACAAGTTGTGAAGAGTAACTGATTAGATAGTCTAATCGGTTGTTCAGTTCTGACGCTGCCATTTTCATATACCTAGGTAGTGATGTTTATTGCGTCAATGCAATAAACAAAAATTTAATCCTAAGAAAGAATGGCGCGTAACACCTCTTCAGAAATTTCATTTGTGACAACCGCTTTACCAATCCCTTTTGGAATGACAAAGAACAGTTGACCAGCTTGGACCTTTTTATCGTGGCGCATATGTCGAATAAAGTCGTCATAAGTCATATCACTAGGTGCAAGCGTTGGTAAATCAAATGCTTTAAGCAAAGATTCGATGCGACTGAATTCTGACGCTTCGAGCCAATTCATCTTAGTTGCTACTGCAGAAGCAAGAACAATGCCTGTTGACACAGCTTCGCCATGCAACCAGTTGCCATAACCTTTTTCAGCTTCAATCGCATGACCAAATGTATGGCCTAGATTCAGTATGGCTCTTAGGCCAGACTCTCTTTCGTCAATAGCGACTATTTCTGCTTTTATTTCACAACACCGAGCAATCATGTGCTGCATTGCTGCGAGATCTTGCTGTTTGATTGCTTGTTGATTTTCTTCTAACCAGATAAAAAATTCTGGATCGTAAATCACTCCGTACTTGATTACCTCTGCCATGCCAGCAGCAAATTCACGTTGAGGTAAAGTACTTAAACTATTGGTATCGATCAGTACCGCTTTAGGTTGGTAAAAAGCACCAATCATATTTTTACCTAAAGGGTGATTAACAGCTGTTTTCCCGCCCACAGATGAATCAACCTGAGATAATAAAGTGGTAGGAATTTGGATGAAGGGCATGCCACGCTGGAAACTAGCAGCCACAAACCCAGTTAAATCGCCGACAACACCACCGCCCAAAGCGATTAAAGTAGTGTCACGCCCTGCAGACATTTCTAACAACTTGGAAATGACCATTTCAAAACTTTGCAGGTTTTTGTGTTGTTCTCCGTCAGGTACAACAATTTTACTCACGTCATAACCTGTTAAGGCTTGACTGACAATGGGGAAATAAAGCGGATCGACCACATCATTGGTCACAACAACTACTTTTTTTGTAGTGAGGTGTTTGGTTAAAACCTCAGGATGGGTAAGTAGATTTGCTTGGATTAATATAGGGTAGCTACGCTCACCCAACTCAACTGTTAGTGTTGCCATAAGTAGCTAGCCCTATAATTGCTATATAAGAAAGGAGTGTTACAGACCTATTTTTCCAATGATCTGATTTGCCACAGCGCGAGCACTTTGATCATCTGTATCAACAATATAATCGGCTGCATCTTCATATAGTGGATTGCGTTCTTCAGCTAGATTACGCAATACTGTTTCTGGATCATCTTTTTGTAACAACGGACGACGTTTATCACGCTGAGTTCTAGCAACTTGTTTATCGATCGTAGTTTGCAAATAAACAACTATGCCTCTCGCCGATAACCTGTTTCTAACATTTTTACTGACCACCGAACCACCACCTGTAGCCAAAACAATGCCTTGTTTATCGGTTAAGTCGTTAATGATGTTTTCTTCACGTAGACGAAAGCCTTCTTCACCTTCAAGATCAAATATCCAAGCGATATCTGCGCCCGATCGTCTCTCAATCTCTTGATCGGAGTCAAAGAATTCTAAATGAAGTTCGTCTGCAAGGTGCCTACCAATAGTGCTTTTACCAGCACCCATGGGGCCTATAAGGAATATATTACGTTTTTCAGCCATTTTTGCTTATTTCACAACTATGTTTAAGGGGTAGAAAGTTCGTGCGGCTACCCTTTTATGGATTAACCAGACCTCGTCGAAAATTTCGAGGCGACGATTATCTCAGTTTTACAGTGAATTTTGCAAGCTTTGTAAGGTTTATGCGCCAGTAATAATAAAAAAACAGCATAATCAAGTGATTAGGCTGCTTTTTTGCATCGAATTAAGGCGGCTGAACCACCAAATTTTAGTTGGTTCTCAATTCATCGGTTAAAATTTTAGGTGTAACAAAGATTAGTAGCTCGCGTTTCTCTATTACTTCTGATGAATTTTTGAATAAGTAACCGACAAAAGGTAAATCTCCTAGAAGAGGTACTTTTCGCACATCGTTTGAAGAACTCTGTTGAAAAATTCCGCCTAGTACTATGGTCTCGCCATTTTCTACTAATACCTGGGTACTGATTTCTTGAGTATCAATTGCCACTGCATCGCCGGTTGACGTTGAAACAGTATCCCCTCGGGTATCTTGGGTCACAACCAAATCCATGATGATCCGATTATCTGGGGTGATATGTGGTGTTACTTTCAAACTTAATACTGCTTTTTTGAACTCAACCGAAGTGGCGCCACTTGATGTTGCTTCAACATAAGGTATTTCTGTCCCTTGCTCAATGTAGGCTTCATGTTGGTTAGCTACGGTAATACGTGGACTGGCGATTACTTCACCTTTGTTTTCAGACTCAAGGGCTGATAATTCCAAATCGATGATAGTGCCATCTAGTAGTCGAGCGATTTGTATGCCAATACGCCCAGCAGGATTACTCACTGGTAACGCTACATTTAATCTGTCTGTAATCGAAGGAACAACACCACTTGCAATGGAATCAGCACCCGCCAATGAACCTGATATTGCACCATTATTCATGGTATCGCTTAATCCCCATTGCACACCTAATGATTCGCTTGCGTTGTCTCTTACGGTAACCATGCGAGATTCAATCAGCACCTGTTTAATTGGAATATCTAAGGCATCGACTAGAGATTTAGCTTCATCGATTGATGTTTGTGTATCTCGAAGTAAAAGTGTGTTGGTTCTTTCATCAACAGCTACGCTGCCCCTAGGGGTTAAAATACTGTTTTCAGTCCCTTTTAGAATAGCTGCGATATCTTGCGCTTTTGCATAATTGATTTGCACATTAGTTGAAACTAGTGGGGCTAGTTCAGCTACCTGTTGTTTAGATTGCAGTTGCTGAGTTTCGCGGGCTGTCAATTCTTCAGTAGGTGCAATAAGTAAGATATTTCCTTCAAGTCTTTTGTCCAAGCCTTTGATTTTTAAAATCATATCTAATGCTTGATCCCAAGGAACACCAGATAGACTAATAGTCACATTGCCAGTTACGGTATCTGTAGTCACTAAATTGAAATCATTAACTTGAGCAATAATTTGCAATACTTGGCGAACCGGGACGTCTTGGAAATCAAGCGAAATAGGCTCTCCAGAAAAATTGCTTTGTTGGTCATCTACTGGCGCATCTTTTAGGCGTTTTTCAATTTCTATGCTCAAACTGTTAGAGCTTTTTTGATGACGAAAACTAATTTTTCCCTGAGTTGAAAATTCTACTCTGGTTTGTTCTTCATCTTGAAAAGTCTCGATACTATTGACTGGAGTGGCAAAATCTACCACATGAAGTGTAAACAGTTGTTCATCTGCTAGTTTTGTTTTGGGTAAAACTAAACTTAAAGTTTTGCCTCTTTCACTCAACTGCAACTGAAAATTTTCATTACTAAACATCATTAACACTTTAGCTCCACCACTGGGCAAGCGTGAAAACTGCACGTCTTGCAGTTCAGAGAGAAACATGTTGTTAATCTGAGGTTCGGGATCGACTAATACCGGAGATGCTTCTTGGCTAAATGATTTAAATGCAAATAAGCTTACCGCTGCTGCAATTAACCAATACCAGGTCGGATTAGTTCGATTAAGTTTTTTGTTAAAAATAAAACGCTCAGACATTATTTTCTCCTGCCTTCGAAATCATGGTGAGTGTGGCTTGTTTTTTCTGCCAGCAGCCAGCGCCATCGGGCAGCATTTCAGTAAAAGAAACTGTGCCATTTTGAATAGAATCGATTTTCCCAAAAAACAATCCGAGGTAATCGCCAATTGTAGCTTTATATAAACTACCGGTATTAGACTGAATTAGTGCCCATTTTTTGCCATTAGATTGAAATACGCCAGTAATAGATAACGCATCGATACCAAATTTTTCCAAAGGTTGTTTGCTCCGATTAAAGTCTGGTTGAGCACAATTTGGTTGTGCCGCGACTTTTATTTCAACTCCCGCGCCTGTATTTCTAGGACGTTGAAATGGGCTGCGTAGTGTGTCGGCAGAATAGATAAAAGTAGGTTTGCTTTCAAACTCAGGGTAGGGCTCTATATTGACAGTCGTAGTCTGTTTTACTTCTGCGATAAACACTTGTAAATCGTCGACCTTAGCTTCACAACCACTTAGCAGTGCTGCAGCAAACACAATCTTAAGATGTTTCATTGTGTTTTCCCCGCTGTCGCATCGTCTTGTTCATTTGATGTTCTATACGTTTTGGCTTGTACTTTAAGCTTCAGAGTATTGGCTTCTTGGGTGACTTCAAAATCATGCACTGTGACAATTCGCGGCAATCCAGCTATTTCTGAAGCGAATTGCCCGAAGTTGTGATATCCACCATACACTTCCATTTCAATAGGCAGCTCTGAATAAAATTCTTTTGGAATATCTCTTTGCCAATTTAACAATCTAAACGTTAGCCCAGCTGACGTGCCCACTAATGTAATGTCATCCAATAACCCTGGCGTTTCATTACTAGTAGGTAGCGACTTTAACATAGATGAAAAGTCACTTTTCAATCTGCCCAATTGTTCTTCATAAGCTTCCAAGTTAACCGCAATACGGTATTTACCTTGGTAAGTTTGTTTTAGCGTTATTTCATTACTTTGCGCCGTGGCTAGAATCGGTAATTTGTCTTTTACAATAAAATAGTATCCACCAACCAAACCAATTATCACTACAAATAACGCAACTAAAGACTTAACTTCAAAGGGCCAAGTGGCCACTTGTTCAAAATCTAAATCATTGATCTCTTTTAACTTATTAAAATCAAATTTCATTTGCTTGGCTCCTCGTTAATGACGGAGAAATCCGGTGCAACACTAGGGTTAATAGTAAACGTGAGCTTAAAATCACTGACCGCTTCTAAAGCAGAGGTATCAGCCTTTATTGAAGATAATTCGCCGCTACTAAAAACAGTTGATTCTTCTAACTGACGCATGAAATCGGCCAACCTGTTGTTTGATTCGCTGACGCCTAATATTTCAATTAGATTGCCCTGACGAGAAAAGCTTCGAAAAGACAAACCATGTGGTACCAATCTTACTAACTCATCCAACACTATTGGCACCGCATTTCTGCTCGACTCGAGTTGTTCAATCAATGCCATTTTTTGTTCAATTGTTTCTTTGTCTTTTTTGATATTTTTAATTTGTTCTATTTGTTGATCTAACAAGGCAGTTTGTTGTGCGATAAAATTGTTTCGAAAATTTTGATTCTCGGTCATCTTATCCAATATATATCCCGCACCAAACATTAAGCCGATTGCACTTAATCCGAGCACTACTAGTAAAGTAAGGTAATTTTTTTTATGTTCTGCTCTGCGACTTTCGCGCCAAGGCAGTAAATTTATATGTGCCATGGTTGAAAACTCCTACTTGCCAAACCCGCAGCGATAATAAGTTGTCCAGAGACTTGTTCTAAATCAGCTTGATTTACAGTGTCTGCGATCACCATGTCGGCAAATGGGTTGAAACAAATGACTTCAATACCTAAATCCGCAGTTAAGTCTTCAGGTAAGGATGTTAGATACCCACCGCCTCCGCATATTAATAAAGAGGTAGGGCGAGTTTCACCAGAAGTACTGATATAAACCTGTAATGCTTTATTAATATTTTGCTGGAGATTAGCCAAAAACATAGGGTAAGCGTCTTGTTTCCATGTTTCTGGTAAGGTGCCATCTGTTAATTGTTGTTCAATTTGAGAGCGTTCTTGACTATAAAGCATGGTCAAATCTTGAATCAATGCGTCCATGCCAAAGTTGTGATCTTTGGTATAAATAACCTTTCCATCTTTTACTGCACACATTTGTAAATGACTGGCGCCAATATTGATGCAACAAACGGTTTCCTCAGCTTCACTTGGATAGAAAGATGCGACAGCTTCTCCTAATGCATAACTTTCAACATCAACAATTTTGGCTTCGTAACCTACTTCACCTAATAATGTGATCCTGCGATCGACTAATTCTTTATGCACCGCACTTAATAAAACTTCTACCTTATTGTTAGCGGTTTGGCTGTCTCTTATCTCTTCGAAATCAATGTAAACTTCATTCAATGGATATGGAATCAAACTATCAGCTTCTAATTCAATCTGGCTTTCAAGTTCGTGGTCGGTTTGTCCTGGTTCCATATAGACTATTTTATTTAGCACTGTCGAACCTGATACCGCTATAGCAACTAACTTATTTTTACTTTTCAATGCAAGTTTTACTTTTTTGAGTGCGTGGCTTACCGCTTCGAAATCTTTAATTTCACGCTCTGCAAAAGCATTGCCCAGAATCGGCTCGCAGGCATAGGCTTGCAAGTTGTATTGTTCACCTGATTTTTCCAGTACCACGGCTTTAATAAACCGTGTACCTATATCAAGGCCAACCATTTTTTGTGCTTTAGAGCCAAATAAGTTTTTCAATTGTTAGACATCCGATTGAATGAGAATAAATCCACGCCATCATTATTACGTAATTTTTTGTGTTTTATGGTTCTAATAACTGTACATAGGTATAAAATGTAGATCATTTATTAGAAGTTGCCTTGGTATTATCTATCCGTGAAGTTACTTAAACCCGCATTAATAACCATTTCTGTCGCATTTGTTATTGGTATCGCCGTCCTATTAGGTACCTATTTTTATATCAAATCTGACTTACCTAGCGTCGACGTGCTTAAAGATGTTCGATTACAAACACCTATGCGAATATTTACGCAAGATGGCAGACTCATCTCCCAATATGGGGTGAAGCGCCGTATTCCACTTACTCTTGAGCAAATTCCTGAACAATTAAAACAAGCCGTTATCGCTACCGAAGACAGTCGCTTCTACGATCATCCAGGTATAGATCCTATCGGCATGATGCGCGCATTAGTTAATTTAGTCGTCACCGGTGAAAAAGGGCAAGGCGGAAGTACCCTTACTATGCAAATGGCGAGAGACTTTTTTCTTACTCGAGAAAAAAAATACATCCGTAAAATACGAGAAATCATCCTAGCTTGGCATATGGAGCAACTATTGAGCAAACAAGAAATACTAGAGTTGTATTTAAATAAAGTTGCACTCGGCCATCGAGCCTTTGGTTTTGGCGCCGCCGCACAGGTTTATTATGGTAAAGCACTGAATGAACTGACATTAGCGCAAATTGCCACTATTGCAGGATTACCTCAAGCACCTTCAGCCCTTAACCCTATTAGTCAGCCAGAGCGCTCATTGGGCAGAAGACGTATTGTTTTGTTACGTATGTTGGACGAAGAATATATTAACCAAGAGCAGTTTGAACAGGCCGTTGCTGAACCTGTAACCGCTAAAAAATACGGCGCGGAAATAGACTTAGATGCACCTTACCTAGCAGACATTATTTATAGCGAAATGATCGAACTGTATGGCAAAGACGAAGCTGAAACTGGCGGTTATCAAATTTATGCTACCGCTACATCTGACTTGCAAGCTGCGGCACAAAAGGCAGTACGTCGAAATCTACATGATTACGATGAGCGCCATGGTTATCACGGGCCAGTTGCACAACTTTGGTCAGTAGGTGTTACTGATGACCAAAAGGAGACGCTTTCACAGCCTGAACAATCTGAGTTAAATAGCGTCTCCCCGTGGCCTGAAGAAAAAATGTTAACTTACCTGCAAGGTGTACAAACCTTTGAATCGATGCACCCCGCTATTGTTGTTAAAGTGAATGAGAAAGACATCATCATTTTCAACCAACAAGGAAAATACAGCATTGTTGATTGGGATGGCTTAGATTGGGCAAGACCTTATATTAATGATGCTAAACAAGGGCCTGATCCCAAAACTGCTAGCGACATAGTGCAAGCAGGGGCGCTGATTTTAATTCGGCAAAGGGAAGACGACTTACATTGGCAAATTACCCAATATCCCCAAGCGAGTGGGGCGTTTGTGGCGTTAGATCCTAAAAATGGTGCGGCACAAGCTGTAGTCGGTGGGTATAGTTTTTATCAAAGCCAGTTTAACCGAGCCACGCAAGCCAAAAGGCAAGTCGGTTCAAACATTAAACCTTTTATATACTCTGCGGCACTAGAAAATGGCTACACATTAGCCAGTGTAATAAACGATGCACCAATAACTCAATGGCAATCTGGCTCAGGCAACGCTTGGCGACCAGAAAATTCGCCTGCAGAGTATGACGGGCCTATTCGTATGCGAGTGGCTCTAAGCAAATCGAAAAATGTGGTGTCTGTGCGCCTGTTAAGGGCAGTAGGACTAGAAAACGTCGCAGAACATCTTACCCGTTTTGGCTTTGATAAAGATGATATCCCTTTAGATGAAACCCTATCTTTGGGTTCTGGCTCGCACACACCACTTGAAGTGGCGACCGCCATGGCAGTCATTGCCAATGGAGGATTTTTAATTCAACCTCATTTTATTCAACGTATCGAAAACGAAATGGGTGACATATTGTGGAAAGCCAATCCAGTACAAGCGTGCGATCCTTGTGTTACCGATGTACAAGAAAATCAAGTTGAAGTTGACCCTGAGGATATTGAGGCCTTGTTAGCTGCTGAGTTTGATTTAGCCCAGCAGGTTGAAACACCTGTTAAAAATATTCTCTCTGCGCCCAGAGTCATCAGTGCCGAAAATGCATTTTTAGTAGCAGAAATGATGCGTTCAGCAGTGCAAATTAATGGCACTTGGGATAATCGTGGTACTGGTTGGCGCGCGGCTTTATTGATGAACCGTCGTAGTGACATCGCTGGTAAAACGGGTACCACCAATGATGTACGTGATACTTGGTTTAGTGGATTTACACCAGACTTGGTGGCCACAGCATGGGTTGGCTTTGATGATAACAATCGTCGTTTAGGGCGCACTACGCGCAATCAAAATTTAGTTAATAAAAATCCGGAAAAATTTAATTACATTGGTAATGCGTTACTTGGCAGTGAATCGGGTGCCCATGCCGCGCAACCTACTTGGATAAGGTTTATGCAATATGCGCTAGCTGATAAACCTGAACATTTATTACCTATGCCAACCAATCTACTTACGATGCGTATAGATAGGGGCACAGGTAAACTTACTAATAGAACAGATAACACATCTATGTTTGAATACTTTACTCAGGGAACTGAGCCACAAACGTTTGTTGCTGATGCGCAAATTATTGAGGCTGCAGACCAAGGCGAGCAAAGCCAAAAACAAATTGAAGATATATTTTAGAAAATTATTCCTTCACTGAACAAATTTGTCAGTGATAAATGCAATAACACACGAATTAATAGGACAATACGTTAATGTCAAATTTTGCAACCAAGAGTGCGCTGTATATCCCCCATTCTGGTCCCTCTTTATTAGAAACCCCTTTGCTAAATAAAGGTAGTGCGTTTAGTTCTGATGAACGTATAACGTTCAATTTAACTGGCCTTATCCCGCCGCGCTACGAAACGATTAAAGAGCAGGTAGACCGAGCTTACATGCAGTATTCAAGTTTTGTTGAGCCAATAAATAAACATATCTATCTGCGCGCGATCCAAGATAACAACGAAACTTTGTATTATCGATTAGTTAAAGAACATATCGACGAGATGATGCCGATTATTTATACCCCAACAGTAGGGGATGCCTGCGAGCAATTTTCAGATATTTATCGCAGCTCTCGTGGTTTGTTTATCTCTTATTCTGAGCGTCATCAAATGGATGATATTTTACGCAACGCCACTAAGCGTAAAGTAAAAGTCATAGTAGTCACCGATGGTGAGCGTATTTTAGGTTTGGGTGACCAAGGCATTGGTGGCATGGGCATTCCTATTGGTAAGTTATCTTTATATACAGCTTGTGGTGGCATTAGCCCCGCTTATACCTTGCCTGTCATGTTAGATGTAGGCACCAACAACGAAAAATTGTTGGCCGATCCTATGTATATGGGCGCGCGCCACAAACGAATTGGCCAGGCAGAGTACGACGAGTTTGTCGATATGTTTATTCAGGCTGTTTATCGTCGCTGGCCCGAAGTTATGCTGCAGTTTGAAGATTTTGCACAACCTAATGCTATGCCTTTGCTCGAACGTTACAGAGACAAAATTTGCTGTTTCAATGATGACATACAAGGTACAGCCGCAGTGGCCGTGGGTACAATATTAGCAGCCTGTAAAAGTAAAAATACCAAATTGTCAGAACAAAAAGTGGCCTTTGTCGGTGCGGGTTCTGCCGGTTGTGGTATCGCCGAGCAAATTATTCAACAAATGTGCAGAGAAGGTATTTCAGATGCCCAAGCGCGCAGCCAAGTATTTATGGTTGACCGCTTTGGACTACTTACCGAAGGCATGCAAAGTCTACGTGATTTCCAACAGCGCCTTGTTCAATCAACCGATGCAATTAACGAATGGTCTTTTAGCAGCGAATTCCCATCATTACTTGATGTGATTAATTGCGCCAAACCCGATATTTTAATTGGCGTGTCAGGGCAGGCTGGTTTGTTTACCGAGCAAGTGATTCGCAACATGAAAAAACATTGTGAATTGCCGATTATTTTCCCGTTGAGCAATCCATCTCGCCAAGTCGAGGCTACTCCGCAACAAGTCATTGAATGGACTGAAGGCAAGGTGATTATTGCTACAGGCAGCCCCTTTAAACCTGTAGAGTACCAAGGCAAAACTTACCCCATTGCGCAGTGTAATAACAGTTACATCTTCCCTGGTATGGGCTTAGGCGTGATCGTTTCCAAAGCCAGTTTGATCAGCGACGAAATGTTAATGGCAACCAGTGCCGCATTGGCCGAAGCCTCTCCTCTTGCTGCAACCGGTAAAGGTGAATTATTGCCAGCATTAGGTGAAATAGCCCAGCTGAGCAAAAAAATTGCTTTTGATGTGGCGAAAATTGCCATGCAACAAAATTTGGCCTTAGAAGTGTCTGATGAGATATTAAAAGAACGAATAGAGCGAAACTTTTGGATGCCAGAGTACCGTCCCTACAAGCGAGTGAGTATTTAGTCCATTCATAATGCAGTGAATTTAAAAAAGGCCAAGGGTGATTTTGGAGTCCATTCCCCCTTGGCCGTTAAACGTCAACTGTTACAAACTGAGATTAATTCTGTCTCTTCCTTCTGCTTTAGCGCGATATAAAGCGGTATCTGCGGAGCAAATAAGTGCCTCTGGCGTGCGAAATTGACCGTTGTGTTCGCATGAAATACCTTGGCTAACACTCACTCTGAGGGTCGAGGGTAAACCCAACTCACTAAAATTGATGATGTTGATCTGCTGCTGAATGCGTTTGGCCACCAACTCTGCATCCGCTGCACGGCTACGGGGCAGAATAACTGCAAACTCTTCACCACCATAACGGGCGGCTAAACTATCGTTGGAAGGTAAACAGTCATCTATAACGGTAGCGATTTTTTGCAAACACTTGTCGCCGTTAACATGGCCAAACTGATCGTTGAAGTGTTTGAAATAATCCACATCAATTAAGATCAAACTAATAGGTTGATCGTTCACAATGCTGTCATTCCAGCTTTTGTTCAGGGTTTTTTCAAGGTTAAAACGATTAGCCAAACCTGTTAAATGGTCGGTGCTAGCTTGCCTGCGTAGCTCGCTATATTCGGCCTTATGTTCTGTTAAGTTATGTAATACACCAACAAACATCGGATTGCCTTCAGTCAATGATTCGGGCAAGCAAGAAATTGATAAGTCAGCTTCTAACCAAGTGCTGTCTGCACGGGTCAATAAGACTTCTTTGGGGCCATGACTTAATGGCTGCTTTTTGTTGTCCTTCCAGTTTAGGAATATGTACTCATACTGTTCACGATGACGGTCGTGTAAAAAGTTAAACCATCGCTGTCCAACAATCGCGTCTTGGGAATTGCCAAAAAATTTTGCGGCCATTGGATTGATAACTTCAATCACACCATCCGAATTAACTACAAATATGCCTTCCGCAATGGAATGTATCATATTGATAAAAGCACCCATTTTTTCGTTAGACAGAGAAATAGAAAATTTTTCAATTACTGAACAAGAGTCCAGATTGTGGCTGTTAGTTTGTGTTTGATTGTTAGCTGGAGTCATTGATAAATCCTTAGCATGTTTACGGCATCAAATTGATGTCAAACACTCTAAAGAAAAAATCAATCAACTACCTTCTGGTAACCTTCTGATTTTAACTGTTTGTTTTAATTGAATTTATTTGAAAGTTTTAATAATGTTTTTAGGTGTTTGGGAGGGGGAAATTTAAATCTACAACATTGGGCTTCAGTATTTGGCCTAGTATTGATAGAAGAACACACACTTAGGAATAAGCATAGCCTTCGATAATCGACTGTTTCCAACCTAAAAACAAAAGGCTATGTAAATATAAAACATCGCAAAAATGATGGTTAGTTTTTATCGCGAATTTTGGGATCTGGGCTATAAAGACTAGTACCGTCAGGAAGCTTAACTTGTAGTTGTAAGCAAATAGTTTCGGTGCTTTTATCAATATCCACTAGGGTTAAGGTTAGTCCTCCATCGCTGATTTGATGGCTTGTGATATCGTGATTGACGTCGTCGCTAATTCTTGGTTGGAGAAAAACAGTACCGTCAGTATTAGTCAGTCGATAAATAATGTTGGTCGGAGAATTGATATCCACACTCCCGTCGAATGGTTCACCATCCCGCGAATAACTGAAAATGCCATTATTTACCGTAACATCTATATTTATATCGCTCATTAGTGTTTTCCTTGTGAAGTTATACAGGCAATGGCCTGCTGGTAGGGTTGTTGAATGTTTGGTGATAAATTCGATTCTGCAATATTGGCGAGTAAATCATTGGCCTTTCTACAGCCATTGGTGTCCCAGCCTAATTGGTATACCATAAGTTTAAGTTTTGCGTGTATGGATAAAAGTTCGTCATCTCCTGTATTTAGTTCGATGAACTCGCGATCCAACTCATTGGCAAGTGATTTGACCTTATTTTGGTCACCAGTTCTGCGGTACAAACCAATAAATTCCCAAAGTCTTTTTATATACACTTCCTTTTGGTCCGGACTACTTTTAGGCAATGAGGGTAGGGTATTAAGAATATTTTTAAGATTATGAGACATGTCAATACCCTCTCGGCCCTGAAGGTTGATTAATAGATTAATATGCTTATCTCTATCCATTTGTAATGACGTATTGTCAGGGTCTTCGTTAGATATTAAATTTGATATCTCATAGGCTCTTTGCGCAAGCGGCAAGGCATCAACGGCACGATCTTCTGTGATTAGAATATTTGCATAGTTATGTAACGCAACGGCTAGATCTACTCGACCTTGAACATTCTGAGTATTTAAAATTGTAGGTTGGTCTAAAAGCGTAATAATTTCTTTAATATAATTTTTTGCTTGATTTACATCGCCAAGCGCCAAAGATATTCTGCGCAGCCAGGAAAGTGTGTCGCCATGATCGGCCAAAGTTTGCGCGTCCTCAGGCAGTAAAGTAAGAAGTTGTTCGCTTAGAAGAAGCGCCTGCTGAAAACGTTCAAGAGCAGCAGTGTAATTCATCTCACCAACATCTAACGCGCCAAGCGAACTATGTGCATAGAATATTTCGCGTAAAGCATCTGAGGAGGTAGGATCAATTGAAAAAAACAGTTCACTCAAAGCCAGATATTCTTTCATGTACAATCTAGCCTTGTTCCATCTCTTTAAATCATAAGCAATTTGGCCCAACCAAAACGCATTGGCGCCCAACGTTTTTAACAATTCCTGATTATCAGGCCGCTCAACATAAAGCTTAACTAAAATTACTTTTGCAGAACTAAAAGCTTGCTTCGCTTCATCATTTTTAGCCCTAGAATAAGCCACCTCCCCCATAGCCCCTAAGGTCTGCGCATGCTGAAACCTTGCTTTAAAGTTAAGTAAGCTGTCAGACAAAGAAAACAAACTACTATCATTGTAATCATCCTCCTGCTGACTAAAATACTCCAACGCCTTATTACTAATACCATCCAACAAATCCATACGTTTAACACTGCGCAACTTGTCAGCAAATTCCCCCACCATAAAACCTAAAAGACTTTCAGCATCAAGACGTTTTTGCTGAGCGAATGCTTCAGATTGTTGACTTTTGATACTCATGAAAATGGCGGTAAAGGTTAATAAGCATAATAGGGTGATGGTAGAGCGAGTTACCCAACGCTTAGTTTTAACCTTTTGTTGTGAGGCCTTTAGCAACGCTAGTTCATCTTTATCCAAAGTAAATATAGGCATACTTTGTAAACTAAGTGCTTCTTCTAAAGGTTTACCTTGGGGTAGCAGATAAGCCAAACTTCTGTCTTCTTTGAGCCAGCGCTCGGTTAATTGTTGCAAGCGGCTTTTAATTGTTAGGCTATCTTTGTGAGCACTGATCCATTCACTGGCTCTGGGCCAGCGCTTTAATAACGCTTCGTGAGCCAAACTGAAACAAGGTTCGTTATTTTGCAGATGAGACACAAATAATCGGCTGTTAACCATGGCTTGCACAAAAGAGGTTTCACTGGCTTGGGATAATTCAGACCAACGAGCGGCGCGGCTAGTAATGGTTTCGCCGTCTGGGCTTAATGTGACTAGGCGTGATAACACCGCGGCTAATTGTGGTTGATGTTCTTTAGGTAATTGTTGATAAATTTCTTCCGCTTTTTTACCAATCGCCCCTTCAATACCGCCTAGTGATTTATATACAGACACCTGCAATTCATCAGTCTCACTGCGTTGTAAATACAACTCTTGTAAGGTGTATTGCAACATGGGTAAAGCGTCTGGATTGTTGGCAGCTTCTGCACATAATATTTGGTCAAGAGGTGTGGCTGAATCAGCATCAAGCGACCATGTTAAGTTTGCTGCTACTGCAGGTAACCTGATCATTTGCATTAGTTCGGCGCGGGTAGGGGCTAATAAGTCAAAATGCCCACCGTTACCTTTATTTGCCATTAGACTTGGGTGATTCACCACTAAAGGATAAAAATCATTACGACAAGCACTGATGACAATAATGGCACCGCTGGTGGCGAGCTTTTCAATTAACTCTAAAAAAGCGACTCGTTCATCATCACTAAAAACAGGTGACGACAACAGGACTTCAAGCCGGTCGATAAATAATAAAAACTGCGGTTTACTGTAACTTTGTTGTGTTTGTTTAAGTGCTTGAATACATTGTTCGATTGACGTGTTGCTGTCTTTTTGCAGCTGCTGGGCCAAGTTTTCAGCACTCATACCTGCGAATACTGGCTGATCGTTTACGTCCCAGTCGAGCATGGCAGAGGCTAAATCGATAAACAGTCGTTCGGCGCTGATGTCGGCAAAATCGATGCTGGTATGTGATATCACGCCAATACCGTTATACCCATTGGAACTGGTTAACGCTGGCAATAAACCGGCATTCACTAAAGATGATTTTCCGGTGCCGCTGGGGCCTAGGATTAAACAAAAAGTATGTTGGGCGCTGACTTGGTTGGATAGTCGTTCTAACAGGGTGGAAATTTGCGTGTTACGGCCAAAAAACACTTGCGCGTCTTTGGCTTCAAATGCCACTAAACCCGGAAAAGGGGAAGCGCCCTGCCAGCTACTTTGTTCGGCTTTAAGCTCGTCATCAAGAGGGAAATCTAACTTGGCAATAATGTGATAGCCACGTTTACGGATAGTTTCTATATAAGTAGGTGTACTGGGTTTATCGTCTAGTGCTTTGCGTAATTGGGTAATGGCTTTATGCACTGGGTTGTCACCAATATCCATACCGCCCCAACACTGGGTGGCAATCTCATCGGCACTTAATACATCACCCTGTTGTTTGCACAACAATAGCAATACATCCATTGCCTTAGGTTCAAGCTGCTTAATCAACTCGCCACGGCGCAAGGTGTTAGTACTGGGATTGACTTGCCAATCTCCGAGGAAAAAAAGACGGGTATCTTTTATTAGCAAAACTCCCCCCGCGTTTTATCTACAAAGATTATGTCTTTAGATAATGTGGGCAGTAAAAATGATAATGTTATATTCAATAGTGTCATATTGTTGCTGCTTATTATTATGTTGTGTACAGCTCTAAATAATGTGCTTAAAACGAATATAACTGATAGTGGAAAAGTTATCACCTATGACTTGATTATAGTTATATACGAACCCGTAATATACGTTTATTCGTTGTTACACAGTTGTTAGGGGAGAGAGAATTTGGCGAACAATGGGCCGCCAAATTCTTGGGGGGGTAGTGCATAACACTAAGGATTTTTAGAAAAATCCTAACGGATTAGTGTCATAACTGACTAACAAGTTTTTGGTTTGTTGGTAGTTACCTATCGCTACTTTGTGGGTTTCGCGGCCAATACCTGATTTTTTATAACCGCCAAATGTAGCATGGGCAGGATAGGCGTGATAACAGTTGGTCCAAATACGGCCTGCCTCAATCTGACGACCTAAGTGATATGCGCGATTTATGTCGCGAGTCCATAATCCTGCACCTAAACCAAACGCGCTGTCATTGGCGATAGCAATGGCCTCGGCTTCGTCTTTAAAGGTAGTCACACCTACAACAGGGCCGAATATTTCTTCCTGAAATACCCGCATGCTGTTATTGCCTTCGAGCAAGGTGGGTTGTACATAATACCCTTTGTGATAGGGGCTACTTAAATTAGCTGGACCACCACCGGTTAATACTTTTGCCCCTTCTTTGCGGCCTAAATCTATGTAGCCGAGGATTTTTTCATATTGCTCGCTAGATACTTGCGCCCCTACTTGTGTATCAGTATCTAAGGGGTTGCCACGAACAATGCTATTGGTGCGAGCTAAAACTAGCTCCATAAAAGGTTCGTAAATGTCTTGCTGTATCAGGGCACGAGAAGGGCAAGTGCACACCTCGCCTTGGTTAAAGAAGGCTAAAACTAGCCCTTCAACACACTTGCTTAAGTAACTATCTTCAAAATCCATGATGTCTTTAAAATACAGGTTAGGTGACTTTCCTCCAAGCTCTACTGTAGACGGAATAATGTTTTCAGCTGCACATTTTAAAATATGAATACCTACTGGTGTTGAACCGGTGAAAGCAATCTTGGCTATGCGTTTACTAACCGCAAGAGCATTCCCAGCTTCGACGCCGCACCCGTTGACGATATTCAATACTCCCGCTGGCAGTAAGTCGGCTATTAACTCAACCAATACTAATATTGAGGCGGGTGTTTGTTCTGCTGGTTTGAGTACCACACAATTTCCCGTGACCAGGGCGGGTGCAAGTTTCCATGCAGCCATTAAAATGGGGAAATTACAAGGGATAATTTGTCCAACCACACCTAGAGGTTCATTGATCTGATAGGACACGGTATTTGCATCAATTTCACCTAAAGTCCCCTCTTCAGCACGCATACATCCAGCAAAATATCGGAAATGGTCAGCCGCCAAAGGTATGTCTGCATTAAGGGTTTCGCGTATTGCTTTACCGTTGTCCCACGCTTCTGCAACTGCTAATAATTCAAGATTTTGCTCAATGCGATTTGCTATTTTAAGTAAGATGTTTGAACGCTCAGTGATAGAGGTTTTAGCCCATGCACTTTTTGCTGCGTGGGCCGCGTCTAAAGCTAGATCAATGTCTTCTTCGCTAGAGCGTGGTATTTCACAGAATTTTTCGCCATCAATAGGACTAACGTTGTCAAAATATTTGCCTTTGACAGGGGCCACCCACTGCCCACCAATAAAGTTTTGGTATTGATCTTTAAACGTCATAAGTGAACCCGTTGATCCGGGATTTGCATAAATCATAAATATTTCCTCAATATTGGGTTTGTTAAAAAATGTTTAAATAAACTCGTATTGATTGTTAATATAAACTGAGGCTGTTAAGAAGTACTTGTCTGGGAGTGCATATCACTTGCCTGACAATCCATGATTAATTTAGCTTGGAAAACACTATGAATAATGATGTGCGTACAAGTCGGTTAGGGCTAGATCAACCCAAGACGTTAATAGAGAATCGCGTCAGTTTCGCTGGCCCCCATTCTGAGTTAAGTATTTACGATACTTATTTACCCGCTGAAAAAGTATTGCTGCGCTCTTCAGGTTTATTTTATTGCGGTATGAGCCAAGGTAAAAAAGTACTGCACGGCACACATCCACAACAAAATACTCTGCAATCTCAAGAGTTTATTCCACATCAATCTTTTGTGATGGCTGCTGATACCTCGGTAGAAATTGATTTTCCAGAAGCCTGTATGCACCAACCTACCCGTTGTTTGACTGTCGAAATCAGCAATGAACACCTTGTTTTGTTAGCTGAACAATTAGACAGCCAGCTGAGCGCACCGTTGGAATTAGATAGCTGGCAGGTATTATCTAACATGCATTTACATACCCAGCATTCACATGGCACACAAATGTTACTCGAACGGCTTTTTAATAGTTTTGTGGAAAATGAAAATGAAAGTGAACGAAATATCTCGATTGATTTTGGTGTGTCTGAGTTAGTAGCGCGAATACTCAAACATCAAGCCCGAGAATTTGTGTTAAGGCAGTCCCTTGAGTATTCGGATAACAGTGGATTACAGGCTTGTGTGCATTATATTAAAACCCACTTAAGTGAACATCTGGATATTGATTTTTTGTGCAAAATGGCGTGTATGAGTCGCAGCCGTTTTTATCAAAAATTTAAACAAAAACTGGGTTGCACCCCCCTAGCATTACAACAACATTTACGTATTGAACATGCCGCCAAACGCCTAACCGCTGGTGAGTCTGTAAGTCAGGTGTGTTTTTCATTAGGCTATACAAGCTTGAGCCATTTTAATCGTCGTTTTCAGGAACAGTACAGTATGCCCCCATCATTGTTTTCCAGAAAAGCTATTGCTCATTAGATTTGAGTCAACAGCCCCTACTGTATCAACCCAATTCACGATATCATAAGAAGACTTTGCAGAGAGTGCAGACAAACCAGTCTGCAAAGCATGGACGTCGAGGGTAAAAGCAAAATTAGCAACGTCAACCCGACAATTCCCAACAAGTTACTTGAAATTGAATGATTAATTGTACGAACACCAGACTGAGAGTTGAATGAGTTTAATGAATAAAATTGGCCGCAAGTTAGCAGCGTTTTTGGAAAAGCCAAGTGGGGTCATTCAACCATCAACCTGCAAACCGGATTTGTTGGCTTCAACAATAAGAGTGGGTGACGTATTGTTAGTGGATGGCTCCAGTCGGATCAGCACTGCAATTAAGTACCTCACGCAATCCACTTGGTCTCATGCCGCTTTGTGTATCGCCGATGACAGTAAGAGTGCAAACCCAAGTTGTGACAAGATAACCTTAGTTGAAGCGGATGTACTCGACGGCATACGAACTATACCTCTGAGTCATTACGCAGATTTACACACCCGAATTTGTCGCCCGGTAGGGCTGAATGATGAAGAAATACAAACTGCTATTGAGTTTGCTAAGGCTCAAATTGGCCATCAGTACGATATGAAAAACGTGTTTGATCTCATGCGTTACCTAGTGCAAACACCACCTATACCTACTCGTTGGCGCAGACAAATGATTGTGCTTGGTAGTGGCGACCCAACGCGTGCTATTTGTAGTTCATTTATTGCCAAAACTTTTCAGTCAATTCGTTATCCTATATTGCCCAACATTTTTTTTGACCAAGCTAAAAGCAAGCAGAATAAGGCGTATTACAACGAAGTATTACAAATTCGTCATCATTCTTTATATGTGCCTAGAGATTTTGATATGTCGCCGTATTTTAATATTGTCAAACCGACGTTAAATGAAGCATTTGACCCCCACACGTTAGAATGGAGTGAGTATCAACAGGGATAGTTTGTTTGTTAAATATCTCTGTTAAATACCCTATATGCCAAATTTAGCTACACTCGCCTTATTTATTCCCACCATATTTTTTATCTCTATCACGCCAGGTATGTGTATGACTTTGGCTATGACCTTGGGGTTAAAAATTGGCCTGCGTAGAACCATGTGGATGATGCTTGGTGAAGTATTTGGCGTTGCCTTAGTCGCTGTTTCGGCTGTAATGGGCGCAGCTGCCATTATGCTGAATTACCCCACTGTGTTCACTTGGTTTAAGTGGATAGGCGGGCTGTACCTCATGTACTTAGGATGCAAAATGTATTGGTCAGGTAGGCATTTGTCTCTTGCCACTGAGATGGATTTAACACTTAGTCGTTATGCCTTAATATCACAAGGTTTTGTCACTGCTATAGCCAATCCCAAGGGCTGGGCATTTATGTTGTCTATTTTGCCGCCTTTTATCGATGCAACCCGACCTATTACCTTTCAGCTTTTGGCCCTTGTGAGCATTATCATGCTTAGCGAATTTATCTGTATGATGATTTATGCAACTGGGGGCAAGGGATTAAAAACCCTGCTCAACAAAGGCAACAATATACGTTGGATGAATGGTATTTCTGGCACCTTGTTGATAGGCGTAGGTGTGTGGTTAGCCTTGAGTTAACCAGTTTGTGCACTATTGGCCTTAGTTATGATAGATGCGAGTTTAGGTGACACAGGTAGCACCTTAAAAGGGCTCACGTTTGCACCTCCTGTATTCCCCGCGGGAATAAACCCAATTGCCGTTTTTGTTGCCGCGCCGACTATACGCATGACTTGACCTAAGCCTTCTTTAATATTGACTTGCCTCACTGCCCAAAACAACATCAAAACATGCACCTTTGTGTGTAACAAGGTGGATGCTTGCCCAAGCACGTGGGCGTTTTCTAAATGTTTAAACTCAACACCCGCATTATTTTGTTTTCTTGCCTGTTTCGCCAATATCAACTCTTGCTCAACGTAAGGTTTGATGTTTTTGTAAAAGTGCTTAGGCATAAATAGGCTTCAAAGTTGTCTATAGGTATTGTCAGTTTAGGCTTTTTTTAAAGGTTACTGTCATTAAGTTTAAGCAATAATTCTCGGTCTGTATCTTTGAGATTCATTGTTTACCCATGTTATTTTTGTTAATTTCATGCCATTGAAAAATCAAAGTTCATTAAGAAACCCACAACTATGAAGCTTGCTGCTTTAATCCAGCCACACATCCATCAACAAATTGAAACTTTGTATCAAACCTTTTTAAGACTTCATGAATCCGAACGGAGCCTATTGATAGTATTGGCTGTGATATATAAACCTATTGAAATTACAAAGTTTGCGCAAGTAATCGAAGTATTAGAAACAAGCGGCCTTTTACCCAATCCCAAAAAAGAATATCGCTTATCTGCGAGGCAAAGAGAGCAATTCATTACACTTTCGTTATTAACAGTTAGCAAAGAGGGTTTACAACTCAATAGATTGCTCGCCAATCGTTTAATCACTGAAATTGGCCAATTACGCACAGCGTTTGAGCTTAGCGCAAACCAGAAGTTACTTGAAATAATGAAGGCTGCCGAAGAAATTGTGCCAGTGATAAATAGTTACAGCTGGCAGAATAAACATGCCGATGAACAAAGAGTCTTTCGAGACCTCTACTATTTGAACCAAATAGAACAGCTTGAAGCTGAGTTAACATTCAATAAAAACCCACAAGTTATCGACCATGTAAAAAACACTATTTTAGTTGAGATTCTTTTTTTACCTTTTAATTTAGGCAAATTTTTACAATTGCCCAAAGTGCTGCAATACCAAGCGTTTGCAACTCTTTTTAGAACGTTTCAAATACATGGGCAAAGCTGTACTTACCCCATTCAATTATTAGAGCAAGTGTGCGCTGCGAATCCGCTTAGAACAAACCACGGATATAATCTCGACTGCCATCATTTACTTGCCCAGCAGTATTTATATCAAATGCGTTTTGACGATTTTGAACGTATCCAAGATATTCAAGACACCAGCAGTTATGGATTGCAGTTGCGAGGTGTTTATTGCTTTTTAACCGGTGAAAACCAGCAAGCTATCGATTATTTTGAGCAAGCTATGCTCGCTAAAAACAAACTAACAAAACGCAAAAAACAATATTTAAATGATGTGTTGGGGTATTTCTATAAATTGGCATTGATGGTTCATGGTAACCAACGGGATGTAAGTTATTTTTCTAATGCCCTGCAACAAGTCGAATTTGAAGACAGCGACCGTAAATCCGATAATGATTTTTTTTATATAGGACAAGGTGTCGTTAAACCGATTCAGAGCTTATTGTCGGGCGAAAAATATAATATAAATATTGAATTTAATAGCGTTGATGATGAGATTGATTTTTTTTCTCATCAGCTCTGCTATTTTAATTATTTATTGGCGCAGGTGTGGTGCAATCAAAGTAAAGATCCCGCGCTTGCTAAGTTAGCATTAAAATATCAGGGGAACTTTAGGCAACTTGGCTATCCTTTATTTGCAGAAATGTGCCAACAAATGGCGGCGAGTTTCAGTAATAAACCGCCCGAGCAAGAAACCAAACTAATTGATGTTACCAGTCTAATAGTTACCAAGTCACAGTGGGACTTAGCCCTAGATAAATTAATTGCACTCAATCCAAATGCTGAAAAAAATGCGGCACCGGCTGCACAAAAGACAATCAAGCCAGTGCGTTTAATTTGGGAATTTGAAAAGAGTTATGGCCATTCATTGACGGCTCGTGAGCAAAAGTTTAATCAATCAGGTTGGAGCAAAGGTCGAGTCGTTTCGTTAAAGCGTTTGAAAGAAGAAACTGCTTTATTTGACTACTTAAGCGAAAGTGATAAGAACATTTGTCGTGCAATCGATGCTTATCAAAGTTGGGGATATTACTCAAAGCTTGAATACACACTTCAAGGATTGCCAGCTCTAGAAGCCGCAGTGGGAATAGACAACTTATACCAATCAGATGATTTAAGCCAAGTGATTGAAATCATCAAACGCGAGCCTGAATTATTGGTTAGTCAGCATGGAGATCAACTTTGTTTAAGTATCGCGGATTTACCCGATGATATGAGCAGTGACGGGGGGCAGCCCGCTTACGATTTAAGGTCTATTACTGATACACAATATCAGCTCACGGTGTTTTCGCCTGAACATCTTAAAGTGGCCGACATCATTGGCGAGGCAGGTTTGCTAATTCCCATCAGTGCCAAGCAAAAAGCGTTAGCAGGCATAGCGGCCATTGCGCCATTTTTAGATATTCAATCTGATATCACAGAGCTTGATACTGGGTTAGAAACCCATGCATGCGATCCCAATTTAGTGGTGAATATTCATCCAATCAAAAACGGGCTAACATTTACCTGTGTGGTGATGCCATTTGGTGAAACAGGGCCTGCATTCAAACCAGCGGTTGGTAATGCCAGTTTGACCACTGACTTAAACGGTAAGCGCATGGCGACTCAACGTGACCTAGTGCGCGAAGAAACATTATTGGACCAACTCGACCAAGCTTGTCCCGCTTTTTTAAATATGCCAGATAACATCTTACTATTAGACGACCTACAAACTGCGCTAGTCGCGTTAGAGCAGTTAGAGGTGGCCACCACTCAAGCGCCATTTGATTTAGTGCTACGCTGGCCAAAAGGCAAAAAAGTAAGCTTAACCAAGAAATTAGACAGCGCGCACTTACACATTACATTTAGTCATAAAAACGAGTGGTTTGATATTACTGGCGACTTACAAATAGACAATGAGCAAGTACTCGACCTACGAAAACTGCTGGAGCTGGTCAAAACCAGTCATGGTCGCTTTATAGAGCTTGGCCAAGATCAAATACTCGCCTTGTCTGATGATTTACGCCACAAGCTCGAATTAATCAATCAAGTCACCGATGATGGTAAATTTCACCCATTAGCTAGCTTGCAAATGGAGGAAGCCACGACCGGGATGCGCATGAAAACAATTCATGCCTGGGATGAGCAAACCCTCAAAATGCATCAAGCGAATACGCTTGAACCGCAGATCCCCTCGACGTTTCAAGCGCAATTACGTGACTATCAATTAGTAGGATTCGACTGGGCATCGCGTCTTGCACATTGGGGCGCAGGCGCTTGTTTAGCCGATGACATGGGCTTGGGTAAAACGTTACAAGCGCTCGCTGTTTTATTGTCGCGGGCTAACCAAGGTCCCAGTTTAATCATAGCACCCACATCTGTTTGTTTTAACTGGCAACAGGAAGCGTTAAAATTTGCACCTACGCTGAATATCAAAATATTTTCCGACTCAGCTAATACCGTCCAGCGTCAAAAATTGTTAAACGAATTAAGTCCGTTTGACTGCGTGATCATAAGCTACGGTCTGCTTCAAAGGGAACATGAAATACTGAAAGGCGTTCACTGGCACAGTATAGTAGCCGACGAAGCCCAAGCATTAAAAAACCCATTAACCAAACGTACAAAAGCTGCCATCGCATTAAAAAGCGATTTTAAAATGATCACCACTGGCACACCCATTGAAAATAATTTAACCGAGTTATGGAGTTTATTCCGCTTTATTAACCCTGGTTTGCTGGGAAATATCAAACGCTTTGGCGAGCGTTTTTCAGTGCCAATCGAAAACGCAAACGAAGACCCACTCGCCGCGCGCAAAGCCAGCCAAGCACTTAAAGCGCTGATCCAACCGTTTATCTTACGGCGCATGAAAAACCAAGTATTAACTGAATTACCATCCCGCACTGAGATCAATATTCGGGTAGAAATGAGTCCCCAAGAGCGTGACTTTTACGAAGCGCTGCGACTCAATGCAATAGACAATATTAGCCAAAACGACCAACAAACCAATGCAGGCGAACAGCGAATTAAAATGCTTGCCGAGCTAGTAAAATTACGCCAAGCCTGCTGTCACCCTAAATTGGTCATGGCAGAGGCCAACATACCCAGCGCCAAATTAGCCGCCCTTGATGAATTACTAGAAGAGCTGAAACTCAACCATCACAAAGCGCTCATTTTTAGCCAGTTTGTTGGGCACTTACAATTAATCAAACAACACATCGAAGCCAAAGGGATGAGTTATCAATATTTAGATGGCTCCACACCGCAAAAACAACGACAAAAACGCGTGAACGCGTTTCAAAGTGGTGAAGGTGATATATTTTTAATCAGTTTAAAAGCGGGTGGTTCAGGTTTAAATTTAACTGCAGCAGACTACGTCATACACATGGATCCTTGGTGGAATCCAGCCGTAGAAGAGCAAGCCTCTGACCGCGCCCACCGCATAGGCCAAACGCGGCCAGTGACCATTTATAGGCTAATTACCCAAAATACAATAGAAGAAAAAATTGTCGCACTTCACCAACACAAACGCGACCTAGCAGACAAGCTACTATCGGGTAATGAAGCGGTGACTAAGCTGTCGGTAGATGACATGCTGAACCTACTGAAACAGACTTTCTAGCTCAGGTTAACTCACCACGGCTGGTTTGAGTGTTACACCATTATTGGCAGAAATAACGTCACAATCCGTTGCCAACATTGAGCCGTTAGCCATAAATATTGGTAAGCTCGATTTCAAGCTAAAGTCTATAGTGTTGAATTAGACTTAATAACTGAGATAGGAGGCGGTCATTGGGCATCCTTGATTGTTACTTCGGCTAAACGCCCAAAGCGGACCAAACGAATTATTGAATCGAACGGAAAAAATGAGCGAAAAGCGGTCGGTGGGCTAATTAGTTTTTCAACAGTTAATGCCCATATTTTGCGCTATAAAGTATCAGCATACCTACAATAAAAAAACACACCTATACTGTATAAAAATACAGCGATTGGGGTGATATATGTCTATTGTCAAGGATGCCAGAAGAGAGGGGACGGTAAAGTATGAACGTCATAAACCAGAGCAAACCCTTCTTTATCAAATTATTGAAAAATATTACCCGCAGTTTCTGAGCCACATGGGGCAACAAGATAAATATCTGCCCAAGTATGTGCGGTCAGAATTTGAAGCGTACCTCAAGTGCGGTCGTTTGGAATATGGGTTTTTGCGAGTACGTTGTGAAGATTGTCATCATGAGCACTTGGTTGCGTTCAGTTGTAAACGCAGAGGTTTTTGTCCCAGCTGCGGTGCGCGGCGAATGGCAGAAAGCGCTGCCTTGCTAGTTGATGATGTGTTGCCCCATGAGCCCATTAGGCAATGGGTATTGAGCTTCCCTTTTCAACTTAGATTTTTGTTTGCCAGCTATCCTCAGATCATGGGAAAAGTACTGGGTATTGTCTATCGCACACTTGCCACACATATCACTAAAAAAGCAGGCTACAACAAACAGACGGCACAAACGGGTGCGGTCACACTGATCCAACGATTTGGCTCAGCGCTGAATTTAAATATCCATTTTCATATGCTCTACCTTGATGGTGTATATGCCGCAGATAACTATGGCAAAACACGTTTTCACCCGATAAAAGCCCCGACAAAAAGTGAACTGAATAGTCTTACTCACCGCATTAGCAAGCGTGTGGCGGGTTTTCTTGAGCGCGAGGGCTTATTAGTGAGGGATGATGACAATGACTACCTGGCTTTGGATGGGCTGGAAGACGATCCGATGTTGCAAATTCACGGGTATTCCATTACTTATCGCATCGCTACAGGCAAACAGCAAGGACGAAAGGTCTTTACCTTGCAAACCATTGCACCTATGGCAGAACAAGGGCTTGCGGCAGGCTGTGCCGCAAACGTGGCAGGCTTCAGTCTCCATGCAGGTGTCATGAGCAACGCACAGGATAGGGGTAAACTCGAAAGGCTGTGCCGTTATATTACCCGCTCTGGGGTATCAGAAAAAAGGTTGGCAATGACGACTTACGGTAAGGTTCGTTACCAACTAAAAACACCCTACCATGACGGCACCACTCATGTGATCTTTGAACCGCTGGATTTTATTGCCCGTTTAGCGGCACTGGTGCCCAAACCCAGAGTTAACCTGACGCGCTTTCATGGTGTGTTTGCACCAAACAGTCGGCACCGC
>ENA-OSET01000490-OSET01000490.1-sediment-metagenome-genome-assembly--contig:-NODE-490-length-44419-cov-5.856118_pt1 | contig 44419 bp, 31 predicted proteins | sample MGYA00237882_ERZ534229 | MGnify/ENA primary metagenome ERZ534229 (study PRJEB26408, sample SAMN06266212) | sediment metagenome | isolation source: Hudson Canyon methane seep mesocosm | place: USA:Hudson...
TGTTGGCAAGGAAGTCATTGTTGGTCAGAGTGCCATTGTTAGTCAGGGTGCCATTGTTTTGAAGGTAGTCATCGTTGTTCAGGGTGTCATCGTTGGTCAGGGTGTCATCGTTGGTCAGGGTGCCATTGTTGGTCAGGGTGGCATCGTTGGTCAGGATGCCATTGTTGGTCAAGGTGCCATTGTTGGTCAGAGCGCCATTGTTGGTCAGAGCGCCATTGTTGGTCAAGCTGCCATTGTTGGTCAAGGCGCGATTGTTAGTCAGAGTGCCAAAGTTGGTCAGGGTGGCACCACTAACGTTGGCCAGGGTGCCATGGTTGGTCAGTCTTCCATCGTTGGTCAAAGTGCTTAAGTTGGTCAGTAAGTCACCGTTGTTCAGGGTGCCGTAGAAGTTGTGCAGGGTGCCGCGGTTTGTCAGGGTGCCATTGTTGTTCAAGGTGCCATAGTTTATCAGAGCATCATTGTTGTTCAGGGTGTCATTGTTGGCCACGGTGCCACGGTTTGTCAGGGTGCCATCGTTATTCAGGGTGCCATCGCTGTTTAGCGTGCCATCGTTGTTCAGGGCGCCATTGTTGTCCAGGGTGCCAACGTTTCTCAAGGTGCCGTGATTTATCAGGAAGCCATTATTGTTCAGGGTGGTATTGTTAGTCAGCGTGCCAACGTTGTTGTTTCTCAGGTTGCCATCGTTGGTCAGGGTGCCATAGTTACCTAGGATGCCATCGTTGTCCAAGTTGACATTGTTGGTCAGGGTGCCGTAGTTGAACAGGAAGCTTTTATTGCTCAGAGTACCATTGTTAGTCAGGGTGCCAATGTTGGCAAGGAAGTCATTGTTGGTCAGAGTGCCATTGTTAGTCAGGGTGCCATTGTTTTGAAGGTAGTCATCGTTGGTTAGGGTGCCATAATTGCCCAGGATGCCATTGTTGGTCAGTAGATTTCTATTAGTTAATGTTGAGCTGAAGTCTATCGATACACTTCCGCCCGACTCGATTGTGCATGGCGCATCATTGCTAGTGTCGCTTGTTACATTAATGGCCCCTGTAACATTACAGGGTAATGGTACCGATTGTGCGTAGGCACGACTGTTGATAATACCATATCCTGCCAGCGATAGAGTGAGTGTCACCAATCGAGCGACGGGGCGTTTTTTAAACTGAGAGATAGTGTTAGGAGTAATATTTTCCTTTAACAATAGAGTCATCTTCTATTTCCTTAACGTCGATTTAGTGGGTTCAGGGTAAACTTAACCATCGTCATAATCCCTTATTCCCTATCGTAAAATGTGTAGCGAAAACCCACATCATTAACCTCGAGTTTCCACACCTCTGTTCGCACCCTTCAATTCCGAAACCAAATATATTGGATAGTGCATCGTCAATTTAGAAAATACCACTATATGAAATAGACTGTTGCCACCTGTTTAGGTGACAACAAATAAATCCAATGATGAAAACTTACAAACGCTATCGCTACCCTAGTCAAATCATCAGCCATGCCGTCTGGCTTTATCATCGCTTTCGTCTTAACTTTCGTGATACCGAAGATATCCCAGCAGCTCGCGACGCCATTGCGCCCTACAAAACCATTCGCCTATGGTGCGAAGATAACGCCACCAATAAAGAGAACAACTTAAAAAGAAACAAGACAAACTCGGTGACGACTGGTATCTAGATAATAGTTTTCCTCAAACTGAACGGTAAAGTTCACTATCTATGGTGTGCAGTTTGCGCCACCCGGTAAATCAAGATGGATGTGAGTTAAATGTATTTATTTCAAAACGCCGCATTTGCAGTAGCCCAATCATGCTTTGCTTGAATATAGACATCAACCGCTTCGCCATCTTGGTCGACCGGGTGGCGCAGACTGCTCTCCACAGATAGTGCTGTTTGCCATTTATTTTGATGAAGACTTCATTGATGTAAAATGTGTCACCGTAGCCTCGGTGTTTGCACTTCTGTCGGCGGGAATAAATCGTTCCAAACTTAATGCACCAAAGTCGGATCGCTTCGCAGCTAACAATTATGCCTCGGTCAGCTAGCAGGTCTTCAATATCTCCGTGACTTAGGCTGACTCTAAAGTACAGCCAGACAGAGTAGGAAATAGTATCAGGTGAGGGGCGCCTAGCCGGAATCGGTGGCGCTTATAAATATTCAGTCTCGGATTCTAGCACTTTCTGCTTTTTAATTTGGCAGCACCGTACTAGGCTCGGAAAAATGTCCGACCGAGATTATTGGCTGGCGAGCTTATCCATTAACATATCTTTGTAATATTCGAAGTTACCGGCGTCTTGAATATCATCCACGTAGTTTTTTCCAACAATAATTCCAACGATGTTACTTCCGAGAGGACATTCGTCTTCGCAGCCATCAAAAAGCGCTTCTGCCATTTCTTCTCTAGCAACACCCGCCGTACCAGAATATTTCTTGTACAATTTACGGCCTGTTCGATAAATGCTGAGCCCCAAAGTCGTGAGCACCGGAATTGCAACTACCCGTAGCGCTTTATCGACTTCCTTTTTTTGCTTTTGCCAGATTGCGTATACAAGTACATCTTCGCACTCCTGATCTGAACAGGCGCATGGAAATGCATCCGCTAACAGCTTCAATTCAGCGATATGTTTGTACGTCTTATGTAAAGAAACACCAGCCTGCACCCTTCCGAAGCTCCCGGTCGGGTCTATCGTTCCGAGTGCGGCCGACGCACCGAATGATGCCGCCTTCTTCCCGTACTTCTGCTTTCCATAGTGTTTCGTCTTTTTGCTTCGGTACGCGCTAGCTCCACCCTTAAGTGCCTTTGCTGAACCGTTTGCACTGCCGACACCTAGAGCGTCTGACAAATCCGATGAGCCGGTTGAACTGCCGGTTGAACTTCCTGAACCACTACTCGACGTTCCACTGCTGGAATAGCCACTGCTTGAATAGCCACTGCCTGATGAACTTGGCATAAATCGCCCTCTAATTGCCTTTTATTATGATGGTTTGAACATAGTACATAAGAATTGAGTATAAAACACCGGCAATTCTCAAATTCCCAACCGATGCCGTACTATAACGCATAACTGGATTCCGACACCCATTAGCCCTCTCCGGTCAACAGAGCGCAGAGGGCTAATGGGTGCCAATACCTCCCAACCTGTATATGCCCTACGAGCCTCCTCCTTGAGCAGCATTTACTATTGCATTCCTGAGTGATTTACACAAAAAAACTCTGCCTGTGGCGGAGCTCGTGGTTCTGGTCCCTTGTAATATTTTCTTCGTTTTTGGGTAGCTGCGCCTGGGAATTAGCATAGGCAGTGAAATCTTCGCATCAAAGCAGCAAAACTGATTGCCGATACCAAAATCGAATCTTTTCCCAGGGCTTGACGCTACAGTCATAGCGTTATTGTTAGACTTGAACTCACCTTCCTCATTAAGAGCCTGTCCCGTGTAATACGACTGCATTGATTCACCGGCTCTACCATATCGAGATAGCCTATATGGCAGTACCCTTTCAGGACCGTCATTAGCGATAGACAGATTTTTTGATTCTAGTTCCTGTCCACCATATCTTTGTCGAGCCGACGCCAAGTCAGCACGAAGAACAGCGAGCTGCCGAGGTACAACAACGCCATGATGACCATCGCCTTCTGCAAACTTTGGGCGTATACCTGGCCACAGACATTCTGCAGATTCTCGCCCAACTCCCCGACAACCCCAGGATGGCACTGGTTTCGCACCAGCTCCTCTGCTGCCACTCCGAGCTCGACCACGCCGCTGGTAAAGAAAATGTCAGAAATTGCTCCGATGAATAACGGACCAAAGCCGTAGCCGAGCAGATTGACGACGAACAGTAGCACCGCGGTGGCCATCGCGCGCACACGCATGCTCACTACGCCCTGACCGATAGTGTACTGAGCGGCAAGATAGCCGTACTTCACGAAACCGCCGACGACCATGCCGATGGCGGCAAAAAGCAGATTCTGTGTCGTGAAGGCAAAAACATAGAACGGAACCGACAAAGCCAGACCCAAAGCCGGGATCCAGGCGATGGCACCCGGGTGTTTTTTGTACAGTTTGGTTGCTAGCCAGCCTGTGACGAACGTGCCGACCGCTGCAGACATCGACGCCGGTGTATTGATCCAGATAGCCGCTTGACCGGCAGTGATTTCGTGCGCACGAACGAGAAAGATCGACTGGAACGAAGAGATGCCGTAACCACAGAACGAAGCGATCGTGGCGCCAGCGGTCATTAACCAGAAGGCGGGCTTAGTCGTCAGTTCGCGAATAGCTTCGCTCAGATCGACCCTCTCCTTAGTTTGAGTATTTGCCGGATCAGTGTAACCACGCGGCGGCTCTTTGACAGTCAATTTGAAGACAATGGCAATCAACAGGCCTGGCAGTCCTACCACCAAAAAGGCCGTGCGCCAGTCATATGCGTCGGTCACCCAGCCACCGATCAGGTTGGCGAACATAGTGCCAAGGGTTACGCCCATGGCGTAGACACCCAGCGCCTGAGACCGGTCACGGGGCGCATAATAGTCAGCGATCAGGGAGTTGGCCGGTGGTGTACAGCCCGCCTCGCCAATACCTACGCCGACCCGACACATCAGCAGAATCCAGAACGCACCGATGGTGACCGAACCAATGGTGACTTCGGTAGCGAACCCACAAAGTGCAGTCATTATGGACCACAAAGCAACACAGATGGTCATAATCCACACGCGGTTTGCCTGATCGGCAAAGCGCGCCAGAGGAAGGCCCACAATGGTGTAGAGAAGGGCAAAACCGAAACCGGTAAGAAGACCGAATTGGGTATCGGAAATACCTAGTTCCGGCACAAGATCCGGACCGACTACCGCGAGCAGGCCGCGGTCGACAAAATTCATGATGTAGATCAGCGTTAGGGCGAAGAGCACATAGGATCGGTAAGGTTTGGTACCAAAACCTGTGACTTGACCCTGCGTCTCAGCCCCTTCGGGTGCCGTTGATACTGTCATAAATAAATCCCTCCTCAGGAAATGCACAATTATTGTTAATAATTGACTGTAAGATCTTCAAACCGCGTTTTCTAGCTTGTAAATAGCTGCTAACGATACCAGTATTCTTACGCGTCTAGACAAATTTTTTTCGCAACATACACTGGAATGCAAGGTATTGGCAACGGCTAATCCTTCGCCAATACCTGTTAACCGTCCTATATCGGCTTTTCAAGGATATTTCTCAATACTTTTAAGGGTCATAAATCCAGCCCGCAGGCTACTCTGCTAACCTTCTCTATGAGCGGCAATAATTTAATAGGTTCTGAAGCCGCCTCTCGCAACACCTTTCAGACACAAAATCCAAATTCGTCGTTGACTTCCTTCAACTCTCTTTCAGATTGGTTGCATGTGCGCTGCGGGGGTCTTTTCGAGCGGTGGCGATGGGCGCTGCGGGGTTGCTTGAAGGGGTAGTTGTGGAGGGGGTTAAAGTGGGTATTGGGGATCAAAATCCCGTATCCTTTCGCTAACAGTGATGTGTCGTCCAGCTAGGCGCTCTTCTATATCTCGACGACAAAGCTCTAATCTATAAATAGAGGCAGACAGCATAAATGATGATAACGGACGGGAATCGGTGTCGTTTGTATGTATTCATGGCCCTATTCTCCCAAATTAACCAGTTTACTTGTCACTACCCGGAAAGGCGCTGTCCAAAAGGCGCGAGGTGGCTATACTTTTAATACGCACCAATAAGGATCGCTCCCGGTGGTTAATTTAATTTGGTGTATCATAGCTTTAAGCTGGCTTACTTTCTCTGCAAGTGCCGGTGTATTAACATTGGTCGGCGGTACGCCACAGACGCTTCCATCAGCCAAAGAGACCCAAAGTAGATTCGTGTCAGATCCTCGATTTGATCGTTTTTTTACTGTTTTCGGGATGAATCCAAACTAGATATTACTTGGCATATGTTCCCAACGTCACGCCTCATACGACTAGCCGAAAGCGGTGGATTAGATGTTGTTTTCCCGGTGCCGCTAGATTCCAAACAATCAACGATATTGATCGAGTCGCTTAGTGTTGGACGGGTAAACTATTACTTGGTCTTTCTCGGGCCGCCGCCAGACCTTAACAACAAATCTCTAGCCATTGGCGCCAAACGTGGGACTTCAGTTGTTTCTGACTTCTATTCAAAGGGTTTTAAATCCATCCGGCAAACAGATGACTACTTCCCATTGTTCAAAATGATAATCAACGGCAGACTCGACGTGATCGCTGTACCTCACTTAGTCTATGAAAACTATGTTGCCGACAGTGATAGCAGGTTGAATTTCCAGGCTTATTTTACTTCCGACTATGGTTTCTATCTAAAGCCAGGGATGGAGCAAAGCTTGATTACGCTGATTAATGACTCAATAATGGCGTGTAAAGGTTCTGACAAGTTAACTGTGCCAAGCAGTAGACTTTCCAGCACCTCATCTCAAGCAGCGTTAGTGGCAAATTAACTTTTGGGGATCAACGCAATCCGCCCTTGATTAAGAGGCAGACCGCCGACAGCATCACAGCACTAACTTACAAAGAGACCAAAAAGTTATCGATACCGACTATGCATTCAGTTTCCGTAAGCAATGGGGCATGGCCACGGTCCTCTAATTCAATAAAGTGCATATCCGGCTTTTTCAGTTGCATTTTTTCGACACACTCTGTCGTTAAAATATCCGATAACCGGCCACGAATTACCAACAGCGGCGTGGTTTGCATAGCAGCAAAGGCTGACCATAAATTGGGCGCCACAGCATTATCCTGCTGCTGAGTCATTAATAACCCGATCGCCGGATCATAGTTAAGCACTGGGCCACCTTTACTATTTTCCCGGTATATATTCTTGGTAAACGCTGCCCAGTCCTCATCAACAAAGTCTGGGTACTCGGCACCAAATACTTCTTGGGTCATATCAATGGCCTGTGCCCATGAATTAACACGGACAGGATTACAAACGTAGTTTTTAATTCGATCCACACCGACTTGACTGGTTTCTGGGCCGATATCGTTCATGATGACTGCCGCTACTCTTTCTGGCTGCAGCGCTGTCAAAATCATCGATATCAATCCGCCCAGAGATGTTCCAATGAGAATTACTGATGTTAATTCCAGCGAATCTAACAATGCAACTACATCGTCAACGTACAACTCGGGATGATAATTTAACGGGTTAGTATCGTATTCGGATTTTCCTCGTCCGCGCAGTTCTACAGCTATTACCCTGTAATTAATAGCCAGGTGTTCACAGAGCTCCGAAAAATCTGCCGAGTTACGTGTGAGACCCGGGATACATAAAATGGTTGCCCGGGGTGCTTCATGTTGATAATTCCGAGCAAAGAGCTTCAGACCGTCGCGGCTCTCGAACCAGTAGTTGTCATAGTGTGGCATTGGGTCAAACTCGCTGGTAAAAAAAGATGGTTGCGGTTAATGAAGCGACTTTACGCCACTTCATTAATCATACTCTGTGTTATAGAGACTTAGAATTCAGCTCCTGATTACGCAGGTTTAGAATTCGTATGACAAGCTGGCCGTTACCGTTCTTGGAGCACCATAAAAAGCCAGCTCTCCAGAACCCAGGTTATAACCACCGGTTTTATAAGAGGTGTCGTCGATGTTTTTCACATAAAAACTGGCCGTCCAGTTCTCATCGGCAGAGTACCAATTAACCGTGGCATCCCACAGGGTATAAGACTCATCCTGGTCACAGCTGCATGTGACATTGTTGAAGTTTCTGCTGGCATCGCGGTAAGAAATTGCGCTGTTCAACATCAAGCTTCCTGCATTACCCAAATTGATTTCATAGTTAACACCGAATTGACCGGTCCAATCGGGTGAGTTCAACATCTCCCAGCTGTTAGATACATCAACACCACCGGAAATAACTTCTACCAGCTGCGCATCCATATGGCCGATAGAAAGTGTCGTGCTGAAGGCATCGGTGAATTGGGCAATGATTTCCAGTTCAGCGCCTTTAATCTCCGCAGTCCCGGCGTTTACCACATCGGACGAAAAGAAAATTGGCGCAGGCTGAATAGACTGAACTGTCAACTGCATATCGGTGTAATCCATATCAAACACCGTAAAGTTCAGGCGCAGACTATCATCTAACAGCTGGGATTTAATTCCTGCTTCCCAGGTTTCAACGGTTTCTGGATCATAACCCTCGGCCACTCTGGGATTGACGTCGGCGCTACCGCGCATATCAAAGCCGCCGGACTTGAAACCTTCCGCGTAGCTAACATAAAGCATTATGTCTTCACTCATTTGCCAATCCACTTTGATAGATGGACTGACCTGACTCCAATCCTCGTCAGCTTGTTGATCATTGATATCAGTGATTACAGCTAACAAGGTATCATCCGCAGGATCGCCATAGGTAAACCCACTGCCCTGATTCGTTGAATAGGGAAACGAGTTTGTTGAGCTATACAAAAAGCGCTGGATGTTTGAATTCTTCTCGTCGCGGGTGGTGCGAACACCAGTCGTCAGCGTGACAGTATCGGTCAAATCATAACTCGCGTTTAAATAAGCCGACATACTTTCAGTGTCGACATCGCCACCAATACCCAGATCGGTATGCGTACCGTCCATGGGGCTACCGCCGTTCAATACCACATCAAAAGCGCCGGCCGAATTACCTTCAAAATAATAAAGCCCACCCACTAACGCCAAACGTTCTGTGGTGAAATTCACCTGGAATTCATGTGATTGTTGTTCGTCAGAATAAGAAGCCGGGACATCAAAAGCATCCAGCGGAGTCGATTCAAAATCGATAAACTGTTGCGTCTCGCCTTCACGGTCAGCATAAACATATTTCAAGGACACTTGATCATTCACATCATACTGAGCAGTAAATGAGAATCCTTGATTTTCAACATTCTGTTTGTGAGTCGTACCGCAAGCGCCGTCGTACGGATCGCCAGAAGCTAAAAACAACTCTCCGGTAGCAGGGTGAGTCAGTGTTGTTTGGTTAGACTGTGTACCACAGACCTGGTTTGACTCATCATCAGTTTTGTCAGCAGACAAGCGGAAAAATAGCTTGTCCGTGGGTGTATATTCCACGCTGATACGCGCAACAGATACGTCCTTATTGTAGTTTTCCTCACTACCACTAAACGTTCCCGTCGCAAGATCGTAGCCAGTTTTTACTTTGCCATACCCATCGCGCTCCATCTTGGAAACGGCTGCACCGATATACAACTTGTCCTCGATAACAGGCAACTGACCTGTAATTGTCGCTTCCTGCTGGCCGTCGGTTCCAAATGCCAGAGTGGTCTTTACCGTGGATTCACCCGTCATTTTCCGAGTGATATATTTTATTGCACCGCCGACAGTATTTTTGCCGTACAAGGTTCCCTGCGGCCCGCGCAATACTTCGATACGCTCTACGTCAAAAACATCCATAACCGCAGCTTGTGGACGCGCATAATAAACATCATCTACATAAACACCCACACCGGGCTCAAAACCCCACAAAGGATCCTGTTGGCCGACACCGCGAATATAAGCCGTCAATGTAGAGTTTGTTGCACGACTGGCACGCATTTGAGTATTGGGTGAGCTTTTCTCAAGATCAATGACCGACCTGATTCCTTTGTTTTCCAGCTCCATCGCATTATACGAAGTGATTGAGACTGGTACTTCCTGCAGATTTTGTTCGCGCTTTTGCGCAGTAACAACAACTTCTTCCAGAGCAGCCGCCTCAGCTAACGTTGAGGCTAGTCCTGCTGCACAAATCATTGCGACGGCCGTTGAGAGCCGCTTTTTGGCGATAATTTTATTAGTCATATGACACCTATATTCGAGCTTATCAATTGTAATTCACTCGCTCTGAAAACTAATAGCGAGCTATCCCCGTTTGAAATAATTGATCTATTTACCCAGGATTTTCAGGATTTAAATGAATCAACTTATTGTCTCAAAATTTCAACGACCGTTGAAATTAAATCCGAAGATATTCAACAAGCGTTGAAATGTCAAGTGATGAATGCCAACTTCTTACAAGGTTTGTTGTTGTCGTCCCATAAGTAGCCGCGAAAGTAGCAGACCGCAACAAGAAAAAACTGCTGAAATAACAATGGCATAGCTTGCTGATACAGCAGGATTAACCACGCCGCCAAAAAGATTCAAATAAAAGTGACTAGCCAGCCCCAACACCGCTGAACCGGCGATAACCCATAGGGGTAAATAACCCCGTATCAGCACGCCAAATAACAGGGGGACCATTGATGCAGCAGCCAAACCATAAACGCCCTTCTGCGCAAAGAGCCCAATCAGCGGTGGCGGATTCCAGGCTAGCATCAAACCAATTGCACCGACCGCCACCAACACCCCGCGCGACCACGCCAGACCTTTCTGTTTATCACCGGTCAACGGCGCGACAATATCATTGACCACCATGGCGGACAGCGACACGAGGATACCATCGAGAGTGCTCATCCCGGCGGCAAGCAACGTTATGAAAATAAATGTCAGAGTTAGCTCACCCGCTGCTGAACCGCCAAACTCAAACAACAAGTACTCTCTCACCACCGTATCCTGGGCCGGGATTTCCAAGCCTGCCAAGCGGGAGTAAAAACCGACCATCAGGATTAAAGTAAAAAATGTGCCCACCACCACCGTGGTACCGATAAACTTTCCAATATCCGCTTCACTGCGAAGATAAAGCACCTTACTCAATATGTGAGGCTGTAACATCAACGCAAAGGTGATGATAAAACCACTTCCAAACACCGAAAAGAAGCTGTAATAAAGCTCACTATCGCTGTTGTAGGCGGCGGCATAGGAGTCGCTGATGCCGCGCAAGGATTCGAAAAACCCACCGTCAAAATATTTGAAGCCTTGTACAAACAACAGTAGCGTTACCAGAATCATCATTACACCCTGCAATGTATTGGTATAAGCATGTGCGTAGGTCCCCCCCATCAACACATAGGAAAATACAAAGAGTAAAACCACGATTAGAGCCGTTTTTTGCTCAATCGGGAATATCCCGGTCATCAATAAACTGCAGCCAACCAGGATCAAAACGACAAAGGTGATCGATAACAAGTTAATAACGGCAAAAAATAAACTGAAGCCTCTATTTTGGTATCGATGATAGATCCAGTCGGGAATAGTCAGAGCTTGCTTTTCTTCTCCCAAGCGTAGGAAGCCACGCGTAAGCACCAGAAAGGCTGTGAGAATTCCGAGGGACCCTGCTACACCGAAGTGTAAATAGGCAGAAAAACCATGGACGTAGATAAAGCCCGGATTGATCACAAAGGTAGCAGTTGAGGCAATCGATGCCGCCAGCGTAATGCCAATAACATAAGGACTCATGTCCTTGTTGCCAATGGAGAAACCACTGATATCCTTGGTTCGGCGCATCCCCACCCATGACAGCCAATAGACCAACACTATGTAGCTTCCAGTTAGCACATACTTAAATATTTCCGCCGTCATCATGTAATACTCCGCACTTGAATTTGAACTTTTGATGAGGCACTATATTCAACAAGCGTTGAATACGCAACTTGTGAACTTATCGCGTTCGCTTTTTAGCCCAAGAAAAGCTATATAGTTAGCCCAGTAGTCATCTCGTGAAAAACCAAGTTTTGGAGTAGGCATGAAAAATAAAGGCAAAGGCGAAAAGAGCGAGCGTATCCTGGATACCGCTGAAGAATTATTTGCTCTACATGGCTATGACGGGGTAACCATGCGCCAAATTTCCACTGGTGCCGATGTGGACGTTGCCCTTGCCAATTATCACTTTGGTAAGAAGCTGGATCTTTTCTATGCGGTATTCAATCGCAGAGCAGACCTGCTAGGCGCCACTCGACGTGAGTTATTACTGGCAAATCAGCAGAAAGCCGGGGATAAGCCCCAAACCCTGGAGCAGATTATCGAGGCCTTCTTATTACCACTAAAATTCGCCCAGGAAACAGGTGACCCCGGCTGGAAAAACTATATGGCATTGCTGGCCTACGTGATGACCTCTCCCATCTGGAATAAAAGAATGATGACTGATAATTTCGATAAGCGTGTCGGTGAATTTATTGAAGCGCTCAAATTAGCCCTGCCCAAGGCTAAAGAGGAAGATATTCACTGGTGTTATCACTACGTCTCTGGCGCACTAGCGTTAACGCTAGCCCAGACCGGTCGTATCGATAGATTATCTGGTGGCAAGTGTTTGTCTTCAGATTTCGACGCCGCCTATACGCGGATGATTCCTTTTGTTGCCGCTGGATTTAGAGAAGTGTGTGGTAAGTAAGTACCAACTTTTAAACGAGTAAATAAAATCGAGGTTTCGAACATGCAGGAAAAAACGGCTCTAATTACTGGCGCTGCGAGTGGTATCGGCTTGGCAATAGGGACAGACCTGGCTGAACAAGGTTACACGGTGTTCTTGAGCGACAGCAATTTTTCTGCGGCACAGACCGTCACCGATGAACTTAGTCAACGGAGCCTGAAAGCATTCGCTCAAAAACTCGACGTAACCAGTGAAGCTGATATCGCCAGCTCGATAGAATCCATTACCGCAAAAACTGGACAGATCGACGTTCTGGTCAACAACGCGGGTATACAGCATGTCTCCAAACTGGAGGATTTTCCGGTTGACCGTTGGAAGTTACTCAATGACATATTACTGGTTGGTCCCGCCATGCTAACCCGTGCCGTCTTGCCCATGATGCGCGCCCAGAACTTCGGTCGCATCGTCAATATCGGCTCTATACACAGCCTGGTAGCCTCACCCCATAAAAGTGCCTATGTAGCGGCAAAACATGGCTTGCTAGGATTTTCTAAAGTAGTCGCCCTTGAAACTGCGGACCAGGACATTACCATTAATACCATCTGCCCCTCTTACGTAAATACCCCTTTAGTAGAAATGCAAATAGCCAACCAAGCTAAAGAAAACGGTATTTCCGCAGAGGAGGTTATCAACAACATCATGTTGGAACCAATGCCCAAAAAAAGCTTTATCGAAATGGACGAACTGACGGGAGCGGTGGGCTATCTCATTAGCAAGGCAGCTAGAAATATGACTGGGCAAAAGATCGTGTTGGATGGTGGCTGGACCGCCCGCTAGTCCGCAGCAAAATAAACAGTAATATTCTGGAGGTCATTGGCTTGCTGATTTGGACGGACGCGTTTGCCATGGAATCCGTGGCCGACATTGGGAAGCTCACCTTCTTACAAAAAATAGAGAAAGCGGGAGAGAGAGACAGCGTTTGCAATGTCAGTTTGTGAAAATACAGCAGACACGCGAACTACTTTGCTGAGTGGATGGTGTGGAACGGAGTGGTCATTGCGGGGCCTGGGATATAGAACAGTCTGGGGACGCCAACGGGTAAGAACCAAGCCTCGCTCTTACACACATTTCTGGCACAACTTCCAAATTTTTCGTTGACTCCCTTCGACTCTCCTCCACATTGACAGCGTGTGCACTCCGGGGAGACTTTTGGGGCTCAGGGTGATCGATGGCCGAGTGCTCCGAGGTGCAGTTGTGGAGGAGCTTGCGTGAGCAGCTGTGAGCAGAGCCCGATGGCTTCTCGGCTGACAGTGAAATTATCGCTCAGTGACGGTGTCGGAAAGTTTTTGCATCATTGTTTCAAATGATTCGCCTGGCTTGTGTTTTTTTCGTAAATCATATTCACACCAAACCCAACCATCGTGTTGGTCCTCAGGGAGCTTAGTTGGTGGTGGCGCCGGAACATCAGTTAAGTAGCTCCACTTGGGTGAGTTCTGCCCCATCGCATCCTCGCCGCCTCCGCTCCAAAATATTTCTAGTATGGTAGTTTCTAATCCCGATAAGTGTTTAGCCGATGGGTGAGGTGGTTGAAGAATAGCAATTTCTCCAATGCTGAAATAGGCAGATCGAGGTTCGTTCATGAGTTTATTTTCAAGTATTTAACCCAACACTTCTGACAAAAAGAGTCTTAAGGTGTTTGGGCAAAGTTAGGATATCAACATAAAAACTTCTGCTCATAGTACATTATAATTGTCTTTATCTCGACGTCTTAAATTAACTAGAGTCGGAGCCTACCCCAAAATTATTAAGAGTACATTTAGCGCTGGGATGAAACACTTTCGTGGCTTGCGCTGCATGAATTGGAGTCTTTGGTTATCTCGATGTTACTTGAAGCCGAACTCTTGCTTGCCTCTTGGACGATGTACTGCACGCTCGTGTACCATACCGGCGCGGTAGCCTCGGAACATTATTCTGGGCAAAAAGGCCTGGGTATATAGCTTATCAGGAGACGGCTAATAGATTCTTTCCAGGGCGGCCTGGAGATAAAGCTGAGTACAAGCGGAATAAACGCTCCGCCCGCACTCAACCTTGTCTAACAACAGCTTACTGGCTCTCGCCGTGTAGGAACCCGCCAACGTCATTCAGACTCTAAATAAAGAACTAAAGACGACCGGCTATCGTCGTTGATCTCACCGCGAATCAATCTTGGCCAGGCATCCAATTGCCATGAAAACCATAGGGTACTCGATGATCCAGATAAGCTTTAGCCAACGGACCCTGCGACGGATTTTGAGCATCAAGAATCAGGAGATGTGATTTATCGGTAGTGCCATCGTAGACGTTCGACAAAAGATAACCCTCCCCTTCTTCAGCCGACGCTGATTTAGGGACAAATATGGCTTCTGACGTTCCCATATGAGGGCTCATTTCAAAGGTATCCCGCTGCCCTGTCTGATGATCAAATCTAGCGATATTACTAAATGTTCCGGCCTCTGATTTCGCACGACCGTTACATAACATATATCCGAATCGATAATTCAGCCCGGCGTTACGTTCATCCAAGCGACCGAACTCGCAGGTGACATCATCCAGAGTCTGCACTTTGTAATCGTCGGTATTTTTACTCAGATCAAAGGTCCAGCGATTAAGCTTAGCATCCATTTTTGCAGGGTCGCCAGGGGAACCATCGGTATTAGGAAATAATGGAGCTTGACCATATTCCGAAACATCGCAAGTAATGATATCGCCATTGTTGAACGCGTTCATAGGATGGAAAACGAAACTCGCATCATTCTTGAACCAACGAATGTCTTCGACGCTACCACCCCGTCGCATAACGCCAATCTGATTCCCTTTTTCAGGCTCCCAGGCAAAGGCAGGTTTACCCGCCATTGCGCGGTCAAGTGAGGCAGTTAATGGCATGATCGGAAAAAGCACAAAATCACGCGTAACCATAAAGTCATGCACCATGGCAGCATAAGGTGCGTCAAAAAATTGCGAGTCGATTAATACACCTTCTTTATTAACGACATGGTAGGACATTCTATTCGACAATATACCTTCTGCACTGTAACCAAAGAAAATCATCTCTCCATTCTCTGGATCAATCTTTGGGTGTGCAGTCATGGGACCCACTAATTTTTTATCAAACGTCCAGGCTCCTCTGGATTCCAACGTCACCGGGTCCAGTTCAAAAGGTGCGTGAGCCTCTTCGAGCGCTAATAGCTTGCCGCCATGCCAAACAATATTTGTATTGGCTACGCCATTGGTTTCCAATCCGGCGACCGAGGGATCAGAGTCCATAGGATTCAGCGCACTGAATAAACTACGCCCTGCCTTCCTCTCTACATCAAACTTGACGGTCTTGGCATAACGATTCTTATAAGAAACCTTGCCATTTTCGATATGAAAAGCGTGCACCATACCGTCGCCAGCAAACCAGTGATGGTCACCTTTCGGAGCAAACTGGGGATTGGGGCCATTACGGAAAAAGGTACCGTACAAGTCTTGTGGGATCTCTCCTTCAACAATCAGGTCATTCGCATCACATTCCATATGAATGGGTGCAAAACCACCGTCCAGATTAGGGTGATTAGGAAAAGCTTGTGCCATGTCGCCTCCGTCTTCTCAGTTAATAAAAACAATTAGTATAATTAGAATACTGGTTCTACCCATAACTCATTGGAATGATAAGCGGGATAAACGCACCACTCACATCCAACATAGACCAAATAACAAACTAATGACAATCGATTATTGTTTTTGAACTCGCCGCACCGTTCAGACGCAACTTCCCAATTCTTCACTGGCTCTTCGACATTCCTCCAGATTGCCTGCCGGTGCACTGCGGGGAAACTCATGGGCCAAAACTTGACGCATCAGCGGCTGGTGGACTGATAACTGACTTGGATATTTCGGTAGCGACGACCTGATTTCGACCGTTTTCTTTGGCAATATAGAGGTTTTTATCAGCAGTTTCGAAAAGTGCTTCATATGAAGAAGACGGCATGAATAGTTCGGAAACGCCGATACTTGTAGTGACCTTAATTGTGTTGCTTTTCCACAGTACAGGGCAGTCGGAAATGGAGGCTCGGACGCGCTCCAAGGAGGGCAGAGCATCTTCGATAGTGGTATTCGGCATTACGATGACCATCTCCTCACCTCCAAACCGACACAATATATCTTGCGCCCGCACAGATCCGCTCAAAACGGTAGCTACGTGTTTCAACACCATGTCCCCGCAATCACAAATTATTACTCTGACCCCAAAATTGCCAAAATTCGCATTTTGCAGCTTGGCTATGGCTTGGAGCGGGGTTATTGTTTGCGTCTTGGAAGATGCACAGCATTCCTGAGTATCAGACCAGTACAGTGCCTTCGGCGTGTTATTCAGTGCAGAAACGGGCTAAGCATAAAGCTTATCAGGAGACGGCTAACAGCTTCTTTCCTAGGCCTTGGAGATAAAGCAATATGGAGTGGAATATAAGCGAGATAAACGTCCCCCGCCACACTCAACCTAGTAAAAGAAAACTACTGGCTATCACATATCGCCGTGTTGGCGCCCACCGCCAACCACGTAAATGCCTCTTCTTCGTTTCGAAATACGCGATAACTTGAGGGTAGACGTTGCATATGTGCGGCGAAAACACGGCTCATTCCGAACGGCAGGTCCTTCGGGGCAATAATGGCAATTTTTCGATCCAAGCGAGGACGGGAAGACTCCAGCGCTTCAGCCAATTGTTTGGAATAGGCCTCTAGTCCCTGTGGTGTAATCTCATAATGCACAACACCGGAATAATCGATAAGCTGGTCTTTGCTTTTAAAGCCCTTACTTGAAAAAAGGGCTTCTTGAAACTGCTGTAGATCATCGTCAGTTATTTTGTAATACAGCGAGACTCGGATGTAGGGAAGCGATTCGCTATCGTCGACAGTAATAATCATAATCGTGCTTATAATTGAAGAGGAACTGTAGAATTATAGACTACTGTGCACAAATATCCGAGTACAGATGATAAGCGTGTAAATCCTATGCTGATGGGGGGTATTGTCACATATGGCCTCAATAAAGATAAACAGATAAAGCGGAAATAAAGTGATTATTGATCACCCCGTGGCACGCAAAAATCGTGCGCTTGGCCAACTGATTTGAACTGGCGGGATGCCCGACCACGCATTTTTCATTACAGGTGCCGCGTTTTCTGATGTGGCAGCTCAGCAATATTGTTTTCATAGCGCTCTGAAATATGCGGAGGCTCGCAATTCAAATCGCCCAAAGCAGCTTTGTACCTACGCAACTTATCTGTCATGGTCCCGCATGGTTGCTGAAACTGGGCTCCAAATAATTTCTTGAAGAATTTCATCGCAGCTTTCTTATTCCGCTTTTTCGTCACCAGAATATCCAACTCGCAACCATCCTGATCTACCGAGTCGCGGAGACGCGCGCCAAAGATAACGACCCTGCCCATTCATCTTACTGAAGACCTCGTCAAGGAACCAACGATCGCCCGGAGCACCTTGCCTTTTCTTCAGTGATTTAACGATGACGGGCGCCAACTTACGGCACTAGTGTCTAATCGTTTCATACGACACATCAAGGCCTCGACTCGCTAACATTTCTTCAATGAGCGGTCCGTCGTCACGGATGAAACTCAATGTGAATCGGTGATAAGGCCAGATTGCATGGCTGATGATTTTGCTTCGAAAGCGGAAGCCTTTATAGGTTTTCATGCGCGACGATTATACAGAGCTCGGCTAACTTGACAGTACCGTCGCCGGGATTGAGCTGCGCCTAGATTATTCGTGCACTACACGTTTACGTTTTGCTGACCCAAAGCCAGCTAGGCCCAGCGCTAGAAGAGCAAGAGTGCTCGGCTCGGGAACGGGTAGCACATCCCCATTTTTCACCAGCCATGCGCCGGTGTCCTGACTGGCAACGTCGTCAGCAAGTTGATTGGCAAATGAGTCGCTCTGCAAGAACCAATTTCCGGTGTCATTAAGACCACAGGCCGACGATATGATCGCATTCAAGCATAACCTTGCCTGCGGGCGGACTCGAGTTCCCGGGACAGGCAGAAACTCCGTTGCCGTGATCCCACGAATAAACGGAAAATCCGATCCCAACCCGGAAGTGACTCCAAACATCAATTGTAGAGTTGTGATACCAGGAAGGCTTGCCTCTGTCCAATTGCCGGGCGAAGTCAAGCCGAGAGAGACGAGGAACAGGTCCTCTGCTTCGGCGGCGGTCGCCAGTCTGAACCCCTCAAAATCACCACCCACTACAAACTCATCGCTTCCATCAACACCCGTCAAATCGTTGTAGGACCGAAATGTCGATTCGGTCAGATCTAGCCATATAAGACCCGTGCGATTATCAAGAGTCAGTAACCCGTCCCCTATCGCAACTCGATCCATCGCGATCAACCCGGCGTGTGAAAATGGTGCTCCGCAGATCAAAGCAGCAATGAACAATAGCTTTTCTAGGCTCATAAGAATCTCCTCATCAATGAGCTTACCACTACGGCGCTCGTTTTCGTTTGTAAAGTGAATACCGCAAAATTTGCACCCAATCCTAGGATTCTTATTTATCAGACACTCAAAAAAATAGGAACTGCATTACCTTTCGCCACACTCTGTGATGTGGGTTACATCGAACCCGTTCCATTGATGAACAATAACAAATTTATCCTAAAACCTATGTCACCTGATCATGTGACACGCTTTGGGATGAAAAACCGTTACATCGAGCTTCGGCCTTCTTGTATAGGTAAAGGTAGATAAAGGGAACGGAGGGATTTAAAATCCACCAAATTAATCTTTTTCTCGCAAGAAAATTATGACAGATATTAGAATCAAGAGAGCATGGGGGGGAAATCGACCAGCAGTCATCTTAAACGGGAAAGGCCAAAAACAAGATCGCTATCGATCAGAGCTTAATCCCTCTGCCCCCTTTTGTCTTTTCTCTCAAAATGCGTGCACTTTCGATGTCTAAATTCGCTCCCTGAGGCGTGAAATTTTATTCCGGGAAACGGGTAAATGCTGTCCATCTTCGAGTTCAAGCCGATATTTTCCCGCACCGAGAGATTGAACACTAACCACATGTTCGAGATTAACGATGTAAGATCGATGAATTCGGAAAAAACTGTCTGACATGTCAGCTTCCAATTGATTCAAACTCCGGTCATCCAGTAGAGATTCATTGCCCAACAGATTGATTTCAGCATAATTTCCAGCTCCTTGAATCATGAGGACTTCTGAAAAAGGAATAATTTTCTCTTTGCCTCCGGTCTTGACGATTAATCGATCTCTGGACGATCTCTCATCTGATCTTTCCGGACTCTTCTCACTCACAATTTCCTGTTCTGTTAGCGGTTGTACCGCGTGGTTCTGTCCGCCAACCAGAAAAGCAATCAAAGGCAAACAAGCCGCATAAAGACCGCGATCCATGAAACTTGCCATATCCATCAACATCACGAGCGGAATCACAGCAAGTGCAAAGACCAGCGTCCAACTAATCATATGTTTTCGGAAACGCGAGTAAGCCAAACATCCCAACCCGGACAGGGCGGCCAAACTAATCACCTGTGGCGGGCTCAACAAAAACGAGTCTGAGAACAAATAACCCATAGCCAATACCAGGCCAAGAAAAAGCCCCGTCAACGGCCATGAGTATTGATATTGTTGAAAACGCATTACAAGAACCAGCAACATTTGCGAAAAAAACAACCCCGAAAGCGTAATCGACCATAATCTCAGGCCGTGGTATGCATAGTCATAATTGATAAACGAACGGGACACTTCAGCGATTGCCGCGATCGCCAGCGACCCCGAAATAAGAAGCGCCACCGACCTCATCCCGCTAGCGCGGAACAGCAATACAAAGAAACTCACGATCAATACGCCTGACAGAATAAAAGGCGCCGCATAATAGCCAATGGGTCGACGGGGATCAGATGAATATGGCCCGACTCGCAGGCCCGAAATAGTCTTCTGACCATGAATGATTGTTGTGATCTCAGCAGGCCGATAAAACGAGGAAACTTCCATCAAGAGGATATTTTCTCCTACCTGAATAATTTCTCTCGGCAGAAATACCACTTCATCAATCGCACCCGATAGCTCAAACAATCGGGTACCGCCAGGCGTACCTTTCCCACCCACAGACTGACCGTTCCACATTGCTGAAGCTGAAAACGTACCACTGAGATAAAGCCCCAGCGGTCTGCCTGGATTCATCATGTTTTCGGGGACGTCAAACCTCATCTTCAACCAGCCAGTGTCACCAGGCAGCAACAGGGATGAAAGGTCAAAGTGCTGCCAGGGCCCGTCTTTGGTTACACTCATCTCTGAACTCAACATTACCACATCGGCATTTTTAGACGCACTTTGGAAGGCCTGGGGCAAAAACAAAACAAACAGTCCAAACACATAAGGTACAACGCACTTAGCCAGCAAAAGCGAGTGAGTACGCAATTGCTTAAGTGCCTGGGTCAGTTGCATTTGGAACAGAGAGAGGTGCATCTCACGTAGTGTATCTCGAAAAACGCTGAAATACCTTTACCATCGCTGGCTCAACATGCAACTTAATCCATTACCAAAGAAGAGAGACACCGTGAAATTAGCGAATTCCTATCTGAAACTGTTTTTCCTGTTCCTGGTGACATCTATCATCTGGACAGCACTCGCCTATCGGGGCACATCCCATAACTGGTGGCGTGCACCCCTGGCGGCATCCGGCGATCACAACGCATTTGTTAAAGCCATGAGCAAGGAAATTAACGCCAACAATCGTGGCAATGTTGCCTATCTTTCGCTGAAGAACGCTCAGATAAACGGTGAACATTTCGCATCAGTTGGCAGTCCAGTCAACCAACATACTCTATTCCAGGTGGCTTCATTGTCAAAGTGGATTACCGCTTACGGTGTCATGCAGTTGGTTCAAAAGAATGAGATTTCTCTCGATTCACCCATCTCGGAATACATCACTCGCTGGCATTTACCCGAAACAAAATTCAACAATACTCAGGTTACCGTTAGAAGATTACTCAGTCATACCGCAGGGTTGACCGACGGTTTAGGGTTTTTGGGGTTTGAGCCAGGCAAGCCCGTCCAGACGCTGGAACAAGCCCTGGCCGAACCGAATGCAACAAAAGGTCCTGGCATAAAAATACAGGTAGGCATTGAACCCGGGTCAGAATTTAAATACTCAGGCGGTGGTTACCTGATTTTGCAATTGTTAATTGAAGAAGTCTCCGGACTAGACTTCGAGACCTACATGCAACAGGCTGTTTTTCAACCGTTAAAGATGACACGATCTACCTTTAATCCACCGGGCCCTGAAACACAGAATGTTGCACTTTCTTACAATACCGATGGCACACCTTCATTTCTTTACCAGTTTACAGCGGTCTCGGCTGCTGGATTGTATACCTCTGCCGCTGATATGGCCTTGTTTCTCAAGGCACAAGTCCAACCCGAACCATCCGCACTATCAGCACAGTACGTTAAAGATATGCGTATCCCTCATGGCTATAGTTTTGGACAACCAATCTGGGGACTAGGCACAATTCTGTACGCCAGCCACCACAACGACTATATCGTTGGGCATGCTGGCCAGAACGATCCGGCTATAAACAGTGATGTCAGGTACAACCCAATAACCGGTGATGGTTTCGTCTTGCTACAATCAGGAAGCAAATCTCTTGCATCCATCCTTGGTGGTCAGTGGGTGTACTGGCAAACCGGAAAACTGGATCTGTTCAACTTTATGGAAAACATTTCGAAACTCTTGTCGATTATTATAGGTGGAATTACAGTCAGCCTGATGAGTTGCCTGGTGTTAGCATTCAAATTGAGAAAAACAAGGAGGGTCACTGTCACGAACAACCAAACTGAAGCGTCACGACTCGCGGTTGAATAGTGACCGTCTGTTTCAGTATTTACTAGCTATCTACATCACATTCAGTTTGATCATCAAAAAAATATGCAATGGCAGTGGCGTGCAGGTGTGGCAAAGTATAATTTGGAAATCGATCATCGAAGGTTTTGACAAGTTAATTATTCAAGGTGAGACAATCTACTCGGGGCATTCAGGCTACCGCCCCACTCCATTCAGCGAACGCACTTATCCTGATGTTCCGATAGTGCTCTGCCCCGACAAGATGGCTGCCAAGGTTAAACAGATTAGCCACAGCGGCATGTGAACTTACGAACCGCTTCGCCAGTCAAACTGACTTGAACCTTCGCATCCCTCGCTCCTGCACGCTGATCGTCTCACGCAATTGTTCAACCCGATTATTCTCATACTGTTTAGTGCGGTGAATTGTCTCTGGAGGAAATCGATGACGCATATATATGTGTTCATACGCTGAATCTAACAATTTTGGGCAGTTAAGTTGGCGATAGAAGATTTTGGATTAAATTTAATCACCAGACCTATGAGACTGGTTTTTCCGGTTACGTTTCACTTATTGAAATTGACCAAAACTCCTTTAGTAGTTACTCTGCAACCAGTAGATAAGCAATCCCGAAACTCATAGCCAGCCTAGAATATGCCTATCGAAAAGTCCGTCAATCAGGAAAATATCGTGAAATTAAGGTCGAATTGGTCGCTGCCTAGATCGACTTTTAGCCATATCATCTGCTGTAAGCAGTGGATCTGGAATACACCATGAAAAAGAAGCTAATTGTCATTTTTCTGACCCTGATGGCTATGACAGTCAATCTATATGCTGCCGATGACTGCTTGGATGTCTTTCCCGCTGCAACGAACGGCAATAGTTCCGACGGACTAACTCCGCTGGTATCCAATGGAACTATAAAAGACGAATCCGAATCCAATAATGTGACTTTAACATTGGCGGCAGGTCAGAATCACGATTATGACAGTATCAAACTGAAAAACGGGTTTATCCTTAATGTATCGGGCACAGGCACGGCGCGATGGCATTTTACGGGTAATCTAGAAGTGGGGAACAATGCCAAAATTAATGAATTTGGCAACCCGGAAGATCTTGTTATTTATTTGAGTGGCAATGTAATTATCGGCAATGGTGCAATAATCAATGCTTTGATCTATACCGACGGAAATATCGAAATTGGTAATAACGGAACAACGACCGGAGCTTTAAGTGCCAATGGCAACATTATCCTGGGCAGCCACAATGTTGTTTATGACATTGACGCGGTTGGTAGTGCTGAATTTGCGGGCATGTGCAATGCACCGGCACCGGTAGAGCCGGATATAACGATTGATGATTTAAACATCGATTCGCCCAACGATGCCATATTTACGGTTTCACTAACCCAGACTCATACTGAAAACATTACAATTGACTATTCCAGTTCTAACGGTACAGCAACAGCGGGGTCTGACTATACTGCAGTGTCTGGCACAGTGACAATAAATCAGGGGGATACTCAGGCCACAATAACAGTTTCAACTCTCAACGGCGGCAGCGGCACATTTACTGTCAGCGTGAGTAACGCGAGTGCAGGTAACATTACCGATGCTGCCGGCGTCGGAACAATCAGCGACCCCAACGTCAGCTGTGTGACTTTCAGGGACGAGTTTTCGTCAAGCAGTTACAGTCGTCAGGATGGCACCGCTAATTGGGCCACGAATTGGGATGAAATTAATGACAATGATAACCCCGACAATGGCGATATTGACATCAACGGCAGTGAGCTGCGTTTTGACGGCGACAGCAATGCCACTATTGAGCGCGAGATAAATCTGTCCTCTTACACTTCGGCAACCTTAAGTTTTGATTATCGTGAAACTGGCAACTGGGAGAGCAGCGATGACTTTGATGTCTATGTGTCGGAAGACGGTGGCAGTAGCTGGGTGTTGTTTCACCGCTTTTCCGATGACCAGGCGGCCAGTACCCAGTCGAAAAACATTCTCAGTTATCTATCCAGTTTGACCAGTAATTTCAGAGTGCGCTTTTCAGGAAATACCAATTCCTCGGGCGAAAAGTCCTTTATCGATAATGTTGAAGTGGAGACATGCAGTTCGGTTTCGGCCATTGATCACTACGCCATCAGTCAAAGTGGCACTGCTCTAACCTGCGAGCCCATAACAGTAACCATCAGCGGGCACGACACGGGGCACTCGCTGGTTGCCCCCGGGGCGGGCACCTCCATAGACTTATCCACATCGACCGGCGCAGGACTCTGGTCTAACCCCAGCGAAGGAAGTGTTGTCGACAGTGGCGGTGGAAATGCTACCTATACTTTCGGTGCCAGCGATACCGCCACTCTTAGCTTTAATCACTTCAACCCCGGAACTGTCACCTTTGATGTTAATTTCGGCTCCTCTCCCAGGGAACAAGAGGAACCCACGGTAACTTTTGTAGATACCGGCTTTCGTTTTGTCGATGTCTCTAACAGTTCTCTCGGTGTGCAGACATCCGCTAAAACCTCATCGACACTGTCTTTACAGGCGGTCACTATTTCCAACACCAATACCTGTGTCGGCATTTTTCCCAACGGTGCGAGTGCGGATATCGGTTTTGCGGCGGAGTGTATCAACCCATCCACCTGTGTCGCCGGCACACAGCTGACCACCACATACAACTCGGGGACGACATCTTTCGATGTACAAAACGATGGGGCGTCACCCGTCTACAATACGACATTGTCCAGTATGACCTTCGGTACCGACTCCAAGGCAGCTTTTACCATCAACTATCCCGATGCGGGACAACTGCAATTGCATGCGCAGTATGAAGTTCTGGATGGCAGCGGGGCTGGGACCGGACAGTTTATCGACGGCTCATCGGCTCAGTTTGTGGTGAAGCCGGCCGGTTTATGCCTGCTGGCTGAGGATATGGACGGTGCTGGTCCGCGTTCACCCGACTGCGGCGCGGGGAATGATACCTGTAATGTCTACATGGAAGTCGATGGCAGCTTTAACTTGCAGCTTTCAGCTAGAGCATGGGTCAATGATAGCGAATCAAACACCGACTTTTGCGATAACGCCATCACGCCCAATTTTATTCTCAACAATATTCCCATCTCTTCGACGGTAGTCGCCCCGGGAGGAGGAAGTAATGGCAATCTGACACCGGCGACGATGTCCATTGACAGTGCCGGCACAACGACACAGTCAGTCACACAATCTGAAGTGGGCGTGTTTACCTTTACAGCAGCAGCCCCGAGTTACATCGGTCAGACTATTGCTAACAGTCGTACTGCAAATGTTGGACGATTTATTCCCGATCACTTTATTATAGAGAACGACTCACTGGTCGCCGCCACTGGCAGTTTTAGTTATCTAGGTCAGGCTTTTACCGCTCAATTCGATATTCGCGCCGTCGACAGCTTTGGTAATACCACCACCAATTATCGCGATGCTGGCGCCAATAACGATTTTGTCAAGCTGTCGATCGATGCCGATATCAGCTATGGCGCTGTCAATGATTCTGCGGGCACCCCCATCTATCTGAGTACCAGGCTTTCCTCGGCTGCTGCTTTATTCAGCTGGGGCAGCGGTCTGGCTACCCTGGTACAGGTGCCCCTGACACTAAACCGGGATATCAGCCCCGATGGACCCTTTTCAGCTGCGGCCATAGGTCTAGTATTGACCGACAGTGACGGCATTAGCTTATTGGCTGCTGATCTGGACCTGGATACCGAAGCGCCTGTCGCCAATGACAAGCAGCAAATAGATTCAGTGACTACCGATTTTCGCTATGGTCGAAGCTATATCCCGCCGCTATACGGTCCCGAAATCAGTGTTGGAGATACCACGCCTATATCCTTTGAAATCCAGTTTTATAACGGAACTACCTTTGAAATCAATACACTGGACAGCTCCAGCACCTATGGTCAAGGCGCGACGATGAATGCAGCAACGCTGACGAACTACAACGGCAACCTGAGTGCCGGGGATCTGGGCAGCGGCGATATTAATTTCCCTAACCCCGGCGTGTTGGTGAGCTCAGGAGCGGGAGATCAGACCAGTGTCAATCGTCCCGGCGCCGGTAATGACGGCAGTGTTGAAGTAAGCTTTGATGTGGATAGCTGGTTGCGGTTTGACTGGGATGGAGTGTCCAGTGATGACAATCCTTCAGCGACATTTCATTTTGGCACTTACCGCGGCCACGACCGTATTATATACTGGCGGGAAGTACATAACCCATGACACGATTCTGTCGCAGCAATCGTCAGGGCCTGTCACTGATCGTCTCCCTTTTTTATGGTATCGGCAAATAAACCACCAGAAACGCCAATAATCAGCCTCTACTTTCAAGCTACCGCCCTACTCCATTCTGCGAACGCACTTATCCTGGTGTTCCGATAGTGCGCTGTCCCGACAAGATAGCTCCCAAGGTTAAAGAGATTAGCCACAGAGGCATGTGCAATTACCAACCGCTGCGCCTGTCTGACTGACTTTAACCTTCGCATCCCTCGATCCCGCACTCTGGTTGTCTCGCGTAATTGTTCAGCCCGATTATTCTCATATTGTTTAGTGTTGTGAATCGTCTCTGGAATCAAGTGACAATGAGCACCACCAAAGCTCCGCAGTTTATCCGTCAAAATCTTCCTAGGCACTCCTCCACCACTTGACCCCAATAAACGCACGAAGAAACGCTCTTCCGCTACAGGATCATGTTTGGTCTGTAGATACACATCAACCACCTCGCCGCCTGGGTCGACCGGGTCGAGCAGACGGACCGCCAAGATACACGAAAATGAATAGCTTCTCGACTGACTATAACGCCTCTTTCAGCGAGTAAACGTCGATCAGTTCCGCACATGTTTCCACGCGCCTGAGGTTGAATCTATAGTAGCGACAAACTGCGTGAGAAATGATACCTGGAGGAAAACGAAGACGTTTATATGTAGTCACCTACGAATTCTGACAGTCCTGTTTCTTAATTTGGCAAAAACCAATGTATCACCGTAACCCTGATGCCTTCTTCTCAAATCCGGCATCCCTCTCTATGGTGCAAGATAATCATCACCCGGTTATAAACTAAGACACCTTCAAATTCCGTTTGCAATGACATCAAATTATTGGTTTTACGATAGTGGAAAGTAAGATATTGTTAGTTTACGAAAACTACCTCTCAATGGAGACTGAACAAATGAGTGAAGAGAACGCCATACTTGTCGAACGCCGTAATCGCGTAATGATTATTACTTTAAATCGTCCAGATGCCATGAACGCAATTAATGGCGCGCTCTCTAATGGGCTTTGGAATGCCATTCAAGAACTTGATGGGGACGACTCCCTCACCGCCGGGGTTATAACTGGCAACGGTCGTGCTTTTTGCGCTGGCATGGATTTAAAAGCCTTTGCACGAGGCGAAGATATTGGCCCCCTAAATAAATTTGTACGTTCCGGTGCTAACAAACCTCTGATCGGAGCGATTAACGGTTTTGCCCTTGCCGGGGGCTGCGAAGTCGCACTCACTTGCGATCTATTGGTCGCTTCCAAGAACGCCAAGATTGGCATTCGCGAGGTGAAGGTCGGCTTGTTTGCGGCCGCAGGCGGCGTATTTCGATTACCCGCTCGCGTCGGGTACTCCAAAGCAATGGAAATGGCCTTAACTGGTGAACCAATTACCGCTGACGAAGCCATGGCAGCTGGTATGTTAACGGCACTGACCGAGCCGGAGGACTTGCTTGAAACCGCTGTAGCCTTGGCCGAACGAATCGCAGAGAACGCGCCGCTGGCCGTCGCAGCTTCCAAGGCACTGGTACGAGCGGCCGCCTCTGGAGTTGAAGAAGACAAGCTGTGGGAAATGCAGGTACCGCTGCAACAAAAAGTCTTTAGCTCTAACGATGCTAAAGAAGGCCCTATCGCGTTCGCAGAAAAACGCGCCCCAAACTGGACAGGCAGCTAAACATCTTAGCTTGTAACTAGACCATGCGGTGTATAGCTCCGCATGGTGCCCTGAGAGATAGGAGCTATCAAATTCCAAATCGTATTTTCTGCAGGTTTACTTGGGGCAGGACTCTTCTCTACATCTTGGAACATGTGCCGCACCCCTGCACATCATACCGGCGCAGATTGATCTGAATATTATTCTGTGGCAAAACGTCCGGAGTATTGGACTTACCAGGAAAGCACTAATAGGTGCTTTCCTGGAACTCGGAAGTAGAGCAGTATGGAGCGGAGTACCAGTGGAATAAACGCCCCCTTACCCGCTCAATCTTGTCTAAAAACAGGCTAGTGGCTACCGCTTATCACAAGTGTACGCACCCGCCTGAAAAAAGAGGAAGAAGACGCACCGATAAAGGGGACGCCCATAAAAAACCAACCAAAACTAATCTTTTTCTAGCAAGAAAATTATGGAAGATATTCGAATAAAAAGAGCCTGGGGGGAAAAATCGACCAGCAGTCACCTTAAACGAGGAAGGCCAAAAACAAGATCGCTATCGATCAAAATTTAATCCCTCCGTCCCCTGTTCTCTGTGGCAAAACCCCTTTGGTGACATTACACTGCGTGATTCAAAGTTGATTGCATGGGATACAATTTTAAGTTCTGACAGTAAGGAGAAAAGTCGATGATAAAAAGAATATGCACCGTATTGATTACAACGAGTGTGGCAATGTTGAGCCTTCACGCGGGGGCAGGCGGTACTGAATTAGGTTTACCGGTCGCAGATGCAAAATCTCAAGGTATGTCGGCCGAAAAATTAGCGGCCATTCCCGAAAAAATCCAGCCTTATATTGACCAAGGGAAATTAGCTGGAGCTATTACCGCCGTTGCACGTAACGGAAAAATAGTCCACTTCGAAGCGATGGGGTCAATGGATACGGAACGCAACAAGCCCATGCAAAGTGACACGATTTTTCGTCTTTATTCTATGACGAAGCCGGTTACGGGTACGGCAATTATGATGCTAGTTGACGAGGGTAAACTGTCTCTCCAGGACCCAGTGTCAAAGTACATTCCTGAATTCGCTATGACAAAAGTTTTTGTAAAAGAAGAAGCGGGAAAACTTATCACTGAGCCGGTTAAATCACCGTTAACTATTCAGCACTTGATGATGCATACAAGTGGGCTTCCTTACCCTTCCAATGCGCATCCGGTATCCCGTGCCTATGTCAAAGAAGGCGTCAATAGTGGTGGCCATAGCGGTTTAACGTTGGAGGAATTTGCGAAAAAGGTGGCCTCTGTTCCCTTGATGTATCAGCCCGGAACCGAGTGGAAATACGGAGTTTCCATGGACGTTTTGGGTCGTATTGTAGAAGTTGCCAGCGGCCAGCGATTTGGGACATTTTTGCGTGAGAGAATATTTAGCCCCCTAGGAATGAAAGATTCAGGCTTTCAAGTTCAATCCTCCGAAGTTGAGCGCTTTGCTGCTAATTATGGACGCACGGATGACGGGAAACGTTTGATTGATGACCCTGTAAAAAGCCGATACTTGACCGCGCCCAGTCAGGAGTCTGGCGGCGGTGGCATGGTGGGCACAGCGGCAGACTATTTGCGATTTGCCCAAATGCTGCTGAACGAAGGAGAGTTAGATGGCGTGCGCATTATCAGCAAGGCAAGTGCTCGTGAAATGACGACGAACCAAATGGATCCTAAACTCGGTACTGCACCGCTCAAATTCATTCCTGGAATTAACATGGAAGGTGTTGGCTTTGGTTATTGTGGCGCTGCCGTTATGGATGGCGTAGAACAAACCTTATTCGGCCCGGCTGGTGTTTACTCTTGGGGCGGAGCAGCTAGTACGGATTTTTGGATTGACCGACATCAAAAAATTGTGGGCGTTGTGTTGACCCAGATGATGCCAACCAATTCATACCCAACGCGACGGATACTTATGACGTCTACTTATGAGGCGATAGAGGAATAATTTTTCCATGTGTTTTTGTTGCCACACTCCGGCTGACTAAGTTTGGCCGGTTAACCGCCGACAGGTGCCTCAGATACTAGTGCCACTGGGTTTTGGTGTGGAAGCGAGTGATGGACAACAGACCTGAGTATCGGCAAGTGACTATGCTTCCTCGTCAAGTCCGTGTACAAATTTTTCGTTCCAGAGAATGCCATTCTTCATCATCGGATTAAGGATGGTTAACTGTATTCATCCGCCGGTCCGATCAGTTACAGCTAGTTAACTTGGCAAAACCGGCAAGTATTCGGTTCACGGGCTAAGACATTTCAACCTCGGGCTTTTGGCTCAAGTCGAATCCTTTAACAATCAACCAAAGCGGGAGCAAAAATTCAAATAAAGCGCCCGGAATATAGAGCAGCATTCCGCCAAGACTGATATCGAAAAAATCAAACATTATCTTAAGCAAGAGGGCGATATAGCCCACCACGCCCAGGCTCGCCAATAACCTAGGAACAAGTCGATATTGGTAAAATGTCAGGCAAAGCATCAAGCCACATAACGACAAAGCAATCATGCCCATTTGAAAATCAAAGTACCGCTCATGGCGTAAAACTTTGGCGAATGTATGAAAATGTTCGGTGTTCGTAAGGGGATTTTGGATGAGATTTTCACTCAAGGTAACTATCGACAAAATGGCCACTGCTCCGACCAATAGCATCACTGCTTCAATAATCCGAAACGCAACGTATCCGAGTGCAACTCGTTCATCGTATTGTCTGATAATTGGATAGATGACAACTCCAATTCCAACGACTGCTGCAGAATTTATGAATTCCAGCAACGCGGCCAGAGTTAAAGAATTTTTGTTGGGAAATGCCTGTTCAAGATAATCCGGCAATTGAAATACTGCCGCAATTAGCTCACTGGCAACCATATAAGATGAGGTTGAAATCAGGAATAGCACGCCAGCCATTCGAGCCGCATGTAAATTAGACATTGTGTGAACTCCTCAGGTTAATCATTTTTTCTTCGACAAATAGGGTTAGATTCTGTGATTGCTTATTGGCGCGGCTTTCGACCGGTATTAACAGTCGCCGCCAAGTGTCCGTTAGTTTGACTGTAAAAAAACCGGTACACGTGGCAATAGAGATAATTCACGTTAGGTAAAGAAAATAGATTTTTACGATTGCCGTCCCATTGAAACACTTTCATATCATTCCTCTTTTAAGGTCATCGGATTTGATATGAAAAATACTCCCATTGAGCCGTATTGTCGTTTGAATGGGCCTATTTGAACGTATTTCTCAATTATTTTCAGAAAAATGCATTTTTTTCTGCTTTCTAAAGGTTGTGGGTGTGACACTCGTTGTATTTTTGAACGCCGTGTTAAATGTCGACTTGGATTTAAAACCAACCGTTTCGGCGATAGTTAGAACCAACATATCGGTATTCACTAGGAGTTGTTTGGCTTCTTCAACTCGGTAACTATTAACAAATTGGAAAAAGTTGGTATTTAAAAATTGTGAGAGAGTTTCCGAAATGTGATTTTCACTGACAGAAATCGAGGATGCCAAACTGTTTAGAGACAGCTCTTCATCCCTAAACAGTTCATTTTCTGCCATGGAGGTAGATAACTTGCTGGCTATTTTTTGCATTTTTTCGGGCAATATGACGGCCGCCCTTGCTTGAGTGTCCCCTACTTTGCCTTTTTCAGGCTCGCCCAGTTCAGATTGGTTAAGTGCAAGATGGGTGAATGATAGTAAAATTAACAACTCAACCACTGGCAATATTGAATGGACACCAAACCATCTAATTCCCATAAAGCCTGAAGTGTAGTTTGCGGCATAAACAGCCCAAGCAATCCCCCACAAAATCAACACAACTCGGAACCAATCCATTGAACGCTGTTCAATGGCAGAATATTTGTCCATTAACTGCTTGCGATGTCGAGAGTGCAATCTTAAGGTGGCTATTAAGTATGTAAAAGTGAATAAAACAAAAGCAATGGCTGAAAAGAAACAGGTAAATAGTGCTATTTGCCATAAATCCGGATCACGCGTTATAGGGTCCGCCAATGCAAGTTTCTGTTCGGCCGTCATACCGAAGATAAAAGGTAACATGGCAAGGATAACGACTAGCGGCCCTAGCAAAGCGATTAAATGACTTTTAAAAGAAAGTTCGTTTTCCGGAGACATAGCAGCATAAGCGTAAAAATAAAGAGCCGGCCCCAATAACATTCTTATTGGAAACTGAAAGCCAGCCAATGCGGGTGCAAATCGGTATAAGCCAGAATAGATATAAAGCTCGCCTAGAATATGGATAAACAGCAAGAGTAAAAGTCCCGACAGGTATTTTGTCTGCTTAGTTTTAGGCCTGCTGGTAGCTTGAACAAGTGCCAAAACAGCAACACCCATCATGCCTGAATAAAGAACTGTGGGAACTACATCAATTGCCATATTATTTTGCGAAAGAGTGTTTAGATATCGATTGACTTTTGAGGTGGCAAGTATACCACCTCCTCGTCAAAGTTGGGTACCGTCACCCATGAGTTCCCTCCGGCCAGCTGGGCACACAAAAACAAGAGGCTGTTGCTCCGATGATGTCAGTTGATTGACTTCTTGTGCAATGCAGAGAGACTTTTGGGGCGATAGTGATGGGGTTGGATTGCTCGACGGGTGCGGCTGTAGGGGAAATAAACGCCCCATTCGCCCCGACATATTCTAGAAAGCAAGCTAATGGCAATCGTTATCGCAAATCTATTCAACAGCTTTAACAACCGGTGGCAAAATATGCTTTTCGACTAGTTCAATAAACTTTTGCGTGCGTGCAATTTGATCATAATTACTACCAGTCGTTGCTATCACGAGCTGTAGTTGAGGTACAACAAATAGATATTGGCCGCCATTTCCCGCCGCATAGAAACTTGGATATGCTTTACCACTAACATGGAAATCTCTTATCCACCAATAGTAGCCATAACCTTTGGTTTTTGAATCGTTTTTGAATGCAAATTGTATACTGGTAGATTGTTTTACCCAGTCAGCAGAAATCAGTTGCTGACCTTGGTATTTCCCCTGACGTAAAAATAACTGACCAATTTTTATCATATCTCGACTTGTTAGCTTACCGGATCGAAAAACATTTCCAGGAATATTAAGCGGAGTTAATAGATGTTGTTTGCCAAAATCAGTACTCAGCTGGCCAGTTTGTAAACTAAGAATCGCACTTGCAACCCTTAGCGCTGCATCATTATAATTAAATCGCATTCCTGGCTGCCATTCCATCGGTAAATCTAACACCCATTTAATGGGGTTTTGCTTTTCCATCATAGTCACACCACAATGATCAGCGTAATTCTCCACGCCACCACACTGCCAGCCGCTACTCATGGTTAATAAGTGTTTTAACTTTATATTTTTTTTATTGGTATCGAAATTTAGGTACTGCCTGAAAGGTAACAGCGAGTAAATTGATTGTTCTACGTCAATAATATGACCTTGGTCAATCGCAATCCCCATAATTGCTGACAATAAACTCTTTCCTAAAGAAGCCATTAAATGAGGTTTGCTGCGACTACCTTCATTAAAATATCTTTCATAAACTAGCTCGTCCTGATACATAATCAGCACACTATCGACGCCTTGAAACATGACATGAGATGAATTATTGAATTTGGTCGACTTGCGACTATCAAATACTTTTTCAGAAATACTTGAAAAACTATTAACGGCCAAGTTCTTTGACTCTGGTGTGGCGGTTTTTATGCCATCCTTGAGTAGCAACGGTGCTCGACTCATTTGTCCCGCACAGCAAGACAAAAAACCAATCAATAAAGCTGAGATTAGAATCCGAAAACTTTTCATTAAACACCAGTAACAACAGAGCGTTCAAGAAGAATAAACGCTCCGTTCACGCCCAACATACTCTAGAAATCAGGCGACTGGGAATCGCATATCCGCCTCCAATTCCTACAAACCTGCTTATTTTCAGACTTCAAAGCTATTTTCTCGCCACATTTGACGATTCATAAGCTGAATTCACAGAATACCCCGTTGGCCTCCTCCATGAACAGTAATGACGGCTACCTTTCCTATGTTAATTTCGTCGGATAAATCCGCTCACCGTTAACGCTAACGTAGCCAGAACAGCAGAAATCGATATTACAAATAAAATCTCCGCCATAGAAATCTGAAAGAAGATATAGGGCGTGAAGCCACATGGCATTTTTACTTCGAAGATAGCTGGGAACCATTTTTCCAGATCAAACCACCAGGGAAGACCTGCTGTCATTTCGCAACTGCCATCAAGGTCCCAGAGCCGCTCTACACCGAGTAGATAGTAGCTCCGTTCGAATAAACCGACAGACGTGATAACGCTAAGTATGTTCATTGAACGAAGGGCAATAAGCTTTTCTCTAAATGCTGTGCCAAGGAAGCCAATAAAAATATAAGCCATAACCCAGACTCTGACTTGAATACACACAACGCAGGGCTCATCACCAATGACGTATTGATAATATAAGGCTACGCCTTCAAGGCTAATGGCGCCAAAAGCCATCACTAGCCAATAGAAGATAGAGGTATTGATTTGTTGCAGTAACTTCATTTGCTGAACTGTTTTTAAAGGGCTAGAGCAAACTATAACAAGCGACACTCTATTAAATCAATTACAAATCTTTACCACTCATGGAGAAAGGTTAAAGCGGGCCATGGTGATCACATCTTCATAGGCACCGTCTCTAAAAGCATAACGTTTTAATAAGCCCTCCCGAACGAAACCGAATTTTTCATAGAGCGCAATGGCCGGGGCGTTGTCGCAAAACACCGTGAGCTCCAGTCGCGAAAGATTGATCCAGTGGTCCGCTAGGTCGAGCGCGGCATCCATAAGCGCTGAACCAATTCCCCGGCCATGGAAATCATCAGCCACTGCCATGCCTAAGCCACCAACATGGCGACGACGCACATTGGCTTCGATATGTAGGCCCAAGTTACCGACAATTTTTTCATCCACTACGGCCACCAAAACTCGGCGAGACTCAGCCGACTCTGCCAAACGCGCTCGCCAACGGGCCTCTGAAGGAAACGGCGTTTGCAGTGTGCCGGCGATCACTTTGGGGAGTGAATAGAGCGCAGTCAGCTCTAGAAAATCGTCCGGTCGTGCATGCCGTATGTACGTATTCATATTTCCCTCATCATTTTCTAAGTAAAAAAAAACCCTCTCAGTAAACTGGGAGGGTTTGTGATCACATCGAATCTAACTCACACACACCCTCGCCACTGAATTTGCATCAGCAGGACTTGGGTCTGAATGACAGTCGCGATTAGATTTTTCATTTTTAGAGACTAATGGATTGCGAAAATATGTCAAGCTTGCGCAAGATATCGACATGTTAACTTTTCAAGGTCATGGCATTTACCCACCTTCGCTCAAACAACTGTCTGGCTCCATTCAGCCGACGCACCGGTGTTGAGATCCCGACAATGTTCCTGTGAAACTAAATGCTGCCCAATGTTGAAGAGATTACTGATCGAAACATGAACACTCAGAAAAGTCAGAACCTGCGTAACAGACTTAAACTCCGAAGCGGCTACGCGATCCGATCTACGCGACCCGATCTGAGCATCGCATGCAGCGCCCGTGGCTCTTGTTGCTTCTTGCGATTGCTCTGCCGGATTGCTTTCATACTGCTTGGCACTGCGAACCGTTTCTGGAATTAGTTCTCGACGTACAACTCCATAGCTACCCAATTGTTCGGTTACGATCGTCCCAGGTTAAACTTTGTGATTTCGGAACAGTCCCTTGAAGAAGCGTTTGGCAGCTGTTCCATCACGCCTCGCTTGCAGGTAGACATCAACTACTTCAACATATTGATGTACCGGATCGCGCAGACAACACACCCAAGATAATACTGATTACCGTTGATTTCACACAGACTTTGTTGATGTAGAGAGTGTCGCCAACTATTCTATGGGCTTGTCATGTGCGCCGCAGTATGAAGAACCAAGAAATTTATTCACGGCGTACCTCGCGCGAGATTTATATCAATAACGAAAGTGGCTCAGTGGCTTTTGTTCGAAACGAGTTATAGTAACATTAGTAAAAGTGTGTGTTTCGCACAGTGTTTTGCTAATGCTGAGGATGTCATTATTGGCTGCGCTGACGCGGTATGACATCTACATTTACAGCCTCAACTATAGGCCGGTAAAACTAATACAACACTGGCGATGCAAGTCGATGCACTCTGGCAGAGATTGACCATTGCCGCCTTTCTGGTCATGCCCGTGTTTGTTATCGCCACCAACCCCAGTGAGCAGATCCACTCTCTGGAGATTATTGGCTTTCCGATTTGGGCGGGTGCCTTTGCCATGAAATCCGTGGCCGACATTCAAAAACTTACTTTCTTACAAAAAATGATGAACGCCGGAGACAGAAATAGCGGCAGCAATGTAGGCTTATGGAAATACAGCCGACATCCAAATTATTTTGCCGAGTGGATGGTATGGAAAGGACTGATCATTGCGGCAATACCTTCATGGCTGGCACTGTATGAAGCAGAGTCCTTCATCATTTGGGTATTGCTGGGAGCGGGACTATTATTTGCCTCTTGGAAGATGTACACCACCCTCGTGTATCATACCGGCGCTGAACCTTCAGAGTATTATTCTGTGCAGAAACGCCCGGAGTACAAAGCTTATCAGCAAACGACGAATATGTTTATTCCGGGGCCTAAGAGGTAGAGCTATGACGCGGCGAGCATTGCCGATCGTCTAGTAGAGCACTTGTTTTTTTTCGGCAAGAAACCAAGACGCTTCATCAGCCTCTGGACCGCCTGACCCGATGGGTATGTCTAGCAGCTAAGAAGTGTCTAGCAACCCTGGGAAGTCCACTAACGCCTGCAAGGACAACCAAATCACAGGCTAACAACTACCGCTTATCACCGATAAGACCTGTCGAAACACTACAAACCTGTCGATTGCACAATTTTTATCAACATTTACTCTTAGCCGTGACGAATGTTTCGATATTTTTGAGCCAGACCAACAACTGCAAGCCACGTAATTGATACCGGAAATCATTCATTACCCCACCGCAGAAACACGTGACATACGATTACTACAATGACTCGATATCGCTGTCGACGTTGAATACTATCAGAAGGTCGCGCATTGAGGTATGTATTGAACGACCCTGTTGATAAGGCTTCAGTCACGCGAGTATAATTGCTTCTATAAATTGTGGGGGCATTGTTACGATAGTGTCTTATACTGGCGCATGCGAGGGACTGACAAAGCTCCTTCTGGATGCCTTTTTCGATGGTTTTTTTGGAAGGCAAACGCAAATCTCTCGCAGCCTAACTAGGATAATTGCGACTATTTCGCAAACACATCAGTATTAGTGAGATTTCAGTAGTATGAGCCTAAAAACAACAAGCAGCTGCGCAACACACATGACTCAATACTCGAAGAAATGGTAGGCGTTTGGCACTGTGCAAACTATTTTTCTTTCAATAAACAACGAAAACGGATAAATTTTTTAACTCTAATATCAGGACTATAGAAAATGCCCAAGGCAAGTGAAATCAAAAAGAACGTTGCGATCGAATATAATGGGAAAGCCTACATAGTAAAGAGTATCGACCGCTCCGTGCCACAAGGTCGTGCAGGCGGTAGCCTCTATCGTATGCGTATGTATGATGTTGTCACTGGTAACAAAGTTGACGAAACGTTTAAAGACTCAGACATATTGGATTTTGCCGATCTCGTCCGCAAACCTGTTGTTTTTTCTTACATTGACGGCGATGAATACGTCTTTATGGACACTGAAGATTACACACCGTACAACCTGAATAAAGATTCCATTGCGGATGAGATTCTGTTCATCGATGAGTCGACAGCAGGTATTCAAGTGATCATTGTTGATGACGTGCCGGTGGCGCTCGACCTGCCGACCAGCGTGGAGCTTGAAGTAACTGAAACAGACCCATCGATCAAAGGGGGTTCGGCGACGTCAAGAACGAAGCCTGCATTATTATCGACTGGTGTGACTGTGCAAGTACCTGAACACATTTCTACTGGTGACAAAATCAAGGTCAATGTCGAAGAACGTAAATTCATGGGACGCGCCGACACAAAATAACCGTTTCTATAGTTGTATTGACGCAATCATACCCAGACATAATGTTGATTGGCCATGGAGTAGCTATCGGAGTACTTTGTCTTTTGTTATTCCCCGGCCAGTGATAACGTCAAAGAATTCGAGAATTCACGGCTCAAGACTTAACTCCATAACTTCGGTTCAAAACTTAACTCCATAACTTCGGTTCAAGACTGTACCTCATGACTGCGGCTCAGAACGTTCCTCATGACTGCGGTTCAAGACTGTTCCTCATGACTCATGACTGCGGTTCAAGACTGTACCCCATGACTGACTTGAAAACTTTACCTCTTATTCTCAGTTCGTCGAACAACACGACCTAGCTGCCATGCGCAGATCACGCCAATAACTCCCATAGCGGATATCCCAACAAAATAAATCACATAACCTGTTCGTCCGGGATAGGCCTCTAACAAAGCGGCGTTGATGAGGGGAAGATAAATATCTGGAGAATATCCGATCAGCGATATCAACCCGATGGCGAGACCTTTTATACGGTTTGGAACATGACAACTATCTAGAGTTGCCCAATATATACCTCTGACAGCGTAGGTTAATAGACCGATAAGTAGTACTACTGTGAGCAACAGTCCAGAGGCAGCGCTTGCGGGAAGAAAAGCCATTGCGGCAAGACAAATAGACGCCAATGCCATCAACACGGTTATTACATGTTGGCGGTCAAGATAATCACCGATAAAGCCAGCGCCAGCAGCACCAATAGGCCTCATCCATAGCTTTGCAACGGTGATGGAGCCAACTGCAACAGCAGACATACCAAAAATGTTTTGAAGGTAGCCAGAAAAAGAGTAGGTTGCCCAGAATAATTGATAGCCGCAGATGATGATGACAGCGCTGAGCCATATTTCTTTGCGACTACCAATAACTATTAAATCCTCAAAGAAACTGTTATCACTGCTTTCCTTTTGTTCTAATTGAGAGCTACTGTGATCGTCCTCCAGCGCGAAATAAACGATAGGTGCCAGAATAAGTAGAACGCCGACATAGAGATAAATAACTTCCGTGAGTGCTCGATCAGTCCCCGAGCCCGGCGTATCGATAGAGTAGGCAAACCATGCTACAGCTATGGTTGCCAACAATGCTTCAAATAACCCACGGCCGCCATCGAGCAAGCCGAAGAATCGACTCTGTTCATGCTTTTGTGCCAAGATCGCCACCATTTTAATATGGGCCGACCAAAATGTTAATCCGGTTGCTATACCCCAACCAATGAATATCAACTGTAATTCTTCGAATGAAGGTATGCTGGAAAACCACAGACCAAGCAAGCCAGTTGCCGTTAGAGAAAATGTAACCAGCAATCGCGGGGAAACTCTGTCAGCCAACCAACCGCTAGGTAAATATGTTACTACGAAAATAACTCCCAACATCGCATAGCATTGACTAAGCTGCGTTAAGGTTATACTGAATGACTCAAGTATTGAAACCTCAAAATTTTGCCTCAGATATAGCAACGGATACATCGCGCCAGCGGCTACAATGATGATTGCTAGTTGTAAATAACGACGTAGATCTGCTTTTTCAATTTGCAATTAGTTAACCTCATGGGATGTTATTAGTGCAGCTCAATTTTTCGCATCGCGTAAATTGTTGGCTGTATTCTAGTATAAGCACTTTACTTGTCGAAAAATTGAATTTGATAGTTCACTATTTTTTCGTCAGTGTCGAGAAATTCAAAGAAAATCCAAAAATGGCTCTTTGAAAAGGCATTGTACCTGCGTGCCTTGCCTCTCCCTTTACGTATTCTGCAGATTTAGACCAGCGAGAGGCAACAATCTTTCCTTTAATATCGCTAAACTTCAACTCACGATGGGAAACACTTTGTTTAAATTTATCCGTAGCAGTGGTCGCGTCAACGACCAAGACGTTTGATGGGCTGGTTAATTGAAAAGACCAAATTACTCGAGCCAATATTCTGAATATTCATTAGACTTGTAACGTGGCAATAGGCCATTTTTGCTAAAAGTACTAATCAAGGGTCAAGAACCTGAGTTTCGAGATCGCTGTTTGAATACTTTGAACTTACAGAGCCATTTTATTGACCTACTATCAAGTTAGAAAAGTAGAGATTGGTCAAAATATCTCCCATAGATATCTCACCTCTTTCGAAAAAAAGCTCTTGTTTCCATGAAATAGCAGTTTAAATTTGTGAATAGGATTTGATCTAAGCATCATGTTATTTACATATTTAGCGTAAACAGTATGGGTGAAAGGATTGATCGATTTTCGAGCTTTAGAAATAAAATGTCGACCAAAATCTTTCTCTAAACTATCTCGACTATACTTATTCCCCATCAATCGCATACAGTGCTTTAAGCCCTAGCAAACTCACACGACTTGGTATTTGAATCAATGTTTAATGAAGAAACGCCCCCACATGCCATTTCGCTCAACCCCAGCCAGGTCATAAAGGAAGAACTCGCCAACAAGCTGATCGGTATTTTCATCATCTTTTCCTTTCCCGCACTCGTATCTTCGTTATTGCGAATTCCCAGCATCGGCTTTCAACCCATCATGCTGATTCAGATTTCTATTTACGTTTTATCCGTAACCTTATTTTTGTTTAGAAAACGCACAAGTTACATAATAAAGGCCAGCATCATCACCGCCAATTTCTTTGTCTTGGGCATTGGTGCCTTACTGCAGTTTGGCCTACTCGCCTCTGGTACTTTGTTTATGGTTATGTATATGCTGTTGGTGATCTTACTATTTAATCGTCTAGTTGCTGCTGTTGGTATTGCTGTGGGGTTTGGTCTACTTGTCGGCACTGCATGGCTCTATATCACGGGAGTTCTTAGCTATGCAGTCGATATTGACGACTTCAATACTAACGCCAGTATCTGGTTTACAGAAATTTTTAGTATTGGATTTGTCATGACTAACTTATATGTTGTTTTTTCCAATATGTCTGATCAATTCACCCAATCACTTGAACAACTCGATAAAATAGTACAAGAAAAAACGCGGGCGTATGAAAAAGAAAAAGAAAGTGCTGAGTCCGCCAACGAAGCCAAATCTCGTTTTTTAGCGAATATGTCTCACGAAATAAGAACTCCGATGAATGGGGTTCTGGGCATGATGCAGTTATTGACGAAGGAATTTCTTACAAACAAACAAAGTAAACTCGTTAACGATGCAATTTTGTCAGCAAAAAGTTTACTCGTCATCATCAACGATATATTGGACTTTTCTAAAATTGAAGCCGAACAACTCACCGTCGAAAATGTTACTTTTGAACTGCAACCCATTATTGACGCCAGCTTACTAAGTATTGCTAACAATGCAAAAGAAAAAAATATTAGCATCAGCTTTTCTGGTATTCCCGAACATGAAAGCCACTGGAGCGGTGACCCTATTCGATATGGTCAGGTTTTTCTCAACCTACTTTCGAATGCGGTCAAATTCACTAACAACGGCAGTATAACGATAGTCTTACACCATATCGAAGTGGACCAGGCATCATATTTACGCACCGACATCATCGATACCGGCATAGGTCTTAGCGGTCAAGAAATATCGTCACTCTTCAGGCCTTTCAGCCAAGCCGACAGTTCTACAACACGTCACTTTGGCGGCACTGGATTAGGACTGGCCATTTCAAAACGACTGACAGAATTGATGGGCGGCGATATAGAGGTCACAAGTAAAAAAGGCGAAGGCTCCAAATTCAGCTTTAGCATAAAATCAGAACCCTGCCCTGCTCCCGACACACTAGAACCCTCTAAAAATACCGTATCGCAACCTATGGCAATCCCTTTCAACAATGATATTGCTCCCGTCTTTGCGGATCCGGAAAATGACAACGAAGAAGAGGATACCCCCAACTGGCGAGGCAAGCGCATACTGGCTGTTGAGGACGTTAAGATGAACCGGGAACTTCTTAAGATGATGCTCGAATCGACAGAAGTCACTCTCCTCTGCACTAACAACGGCAAAGAGGCGTGCGAAGCAGTCGCAGATTTCAATCCTGATATTATTCTGATGGATATTCAAATGCCAATCATGGATGGTATTACGGCAACTGAAAACATAAGAAACGCAAATTTCAATAAACCCATTATCGCCTTAACCGCCAACGTAATGACGGAAGATATTGAACATTACAAAGCCTCAGGCATGGATGATCATCTACCAAAACCACTGGACATGGATGACCTCTATCAAATGATAGCCAACTATATATAAGCTTATCTTCTAGATGACACTCGGTAGGGCTTATCGATTTTTTGAACGCGTGAGTCATTATTGAGACTTATTCATTAGCGCATATCCAAATTGCTGTACTGAAAATCTAGTCTGCGAAGACTTAAGGCTATTGATGAAATTATGATTAATCCACTAACTGCATTAGAAAATAGCGTACTGGATTCACAGTGCTCAACTGACCTTGTCAACTGAGTGAAAATTCCGGTTAAAAGTGGAAAAAAAAAGCTGTAAGCGATTGATTTAGAACTCACGTTGAACCGAGTTACTAATCAAATCACCGTATTAACAATTCTGTTAACAGCACCGACCGGCGCTATTCTTGTCGTCTGGGATCGCTAGACGATCAGATGTGCCGCCAGAACTGCCAGCGGAAAAGCCAAGATGGTCCGCAAAAGGAAAATGACCGCCAGATGCCAGACCTGGATGCGCAGCTTCGTTTTCATCAGAACCACGCCGGTTTCCGTCAGGAAAATCAGCTGAACAACTGACATGATCGCTATGACGCAGCGGGTGACTTCGCTTTCGATATCTTTTCCGATCAAAGGCGGGAAGAACGGATCGGCAAAACGGGCGACGATAGCTTTTGCGGTCAGCGCGGGATTTTCCATATTCGCAATTTCCATCAACGGAACAAACGGCTGGGCGAGCCATTCGAACAACGAGGTATGCTCGACAAGGACCATCGCGCCCGTCGCGAAAGCCAGAACCGGCGGCACAATATTGACAGAGGTTAGACAGCTCGCGAATACCCAGCGTGGCATAGCGGGTCGCACCGGGCCCAGTCTTGTCTGGAATATCTACATTGAGACTCGTTGAATCCTTAGGATCATAGTCCGCTATAGCCCCTAACATTATTGCAGCGTCCTCTACCGAGCGTGTCATCGGTCCAACATGATCCATCGATTCGGCGAGAGGCAATACGCCATGACGACTAACAAGACCATAGGTTGGCTTGAGGCCGACTATTCCATTAACTAATGCTGGTAATCTTATCGATCCGCCAGTATCTGTTCCAATCGATCCAAAGCACAGTCCTGCTGCTGTTGCCACGCCAGGCCCACTTGAAGACTCGCCTGGCTCATAAGGACCCCATGGATTAACAGGAATGTTAAAATCTTTGTGATAACCGGCCATTGTTCCTTCCGTCAGGTTAAGCTTACCCAGCAAAACAGCACCGGCATCCTTCAATCGGTTAACCACGGTCGCATTATAACTGGGAATAGAATCCCGCCTGAATGCATGTCCACCGGTCGTCGGTGCATTTACGGTATATAACAGATCCTTAACGGCCACAGGGACACCATGCAGTGGTCCTCGATAATTTCCAGCTGCCAGCTCTGCGTCACTCTCCCTTGCAGTCTCGAGAGCAGATTGCCTCATGACTGTGATGTAACTATTAAGGCTCTTGTCTACGACTGCAATACGATCGAGAATAGCCTGGGTTAATTCCACAGACGTGATCTGTCTCGATTCGATCATTTTTGAGATTTCAGCGATCTTCTTATAGTGTGTCGGCTCGCCCTCCAATGAATCTTCCTCACTCCGCAATCCAGTACAGCCGATTGGAAATTGAGTAATCACGGCGCCTAAACCTAAAAGACTTAATGCCTTTCGTCTTGATATCTTGTTATTATTTTCATTATTAGTCATTGATTTCTCACCATCAATGATAAGGATCGGAAGAACAAATACAGCATTCTAATCTCTAACAGACTCGACGTGGCCGGCTCATGGTGTTCGTTCATCGCGGTTGAGTCTGCCTAATGCATTATCGACGAGTCTCACCGTTTGTAAGCGTTGACAATACATGGGTCCATTGTATTTACAGCCACTCCAAGAGTAGTCGTCTTTTTATAAAATAGCGATGGTCACCACAGACAATTGTTGTCTGATAGACCCGGGGTGAGTTTCAACTATTTACGGCCCGACACCAAGGAATTTTCTAAGTACTGTCTAATTAGTGCCCATCCAGAAATGGGTGTTTTCAACGATGTCATTGCGAGCGAAGCGCGGCAATCTCCCGCAGCCCG